>VFQQ010002624.1_pt1 | contig 19590 bp, 33 predicted proteins | sample 3512341 | NCBI WGS metagenome assembly VFQQ01 (sample SAMN10412373, study PRJNA504923) | tailings metagenome | isolation source: Relicate 2 Philex TSF1 revegetated site | place: Philippines: Tuba, Benguet | collected 2017-08-29 | reverse complement strand
GTGGGGGAGGTGAGTATTTTATACACTATACCTTAGACAGATGGTGTCTTAAGGTCGATTGAATGATGGAGTCAGTGGTGCCTGGTCGGTAGATGGTGGGGGAGGTGAGCTGATGCTTAGCTTATCATTATAGCGGTTTTTCTCCACGTGTGTTGGACCTCCAGGGCGTGATGGGAGGCTGTGGAGCCCGGCAGGGAGATGGTGGGGGAGGTGAGTGATCCCTGAGGTAGAATTGTATTTTTGGGAATGTGGCAGTATGGGAGCTGTGGAGCCTGGGCTTGAGGCGGTGCGGGGGCGAGTCGATTTGTGGTGGCTTGATGAGCAAAGTTTTTGGATATGGCCGAGGGTGGGCTGTGGGGAGCCTCAGCGGCAGACCGCCAGGAGACGAGTGCTGGTTGGATTTGCTGTTTCACATGCTCGTCATCGCTGAATCTCAACCCCCGCAAGTAGGCCAGGGGGTGAGGCTGCCGGAACCTGCACCAGCAAGGGCGTCTCAAGAGTGTTTTCGCTGGGATGTTAGTCCTGGCCAGTCACGCGGGACTGCGTGCTGCGCACGCCGTGGTGCGCAGTCCCGCACTACTGCCGGGCCGGACATCCGAGCAGAGCTCACATGCTGAGCTGCGCGGCTGTTGTAATAAGCGCTTTGTTTGCCAGTTCTTGCCTGCTCCATGCGCTTCATGCGAGTGCCGGGCATGGCTTTGCGCAACCCATGCCTGGCACTTGCATGGGTGGCGGACAAGAGCCAGCGCCGCCATTATGGTTCATGTGCCGTAGTTGCAACCAAGCCACTGCTGAGGTGCTGCTGCCTGGATTGTTCACCACCAGCTGACACGGCGCTCTTGCTTCTTCATCAGCGCTGAGTGTCTGGCGAGTGTCCTTGAAAGCGCCTGCCTGGCACTCGTTCATGCTGAGAAGCCGAGCGTGGTGCTGCTGAGCCTGCCGCTGCTGGCAGGCAGCGCTTGGGTGCATCCTGGCCTTGGGTGCGCTACAAGCACCTAATGGCTGCGGCGAGTGGGTGAGCACTCGTAGTCGGACTTGTTACTCAGACCTTGCTGCCGAGGGCAAGGCGTTAGCAATGCAGGTGATGAGCGCAGCTGGCACTGAGTGCAACCTTGGAGACACTGTTGGCAGGGCAGAATGACGACCGACTCACGCCGCTCTTGCCTGCTCTGACGCATGTTCGACGGGCAAGAGCGGCAGCGTGTCAAGCGTCCTTTCTGCGCCGCTGCAGCCTGCCCCTGGTTGCACAGCGGAACCATCGTATGGATGTGCGGGGCCCTTTAAGTGAAATGTTCTGCCTGCCATCTTGCTTCCGACAGTAAGCCTGTCGTACACGGCTTTTGGGGTGTCAGTCTGCTCAAAGGGGCTGTCGCAGCCGTCAGTATGAGCAGTCCCCATCGAGCAGACAAGAGCACCTGCAAGCCCGTCAAGACATATGCTGGCAGTTCCCTTCAAGCCTCGCTCAATTTGCAATCAAGCGGGATGCACGGGTGGATGCAGGATCAAGAAGCCAACTCTGCCCTGCGGCGGTCTCCTCGTAGTCGTCGCGTGCGAGTGCCTGGCCCATGGCTTTCTGTGAGGAGCCTCTGCTTGGCACTCGTGATGACGACTGAAGAGAGCGCAGCACAGGCCTCAACTGTATGTTTTTCCTGCCGGCAGTTGGGTGGTCATTCTCACGCCTGCGAGGAAGTCAATGGGCTGGACGATGCAGCACTTGCCTTTGCGTTGACAATCATCGCGCTTGTGCGTTGCTGCGGAGGCAAAAAGGGCTGCTGCTGCTGCGGTGCTTGTGGGCTGGTGGTGCCCAGAACCAAACATCCAGCAAGATAGCGCCTCAGCAAGTGCATGCACGCTGCTCTCCAGGCCTCCAGCTATGTGTGGCTGGGCCACTAGATTTAAATTTACTATTGCTAGGGCGCTTCGGACTGTCTCACCTGGCTTGAAAGCATTGCCGCCGCATCCAGGTTGGTGCTATGTGTGGCAGTAGGGCGTCCGACTCGCCGCGCTCTTCCTCTACAGCGGTTTCGAGTGCCTGGCAAGTCTTCCTGAAAGCCCCTGCCTGTCACTCGCCTATTGCTGAGATGCCAAGCGCGGTGCTGCCGAGCCCCCTGCTGCTGGCAGGCAGTGCTTGAGTTGCACTGGGTGTGTCACAAGCAGGCTGCACCGGTTGACAGTGTGGCAGGTGCCCCCTTACTGCTGGCCTGTCTCGGCAGGTCTTGCTGTCTTGCTGCAGAAGCATGCACCCAGATGCCGCTAGGAATCACTGAGGGGTTGTTGATCACAGCCGCCATGCAGACTCATCTGCAAGTGGTTGACTATCTTGCTCCCGGGAGGCTGCAGCGCCCCTGCGGGGCACCGCCCCTCACTTTGCAAGATGGGCCACCTGCAGGTGCGTCCGCAATGGCCCTGGATCTTTCTTTCATGAGCGCCCCACTTCCTCTGCCAGACAAGCACGACACACGCACGGCAACAGGCTCAGGCCACTTCTCCTCTGCGGCGCTGTCATCAGTCGGCTCTGGCGAGTGCCTGGCACAGCTTTCCAGAAAGCATCTGCTTGGCACTCACCGGCAGATGCATGACAGCGTGGTGCAGGCAGCTGCCTCAGCTGCAGGACTAACTTCTGTCAGGAGGCACACTGCGGCGCTCATCTTGGGCATGTGCCACTTGAGCAAGGTTGGTCGCCACAACAATGTCCGCACGACAGGCGATGGGGCGTGGGCGTGTGCCAATGAGGCAGCGCTGATCCAAGTTGGTTGGTGTGCATCCTGTCTTTTCTGCACAAGTCGGCGCTCAAGCACCTCGTGCACAACGGCTGGCACAGGTGACTGGGGCTTGCTGCCACCACGGCAGTGCCTCCTCCAGCCCGGTGACCTGCTCTGTGAAAGGCTGAAGCACAAGCTACAGCCGCTGCTGGGCAAGTGCAGGGCTTGGGAAGTGGCACTGGCTGATGCTTTTTCTGCAGCACTGGAGCACTGGTTTCTTTCCTCGACTGCAAGCTTCCTGATACAGAATGTGCCTGAGGCTTGCCTGTTCGTCTCATACCAAAACATCAAGACATGCAGATGGGAAATGCCAATCAGCCATGCAGTGCTGGAGCATACATCATGTCTTGCTTGTTACAGCGTGAGTCTTGGCGGTAGTGCGCGACTCCCAGTCGAAGGTTGAGTTTGGTGGTGTTGGGCCAACCTGAGTTGGGCACCGCCGAGCCCAACGGCCAACCGCACCGCCTTAACCTACTGCTGGGCGCCGCGCATCACCGCTGCGCCCACCCCTCAGCAACTGTGGCGGTGAAGCAGCCAGCGCATGTCCGGTTGTTCGTCAACTGCCGTCCACACGCCCTTCCGCACTTCAGTGCACTACTGCCTGCCCCTTTGCTGCAGGTGGTGCAAGCGCGCAACTCGATCGGCATGCCTCCTTGTCGGCACAGCAGCGGTGCATGCCTGATCATTGATTGAGTTGCCTGCCAGTCCTCCCCTGGCACCCTCCTCCCTGCCCTCCTGCAGGTGGTGCAAGAGACTGAGGAGGGAGGGGAGCAAATTGAAGAGCCGGGAGCGCTGGAGGCCGCTGCCGCCGCCGTCACCAGCGCTGCCACGGTGCGGGCAGGCAGGGGCGGGACGGCCGCCGCACCCTGTTGTTGCCGGTTGCAAAGAGTCCGCAATGATTGTGGAGGGACGCAGCAGCTGGTCGACAGCAAGTCTCGTCTGTTTCAAGATTTGTGCCACGTGCCACGCGTGCCTCTAACATTGCTGACCTGCGCCCCTCGCACAACACCCGGTGCTGCTCTGCAGGCGGCGGTTCACAAGGTGGAGGGGCTGGCGGCCTACCACGGTCAGTGAAGCACTGCTGCGTTCCGACTCGTTACTATCGTCTGCCTCTTGCCGCTGATGCAAAGAAGCTGTGCTGGCGCAGCGCTCATTGCCGCCAGGGCAGGCGGCGGCTGGTGGTGCCTGCCCGGCTTCCCACATACCGCTTCGCCATGCTTTGCCCACCTGCTTGCCTGCACGTGGGCTCATTTGCCTCCATGCAGCTGTGGTCAAGGAGGCGCCAGGGGCCGACATCACTGGGGAGGGTGCACCCACAAAGGGCTGGCCCCAAGGTGCGCTTCAAGCCTGGAGGCGGTGGAGCCGTGTGTTGTTCAGCGAGGCTGACGCTGACGGCTGCGAAACCGTCATGGCACCTGCTTTGATAACGTAGCTGCAGGCACGGCTTCCATAAAATGCACTGCGCCCTGCTGCTTGCAGGTGCCACAGAGACCGGGCAGCTGCTGCAGCAGCATGAGGGGCAGCAGACGGCGGGCGCCGGTCCGGGGCAGGCTGCGCCAGGCGCAGCCGAGCCGACTGGGGCACGCTGAGCGCTTCCTACAGCAAGCATGTACAGTGTACAATAATGGAGCTGCGGCAGTCGACCTACGGCCGGCGGCAGTTGAAAGCCAGAGCGGGGGTGCTTGGGAAAGCAGAAGCGGCATCAGCCAGTGCATGGCCAGATGCATGTTGATTTGTGTAGACATCCGCACGCCAGCCTGATGCATGTGCTGCAGATGTGTTGCATGCATTCTAGCAGCTTGTAAATGTGGCAGCAGAAGTGAGCCACGGCGGCTGGCGAGATAGTGCGAGCCACAGCCGGCGGCGCGGCGCGGCACGCAAAGCACAGACCGTCGCGGCACATCAGCCCTGCTGCTTGCCGCCCTGCTGCTTGCACAACATTGCCAGCAGCCTGTTCGAAAGCCTCCTGCTTAGCAGGGCAGGAGCAGAGGGCGACGACAGAGACGCTCAGGGCAAGCAAGGGCCGTCCAAGGGCTACAGTGCGCTTGCATCTGCTGCCTGCTCGGCAGAACGGCTCGATTGCAGCACATCTGGCACAAGCCCGAGTGAACGGCTGCCTCTTGCGTCCGCTGCACACTGCCCTCGCTCCATTCGCCCCTTCAGGCCTTCTTGATCCCAGCACAGGCATGCAGCAGGCAGGGCAGGGCGAGCAGCAGCGCCCTCCCTCGGGCGGCGGCGGCAGCGGCGGTGAGCGGACCGGCCGCGCCGCTCGCGAGGGCGGCTACGATTCTGACTCTGACAAGACCGGCCCTGTGCTAGAGGGCATCATCCACACCGCCGGCCACGGCGGCAGTCATGAGGCTGGTCCATCTGGTCATGCCGACCGCGGCAGCGGCGGAGGAGGGCCATCAGCGGGCAGCCCCCGCCGCCATGGCCACACGCACGGCCACGGCGACAGCGATCGCTCGGCGGCGATTGTTGCGGGCGAGGCGGCGGCGGGCAGCCACAAGCACGCCCAGCAAGGTAGGTGGCTTGTTGACTAGCCCAGAGAGAGTATACTGCCGACAGCGCCTGGTCTTTCTTGCCCTGTGAAGTGAAGGTTTACGCGAGCCGCCTGCAACCCTGCCGCCCAGCTGCCTGCTTGCTTTCAAACTTGCTCCCATCCCCACCAAACCCCAACGCAGATGCGGCCCAAGAAGCCGCCGAGGGCGTGGCGCACCCCACGCTGCACGGCAAGGAGCAGCCGGGGCTGTTCACTCGCGCTGTGGGGGCAGCAGAGGAGCTGGCTGCGTCTGCCGCCGGCAAACTGAAGCACGGCGCCCAGCTGGCCACAGGCAAGTCAAAATAAGATGAAAATGCGCAACAGCGTTCTGCTGGCATGCATGCTTGATCAGGGATGTCATTTCAGCATTGCCTGATATGCCGCTAGAGCTCTGCAACTGCTGCTCAGCGGCGCTGCGCTGCTGGGTGCCTGCTGCCCTTCCAAGCCAACCTTGTGCTACCATTGCTGCGCTAGCCCACCCTTTCACCCAGCCTGTCCTGCCCATCCCCATGTCTCCCCACAAGCAGGCACCGCGCCCGAGCAGCACCCGGCAGACCAGCTGGTGGCTCTGCAGGAGAGCATCGCCAACATGGAGAAAGAGCGGGCGGAGGATGTGGCCTACCAAAAGGCCAAGAAGGACCTGGGCATGTGAACGGCCTTGTTCAGAAGTTACAGCAAAGGCTCGGTTGGGCCTCGCAGCCATGCAGCAGCGCTTGCTTGGCAGCGATTAATGCCGGCGGCGGCAGCATGTGCGGCTCGTTGGGGCGGCGGCGGCAACAAGGCGCCTTGCGCGGCCTGCAGCGGCGGCGGTGCGTCTCGCGCATGAAACGTCGTGCATGGTTGAATATCATTGTCCTTCAGGGCTGGATGTAAATTTTAAGCAGCAGCATGGAATTGCATGCAGCTTGATGACAGGGACGGCCCACGAGGGGGCATCCGGCTCCCAGCCGGCGGGCAGCCGGGCATCTGCCACTCCTGCTCTGCCCCCAACGCAACTTCTTACACGCACGCAGGCAGCACCGCACTATAAGCTGCTCTCTGGCTGCCACGATCGCACGCTGCGCCCGCACCCGCACCCTGCGCCATGGAGGGCCTGCGCGCCCTGCAGCAGCGCTTTTTAGCCGACGTGAGCAGCTGGGTTGGCACGGGCGCGCTGGGGCAAGCTCCCACTGCCGCTGACGGCGCCCCCGCGCCGCCTGCCGCCACCCGCCTGCTGGAGTGGCTCACGCGGGGCCGAGCTGGGCGGCGGCCAGTGCTGCCTGTGCGCAAGCCCAAGCCGAAGTCTAGCAGCCCTATCGGCTCACCACCAGGCAGCAGGCGACTGCTGCGTTGTGCCGGCAGAGCCGGCCTGCAGCGCCTGCTGCGTGCCGCCCTGCTGCTGCTGGTGGCGGCAGCAGTGGTTGCCTGCACAGCTGCAGCAGGCGCTGCGCTGTACTATCGTTCCATCATTTACGAACCAGCAGATGCGCTGGCTGCCGCCGCAGCCGAGGTGCAGCAGGCGGTGCGGGCCGCAGAGGGGGTGGCAGTGTGGCCGGCGGGGGCGCCCAGCCTTGCAGCGGCGGATGAGTTGCAGCCGCCGGGGCCAGCAGCGATCGACGTGCTGCGGTCGCAGGACGACCCTCCAATTGAAGAGGGGCCGAAGCAGCTGTTGACCGCCAATTACACAGGTGTGACTGGGAAGGGCAGTGTGGGCTGTTCGTTAACAGCTGCCTCAGGGGTAAATGGGCAACTGGCGCCGGATTTTAGCTAGCTTGTAGCTACTCCCCCAGCGGCTCACCTCAGCTGATGTTGCTCTATCCCCTTCATGCAAGCGCAGTGGTGGTGATGAGCTATGCTGCCCGGCTGCGCACGCTGCCGCTAGTCGTGAACAAAATGGGCAGCTGCCCTTCAGGTGGGCGGCTTCAGCAGGATGAGGGAAGATGGTGGGCGGGCGCATACACCAGGTCTTCCTCGCAGATTTGGCAGCCGAAACAATGCATCTTTGCTAGCCAGTCATGTATAGGTTGGGGGCTGCAGCTGTGGCATGCAGCAATGCATGCAGCACCGCTTTGTCCACCGCACCTCGGACAGGGTGCCCCCTGCACTTCTCGGTGCATGCTGCGCTCGCTGTGCAGGCAGCCGCTGCGCCGCTCTGCACGCTGTGTTTCACCGTGTTTCCTGCTACTTTTGACAGGTGTGTCGCTATTAACACACACCCATCCTTTCTGCTTGACGCAATCGTCCTGTCCTGCAGTGGCCGAGGTGCTGGTGGTGTGGAATGGCGACGACCCCCCGCAGCCGTCGCACTTCAGCTCGCGCGCCCCCGTCCGTGTGCGGCAGGAGCAGCATGTGGGTGCACCGATGCTGTATCGGATGGATACACTGCTAAACTCATGATGAGCTTGCAATTGGTCGGCTTAGGGATCACCCCATGGTGTTTAGCATGCATTTAGCAGGGATGTTGATGTGCATGATCACAAACTGTCACAGATTGCCACGGTTGCCACACCTCCGCCGCCCCGCCGCCTGCAGCAGCACAGATCCACCTGCCTCAAGTCCCTCCGCGCTGCCCTCCACCCCATGCAGATGGACCTGAGCAACCGGCTGAGAGCTGATGAGGGCATCCACACAGCGGCCGTGTTCCTCTGTGACGACGACGTGCTGCTGCGGTAAGCGCTCATTTTCATTTGTGATTCAAACTGGTTACTTCTCGCTGAGGCGGTGGCTGTGTTCCTCTGCGACGATGATGTGCTGCTGCGGTGAGCGCTCCCTTTGTGGGCACCGAACTGGTTATTTCTCGCTGAGGCCGGTGGCCCTGTTCCTTTGTGACGACGATGTGCTGCTGCGGTGAGTGGTGAGCGTGTGCTGCGCACAGCTTGCAGGCGCTCTGGTGCAAGCATGCTGGTGCCTGCGTTAACAGCATCAGCGGATTGAGTACTGCATATAAGGCAGCGCAGGTTGCGCGCGTCTTCTCAGCCATGGCTTGCTGGGGAAACTGCTGCTCTTCTATTCACCCACCCACCGCCCCGCAGCTGCGCCGATGTGGAGCGTGCATTTGCAAGGTGGCTGGCTGCCCCGCAGGCGCTGGTTGGCTTCTTCCCCCGGCTGCTGGAGACCTGGTCGCCGCCGCAGGTGTGCTTGTTGCGGTGCTGTTGTTGCAAGTCACTCAAGAGGCGCCCTACTCTCTTTGAGATCTGCGTGCCGCAGCAGCAGGCCACCTGCTGCCTTGCACACACACACAGGGTCTGCCATGTCTGTCTATCAAGGACAGCCAGCAAAACCAGGGCATTGAGTCCATAACACCCACTTTACTTGCTGCAGTACTTGGGAGAGCGGGAGGTGTTCGCTCGCGGCCGCTACAATGCGCTGCTCACCGCCGCCGAGTTTGTGAGCTTGGACGTGCTGAAGCGATACTGGACGGAGCGCTACGGCTGGGGTGCGCTTTACTTGCAAGCTGTGTTAGCCTTGCAAACTGTCAAACTGTCTAGCGCTCGCAGTGCATGCAGGGAATGCTAGCGCTACGGCTGGGGTGCGCCCCGCTTGCAAGCTGTGCTAGCCTTGCAAGCTGTGCTAGCCTTGGGAGCTGTGTACTAATTGCAGTGCAGCAAGTACCGCCTTGCCTCGTGCCTGCTGCCGCTGCCGGCTGCCGCTCAGATGGCAGCAGCCAGTCAACACGTACCCGTCCTCCCGTCTGCCTCCACTTCCGCCTTGCTCCCGCCCCCCCTTCCCCCCCTGTGCAGCCCGCTGGGTGGTGGGCCAGAAGCTCAACTGCGAAGACCTCCTGCTCAACTGGGCGGCCGCAGAGGGCATCCGAGAGAGCTACCTGGCCGCCCAGCCCATCCCGCCGCTGGGTCAGCCGCAGCAGGCGCCGGCAGGGCCCGAGCGATGGCCCCCTCATGTGGTGTGGGTGCAGCCCAGCCGCCGGATGGACATCAGCCTACTGTCGGGGCTGCGCACCGGCATCAGCCGCCGGCGGGCGGCGCACGAAGGTGCGAGGTCTGTGGTGGGTGGTGGGCGGGATGAGGTGCGCGGAGGGCGTGCATGCAGCTCAGCATGGGCGCATTACCAGCGGCAGCTGTTGGGCGACAGCCCTTGGGCTGCCTGCCACCCGGCTGCGCCTGCCGTTCGATTGCGCTCCCCGCCCTGTCTGAGCCAGCCCCTAAACCACCCATCACTTGCAGCCACGCGGCGCGAGTGCGTGGGAGCCTTCACCAACTCCTACGGCGACCTGCTGCAAGAAGAGCACCTCGAGTGGCAGCAGAGCGCAAGAAAGGGCACCGGGCGGCTGCTGGCGCGCCCCATCTGCTGGCTGCCGCTGTTCGGCTGCATCTACCTGTGATGCGCAGGCTGTGGTCTCACATTTGCATCCATTGCAAAAGCGCTGTCAACACGGATGGAAGCAGTCAATCACAATATCCGTAGAGTCGCGGCATTCGGCAGCGGCGGCAGCGGAGCGGCAGCAGCAGCGGCAGCGTGCATGGATCTCTGTGGCTGCACCCCTCCTGTCTTTGAGATCTACCGGCCTCCATTAGCTCGCGCATGTTACTTTGAGGCGGTCACTGAGGCGCGATGGGCCTGTGGGGCGCCCCAGGCGCGGACGGCAACGGCGCCGTCCCAGTAGTGCTGACAATTCAGGTAATCTGTGGCATTAGTTTGATGATCGCGTGCGAGGTAACGGGTGAACCCTCGCAAAGGCGTAGCTTCCTGGCCCAGCTCCGCGGCGTCATCCCGCCCTTGCTGCGGCTCCATGGGCCACCACCGTGCTCAGTGATCGATCAGCAACGACCAATTGCACGCTGCCGCTCCGAGCGCCCTTGCCGCTGGCGCCTTGCCGCCGCTCGCCCGCCGGCGCCCTTGCGAGTCAGGCGGCAAGTCTTCCATCCGCTCTCGCCTTGCAGGCTGTGGGCATCGCCGGCAGTCCCGGCGGCCTGCACGCGCCACTCCTACCAGCGGTCAGCCCGGCCCGCCAGGCGCTGCACGTGCAGCTGCCTTCGCCCGGCGGCGGCGGCGGCGCAGCGGCAGCGGCGGCGCCTCTGCCGCAGCAGGCGGCCCCAAGCACCAAGCGCGAGCTGCAGGGCCTGGCGCTCAATGCACTTGCCACCGTGTTTGGTGCGGGCATGAGCCTGTTTGCCAAGATTTCAGGTGCATCAGGGGTATGGTCACCTAGGGTCCTGCCTGTGGTTCTGAGGGCGGCGCTTGAACCGCGGCAGTGCCGTGTCTGCGGTGGCCTGCCAAGTCCTCGTGCTCATTGCAAAGCGCTTTGAAACTTCCATGTCTGCAGGACGCGAAGGCGTGGGCGTGTTTGAGATCGTGAGTTAGCGAAGGCTGCGCGCAGGGCGGGGACGGTGGCGTACAAGCATGCATGAACCTGCACCTAATGCTGCAACTTGCCCAGCACATTGCCATCGAACCCATCCTTCTGGCCCACCTCCAACCCATGCAGGTGCTGACTCGCTCCTTCATTCTGCTGCTGTTCACCACACCCGACCTGCTGCGCCACCGCGTCAACCCCTTTGAGGACCCTCGGTGCGGCACTGCTCTGAATGCGCTTTCCCTGTGCTACAGTTGCCCTGAGCAACGGCTGCTTTAACCTCCCATCCAAATCAACCACCGCTATGCACATCACACCATTGCGCAAAACTATGCATGCACAAACCCACACCATGGCTCCCCTCCTCCCCCTCGTCTTGCAGCCGGCGCTGGCTGCTGGTGCTGCACGGCGTGCTGGCCATTGCTGCCTGACATGAGACGCCCGCTCCGCCCTCCCTTTCGCCTCGCAGCCGGCGCTGGCTGCTGGTGCTGCGCGGCGTGCTGGGCTTCCTGGCCGTCAGCTTCCTCTACTGGTCCGTCTCCCTGCTGCCGCTGGCCATGGCGAGCACGCTGAGCTTCATCTCGCCAATCTTTGTGGCGGCCTTCAGGTGCGGGTGCCCTTGAAATAGGCCGCCGCAGCACACATACTCGGCATGGCTTATTGTACCAGGCTCTCCGTGCCCCCGCTGCCGGGTTGCAAGCCGACCACACATTCAGGTTCAATGATGCGATGCTCGTTTGCTCTCCCCTGCCCTGCAGCCCCGTCATCCTGGGGGAGAAGACGTCTCGCTCCCTGTTCCTGGGAATCGGCACCGCTCTGGTCGGCGTGCTGCTGGTGGTGCAGCCGCCCTTCCTGTTTGGCGGGCAGGGCGCCAGCATCAGGTGGGCGGAACGCTTTGGTTTGCAGTAGCCATGATCATCAGACAATCTGGCTGAGCGGCTGCCTCTGTGGGTATTTGAACATGCGGCACTCCGGCGCACCTTTTGCCTGCTGGTCATGTGGCTTCTCAAGCCTGCTTGCCTCACCTGCCGACGCTCCCACCCCATCAATGCAGCCTGCTGGGCGTGACGGTCGGCGTGTGCCAGGCACTGTTCAACAGCCTGTCACGCATCACTGTGCGGGCGCTCAGGTGGGTGGGGGGAGGGTTGCTGACCTTGCAAGGCCAGGCCGGGCCAGCGACACGATCGTTTACTGCCTGCCGGGCTTTGCCGTGCACAGTGGACCTGTCACCGGCCTGAACCCCCTACTCACGCCAACACGCTGTGCTGTGCTCCCGCTTCGACCGACCACAGCATGGACAGCAGCGAGCGCATGAGCTCCATCATCTTTGGGCAGGGCCTGATCGGCTTCCTGGCGGCAGGTGAGGCGCTGCAATTAACCGGTTGCGGCATGATGCAGTGTTGGCACACCATTCGTACTGAGGCCTGTATACACGTGTGCAGCTGGAGCAGAGTGGTGTGGTGCGAGTGGCTCAGTTTATCGGAAGCTTCCGTGTGGCTGATGGTTGTGCGGTCCCACGATCCCTTCGGGCAGCTGCCATGTGGCTATACAGAAGCTGCGCCCTGTGTGTGCTCAGTTGAAGCGTCCCCGCCGCTCACCCTCTCTCACCTGCACCTGCATGCTGCGCAGCGGTGGCGTGCATCGCCACGGGCGACTTCCAGGCCCCCAGCCGCCCGGGCATCTGGGGGCCGCTGCTGGCTGGCGGCCTGCTGGTGAGGAGGACGTAAACTGAGCATGCATTTTGAGAAAGAATATATTGCTGCAGGCATGCGTGCTGTAGGGCGGGGCAGCTGCGGCAAGCCGCCGGCGAGCAGTCAGGGAAGGTAAGCAGGCACCCGCTGTGCGGTGCACGGCGCTGTGCACCCCAACCTCGGCAACGTGCACACAGCCACAACGTTTACTACAATCATTGGCACTCTCCTCTACCACTCCACCCACCTCCCCGCTCTCCTGTTCCTGGCCACCACCCGCCTGCCTGCAGGGCTACCTGTACCAGCTGGCGCTCACTGCCGGCCTGCAGCGCGCCCGAGCAGCCCCAGCAGTGGCCATGAGCTATCTCACCATCATCTGGGGCCACCTGTCCGACACCCTGCTGTTCCACCAGCGGCCCAACGGCGTCAGGTGGGGGCTCTCACGACTTGTGTGCATGTTGGTGTGTAGGGATGGCTGATGTGTGAGCAGCTGTGTGCCGCAGCTGCACCAGTCGATTGTGCCTCACTGCGTGCGTCCTCCTGCTCCGCATCCCTGCAGCTGTGCGGGCGCGGTGGTCATCTGCCTCTCGTCCTTCTTTGTGGCCCGAAGCGCCGGCAAGAAGGGCGGGCAGAAGGGCAGCGCAGCGGTGGCGACATCGGCGGCGCAAGGCGGCGGCGGCGTGCCTCACACAGACCGCAGCTGGGACGCGGCTGCCAAGCAGGGCGCTGCCGCAGCTGCTGATGTGGAGGCGGCTGCAGCGGCAGAAGGAGATGAGGAGGACCGCCCGCTGCTGGCGGCTGTGCGGGAGGGGCTGGGCAGGCGGCGGACCACCAGCGAGCAAGATGTGCGTGGCGGCACGTGAATGAACACGAATGTACTGTATTGTATGAAACCAGCTGTACAGCTCAACATGTCCCAAGCCCATCTGCTTTGCATGCTTCCAAGGCCATTTGCTCCACAGTTTTTCACTGCATTTCAGCTCAAGCCTTTCATGACAACTGATTCACTCTGCTGCTGCCGGGCTCCCGGCCTCATGCCAAGCCATTGCTTGCGCTGCAGCCCCATTCGGTCCCAGCACAAGCCATTACTTACTCCTTTTTCAAGATTCCGTTCCTTTCTACAAGTCACTGAAGCAAGCCTCTGCTTATAATGTTACCCGATCAAGACAGTGCCCGCCGCCGGCGCTGTCCGGCCGGCCATGTACTTTCTTCCTGCCCCACAACGCACACCCATCCTACAGTCGGGCTTGCTTGCTTCCTCTGCACTCTCCACTGTGCGCCATGCCTTTTTGAAAGCATTGGCAGCCCTTTCCAGCAATGAGGCCGGCTGCCCCGGGACTGAGGCAGCGCCGCTCCCCTGGCATGGGTGAGGAGCAGGAGGAGCAGGGCACAGGGGGCCAGCAGGAGCCCCAGCAGCAGCAGGCGGCCCCAGGGTTGCACACGCCGCACTTCACCACTTCGGCCGACCTTGAGGCGTCGTATGGCAAGCCAGGCAGCCCCACGGAGGCTGCAGAGGGTGCATCGCGCAACGGTGAGCGCCTTGGATCGAAGGGCGGCAGGGTTGGCAGGGGGGCGGCGACCGCCATGCCCGCCGCCGCCGAGCGCTGCTGCCCCGGTTGCCTAAGACGCCAACAGTTGCCGTTCCTTCTCCTGCCCGGAATCATCCAACAGGCTCGCCGTCTCTGCAAGCAGTCGGAGTGGAGGGAGATGCGTTGGATCAGCTTGCCGAGCAGCAGGCAGCCGCAGCTGCGGCTGCTGCCACCAATGCCCAGCCGCCGCCGCGGCCGCCAGCGCCAGCGGAGGCAGCAGCTGAGGCAGCAGGAGCGGGAGTGGCAGCAGCAGCAGGGGAGGAAGACGCACTGGATTCAATGATGCGGTGAGGGGCGGCAGGCATTTGGCTTTCATGTACGCTCGGGGCTTTTAGTTGCGCAAAGCAGCCACCTTTGGGGTCAGACATGGCAAAAGATGGCATGAACCATGAACACATGATTGCTTCCCAATGCCCGCTGCAGGTCTGCTGGGCATGCTGCGCCTGCAGGCAGCACGCGCAGCGGCCACCGCGCCAGCGCAGCGGGCAGCCCGCCTCGGCGCAGCGGACCCTATGCGGCACCTGCACCCGGCAGCAAGGCGCGCTCGCCTGTGCGCGGCAGCCGAGCTGGAGACTCGTCCACCCGAGCAAGCAAGGCTGGAGACTCCCCTACTCGAGCCAGCAAGGCAGGAGAGCTGCACGCACGACCGGCAGTAGCAGCAGGAGCGGCAGGAGCGGCTTCCGAAGAAGCTCATGCAAGCACGCCAGGTTCCAAGCCGGCTGCTAAGCCTTTCGGCTTCGGCAGCGGCAGCAGCCGGCCTGCGGTGGAGCAGCTCCCCAAGCCGCCCAAAGGTAGCGCCAAGGCGGCCGCTGGCCTGTATGGCAGCTCAGCCACGGTCAAGCTTGCCAAGCCAAAGCCGCCAGCGGCAGCGGCAGCAGCCGCCGCCGCCGCAGCAGCAGGGCACCATAAGGAGGAGCAGCAGGAGCAGCAGGACCAGGAGCGGCAGGCGGGAGGCCGGGCTGCCTCCCCCTCAGCCTCACCTTCTGCAGCAGCTGCAGCCGCAGCCAGCGCAGCCATCGAGCAAGTGTTTGCAGCAGCGGCGCAGGACCAGCCGCGGCATGGGCACACCGGCAGCGGGGGCGGCAGCAGCAGTCGCTTGCAGCAGCAGAGGGGGGTGGAGACAGCGCGGCCTGAGCGGCAGCTGCCCAGCCAAGAGGGGGCTGGAGGGCGCAGCCGTCTGGGAGGCGAGCAGCCGCACGCTGCCTCCCAGCCAACTCTGCCCGTGGAGGCAGCGCCCGCCAGTGCAGCGGCAGCGGCAACAGCAGCAGCAGAGCAAGAGGTGCCGTTGGCAAGGCCGCCGCCAGCAGCAGCGGCGGTCAGCCCGCCAGCGGCGTCGGTGCCGCGAGCCGCCAGCCCGCCCCCGTGCGCCCCCAGCCCTGCCCCAGCAGCCGCTAGGGCTGAGCCTGCTGCGCAGCCTGCAGTTCAGCCTGCTGCCGCAGTGCCAGTGCCAGAGCCAGCACAGGCACCTGCAGAGGCGCCTGCGCCCAGCAGCCGCCCCGCCGGCGGCCTTCTGTTCCCGCCCGCCGCCAACAGCACAGCAGCCGGGGCGGGTGCAGCACAGGGACAGTCTAGCGCCCGCCCCGGCCCCTCGCCCTTCCTGCGCCTGCGGAGCATCAAAGGTAGGGGGCTGGCTTGAACACAGCGCTGTGCATGCTGTGCGTGTTCAGCCCTGCTGTATTGGTGCCTGCTTGACTTCCGATGTGGCGCGCAACCCAGATGCACATCAGAGCATGGCCGCTCTGCCTCTCTTTCCCCACCCACCCCCTGCAGGCTCTTCACCACCCATCTCATCCTCCCTGCCGCACCACACCACCTCCGACAGCAAGCCAGAGACCGGCAGTGGCGGAGACTTGGCGGCGGACGCCGATATACTGGCGCCGCCCGCTGCACCGAGCACAGCGGCAATGGACAGCGCCGAAGCCGGCAGCGGTGGGGCGGAGGCCGGCGCGGCCAGCCCAGAGGCAGCGGCAGCGGGGGAGGTGCCAGTGGAGAGCGAGAAGAAGCGGCGGCGCCGCTGGCTGCTGCTCCTGCTGTTCCTCCTGCTGCTGCTGCTGGGAGGCGGCATCGGCATCGCGCTTGCGATGCGCAAGAAGCCGGCGCCAGTGGCAGCTGTGCAGCCGCCGCCACCGCCCTCAACAGCCATCTATCGGTCAGGCACCTGGACGCCGCAGGCCTCGGTTGCAGGTGGGTTGGTAGTCATGGGTGCAGAAGCAATGGAATGTGATATTGCCTTCAAGTTGTGTTCGCGAGCTTGTATGCGGCGCTGGATGCCTTGCTGCCGAAAGCTTTCAAACTGCCGCCAGGCTTTGTGTGCATCATCTGGCTGATGTGTCTCATCCCAAGATGCTCCCTTTTCCGCATTCATGCAGCCAAGGTGATGGGTGTTGGGTCTTCGGGCGGCCTGTGGCGCGTGGCCCCCACCCCTGCCCCCTGCAACGGCGTCTGCGGCACAGGCGAGGCTGGCGCACCATGGCGTGCAGTGCAGCAGCACGGCATTGCAGGCTGCGAGGGTGCGCAAAGAGCACTCTGGTCTGCCTCCGCCTTCCTGCTGCGCCTCAGCTCGGGAGCTCTGCACCCCACCTGCAGGCACCGGCGCCTCCTCAGTGTCCCAGTGCGGCAATGCGGTGTACTATTTGGATACCTCGGGCCAATGGGTGGAGCTGACTGGGTTGCCTGGAATCAAGGTGAGGGGCGGGGGTCAGACCTGTACGAGGAGCGGAATGGCATTTACAAGGAGCGGAATGGCATTTACAAGGAGCAGAATGGCAGTTGACTTGCGGAGCAAGTGTGCAGCCCTGCTCAAGCTTGAGGCGCGGCAGCCTTGCAGCCCCATCTGCTGCCTCTTGGCTTGCAACGCGTGTACTGCCGTGTATGTGTACTGCTGCCACACAGGACGCCAGCACTACTTGCAAGACAGGGTCACAGCTGCTCACGTGCCACGCCCTCTGTTCCGCAGGTCATCCCTGGTCCAACCAATGAGACCGCATGTAAGCCGAGGGTGGGCGGGTGGCTCAGCAGCCGGATGGCGCATACGCCAGCGGTGCGCTCTGCTCCCCTGAAGTGGTTGGCTATATGCCCTCCGTAGCTACTGTCCACTGCTTGATCGCAAGTGTGCTGCTTCCCTCGTGCTGTGCAGACGTCATCAACGCCTGCTATGAAGGTGGGGCGGGATACTTTTCCTCAGTGCATGCTCACTCGATGGGCAGCGCGGGCGACACAGCTCCTGACGCCGTTTTCACCACGCCTGTTAAAGCTGCACACTTTGCAATGTCGTTACGTTCTTCAGGGTTCTACTACAATGGCTCCATCTGGCGCATGATCGCTGGTCCTTTTGATGCCAGCGCAGCGGCACCAGCGCCAGCGCCAGCACCCGCAGCAGCCATCCAGGCGCTGCCGTATGATGCGGAATTGCTTGACGGCAGCAGCAGCGGTGACAGCGGCGCTAGCGGTGGCGGCACCACTGCAGCAAGCAGGCGGCTGCGGCAGCAGGGGGATGCAGATGCAGAGGGTGGAGTTGACTTGAGCCTTAGCCCACCAGACATGCCGGTGGGTCCCCCTGCAGCTGCTGCACGCACCAGACTTGGGTTGTGGTTAACCACAACGTTGTGAATTGCCAGGCTTGCATCCACAGCAGCGGGGAATTTGTTGCAACCTGGCATCTACAGCAGCGGGGAATTTGTTTCACTCCTGCCCTGCCTCCGCCCTGCCTCCTCCCCCCTCAACAGTCTGGCATGGTGGACGGAGTGGTGGTGGCGGATGGCTTGATGTGGGCGCTGCTGCCCTCCCGAACCGAGGCAAGCACTGCTTTGGTCACCGACAACCTGTCGCCAGCAAAACCCCAAGCCCGCAAGCAGGGGACACTGCCGGAGAATGCAAACTGCTCGGCCCGGCCCAAGGCTGAGCGCTCCGCTGCTGTGTCACACGGCGTGGCGAACCGTTTGCTTCTCCACCTCCAACTGGCTGCAGATCCGGCCTTATGACCCGCTGGCCAATCTTTGGCAGGACCGGGTGCACTCCTCAGAACCGCTGGCAGGTGGGGTGGGAGGTCGTGCATGAGATGATGAGAGACAGCGGTACAGCTCACGTATCTGCGCCCAAAGCCGCTGTGCTTCTGGAGCAGACCTGCATGATGCGATGCAGCACCTCACTTTTGTGAGCCGTGTGTGCCCCGACAGCGTTCCTCTCTGCTCTGGTTAGCGCAGGCGTGAGCGGGGTGGATTCCTCCGGCAAGATCACAGCCCTTACCACTGGAGAGCAGCTGGTATCACTGGATACAGAGGCACGATCTGCCTTGTACACATGCCACCTAATCTGCCGCTCGCAGCTCTGCTCTCAATCCTGCGCATGCGTGTCGGTGGTCTGATGGCTTGCTTGGGGCCTCGTACTGTTGTCAGCCTGCCTGCCCTCATGCAAGCCCTCCTCCCTCACCTGCACATTTACCACACATGCGTGCAGACCGGCGACTGGTCAGTCAAGGCGCCCCTGCCCGCCTGCTCAGCTGTGTACGATGGAGTGGGAGACTTGTGGTACAGCGGGCGCCGGGCGGACGGCTCGTGTGGCGCTGTGACTGTCTGCCGCGGCGGGCTGGAGGGAGCAGCCTGCCAGCAGGTAGTGTTGTGGGGCTTGTTGAAGTTGATGAGGGGCGCTGCACAAATCCAGCCTGGCCGAATCTGCGCCTGCCATACGAGCGACGATGTAGAAGCGTGCGCGCACCTTTGGTTGAACACATAGCCGCCGCAATCCTCAACACCTTCAGGTATACAACGGCTCGGTGCAGAGCTTTGCGGCCAACTCGCATGGCGGCTCCTACGCAGGTAATGCTGGCCAGCAGCAGACTGAGTTGGACATGTGCAGCGCGTTGCTGCCCGCCCGGCAACCCGTGTGCTGGTGTGCGGCGACTCCCTCCAACTAAGCTTCAATCTTTATCCAGGTTTATGCCCGAAATAATTTGTCCATTGCAGAGGTGTGGGTGGTGGATGCCGAAGACTCTGTGCTGCACGCCATCCTGGTGCCGCTGCGCGCGCTGCCACCCTCGCCGCCGCCGCTGCCGGCACCCTCTCAGCCGCCACCTCGGATGCCTTCGCCCCCACTGCCCGTGCCACCATCCTCTCCGCCGCCACTGATGGCGCCACCGCCGCCAGCGGTGCCGGGCTCGCCCCCTCAGCCCCCGCCGGCTGTGCCAGCCCTGCCGCCGCCAATGGCGGTGCACGCTCCGCCACCGGAGCAGCCACCGCCGGTGCAGCAGCCCCCTCCGCCGCCTGACCAGCCATCCCCACAACCGTCGGAGCAGCCTCCGTCCTATCAGCCGCCGGACCAGCCGCCGCTCCCACCGCCTGACATGCCGCCACCAGCCCCGCCACCACCGGAGGCGCCACCGCCCCAGCAGCCACCCGCGCCGCCCTCTCCTTCGCCTCCGCCTCTGGACAGCCCTCCGCCGCCGGCAGGCAGCCCCCCGCCGGCAATGGACAGTCTCCCGCCGCCAATTGAAAGCCCCCCGCCGCCAATTGAAAGCCCCCCGCCGCCCTCGCCTTCACCGCCACCCCTGGACAGCCCTCCACCCCCGGTTGAGAGCCCACAGCCGCCCACACCCTCCCCTCCACCTCCCTCACCCTCGCCACCCCCGCCCGTGGAGAGCCCCGCACTCTCCCCTGCCACACTGCCTCCCCCACCTGAGCCTGTGCCGAGCCCTCTGCCTCCTAGCCCCTTTCCACCTCCT
>VFQQ010002623.1_pt1 | contig 19603 bp, 17 predicted proteins | sample 3512341 | NCBI WGS metagenome assembly VFQQ01 (sample SAMN10412373, study PRJNA504923) | tailings metagenome | isolation source: Relicate 2 Philex TSF1 revegetated site | place: Philippines: Tuba, Benguet | collected 2017-08-29 | reverse complement strand
GCGCAACCCCGATGGCTCAGTGGCCGTGGAGGGCTTCTACGACGGCGTCGAAGAGCTCGCGCCGGACGTCGCCGCACAGTGGAAGCGCCTGCCCTATGACGAGAAGGCCTTCATGGCAAATGCAGGCTTGACGTCGCTGGCCGGCGAAAAGGGCCGCTCGGCGCTGGAGCAGACCCGTAGTCGCCCGACCTGCGAAATCAACGGCATCACTGGTGGCTATACCGGCGAAGGCTTCAAGACCGTGATCCCCGCCAAGGCCAGCGCCAAGATCAGCTTCCGCCTCGTCGGCAAGCAGGACCCGGCCAAGGTCCGCGCCGCCTTCCGCAAGCACGTCACCGACCGCCTGCCCTCCGACGCCACCGTGACCTTCAAGGAGCATGGCGGCAGCCCGGCCGTGGTGGTGCCGACCGATGGCGACCTGCTGCGCAAGGCAGCGACCGCGCTGAGCGACGAATGGGGCGCCGAGACCGCGATTTCCGGCTCCGGCGGTTCGATCCCGGTGGCCGGCGACTTCAAGCGCATCCTCGGCATGGACGCGCTGCTGATCGGCTTTGCCGGCGTCGACGACCGCATCCACTCGCCAAACGAGAAGTACAACCTCTCGGCCTACCACAAGGGCATTCGCAGCTGGGTCCGCATCCTGGCGGCATTCGCCACGGGCAAGTAGGGGCAGCGGGGCCGCAAGGCCCCTACCGTGCCTCGATATAGGCCTTCATGCGCAAGAGGTCCGAATACGCCCATTCGGCGTCGGACTCGAACTGCTCGTCGGACACGCCGGGGCGCTGGAACCAGGTAAAGACGATCTCGCAGCCATCCTGGTTGGGATGGACGCGCACCGGCGTCACCGGGCCGCCCGTTTCGCCTTCAAGGAAGACTTCGTAGTCGAGCACGCCGAATTCGTTGAACGGCGTGAAGCGCATCACCCGCGGCCCCCGCGGCAGCGTGACCAGATAGTCCATGCCGCCCAGATGCTTCATCTCGGTCTCAGGCAGGCTGCCGCCCCATAGAGCAAAGGTCTTCGGCTCTGCAAGAAAGCCATAGACGTCCGCATATTTGCGGTGGATCGGGATTGTGAAGACGCGCGACTTCAGCATCGTAATGCCCTTCAATGCTGCGTCCACATCCAGCAGCTAAGAGCACAACGGTAAATAATCCAATCAACTCTCAGCGTTTTCCAGCAGCGACTTGAGCGCCAGGAAGTCCGCCTGGATCCATTCGAGCGCCGAACTGAACTCGCCATCGCTCATGCCGGGGCGACGGAAGAAGGTAAAGGTGAGGTGGCAGCCCTCGTGTCGCGGCACCACACGCATCGGGTTGACCATTGCCTCGCCCTCCGGAGGCTCCTCGGAATGATCGAGCACCCCGAGATGGTTGGGCGGGCAGAAGCGGATCGTGCGCTCGCCGAATGGCAGGAGCGCTCGCCAGACCCGAGGCTCGAGCTGCTCGAACCGGCCGTCTACCACCGGCGCCCAGTGCGGATAGTTCAGCGGCTCGCTTAGATAGGCATAGACGCGATCGGTGGACGAGGCGATGTCGAAGGCGATGGTGCGGGACGGGATCATCGGCGGCGCTGGCAGAGGCAGGGCCCACTACTCTAGCCTTAGCCACAAATGAAAAAAGCCCGCCGAAGCGAGCTTTCACCACAATCGACACGCGCCGTCAGGCGCGCGGCAACTCAGCCCTGGCGGGCCTTGTAGCGCTTGTCGACCTTATTGATGATATAGACGCGGCCGCGACGGCGGACCAGCTTGTTGGCGCGATGGCGGCCCATCAAAGCCTTCAGTGAATTGCGGATCTTCATCGAACAACCTCGGCACGAAACAAAATGGGCGCCGTGCGCCCTTGGATTGGCGGCCTAGATAAGGGGAAACGCCGGGCCTGTCAACGCTTCCGGCCGCCAAATTCCCAGTCACGCGCCGATCGTGGTTTCGCCGATCGATAAAATGCAACCGATTGTGTTTGAGCAAGGATTACAGCCTCGTGGCATGATCCGCGCATGGACAAGACACTCATCTCCAAGCTCAAGGTCGTGATAGCGGATGACGCCTATATGGCGGCGCTGACGGCCGGCATGCTCAGGAACCTGGGCGTGCGTCACATTGCGGAAACCAGTGATGTTTCGGCTGCATGGTCGGCGCTCAAGCGCGAACCCATGGGCCTCTTGCTCATCGACGACGGGTTGGGACCCGTCGATCCCCTGACTCTTGTCCGCGAATTGCGGGCCGACAGTTCTGCCGTCAACCGGCACATTCCGGTGCTGATGACCTTTATGAACGCCGACAAGAACCGCATCATCGCGGCCCGCGATGCTGGCGTCACCGAATTCCTCAAGAAGCCGCTGAGCGCCAATGTGATCGGCCTGCGGCTGATGCAGGCGCTGGAAAACCCACGGCCCTTCGTGGAATCGCCCGTCTATGCCGGACCTGACCGCCGCCGTCGCGATGCCAACGTGGAAGGTCCGGATCGTCGCAAGCCGCAGGCGCCGGACCAGCAGGCGGGCTAGGCGCCCGCCGCCAGTTCCAGTTCCTTCCAGCGGTGGCAAGCCACCAACCCCTTGCCGGTCTGCTCCAGCGGCGGGCGTTTCTGCGCGCAGAGATCGATGGCGTAACGGCAACGGGTGCGGAAGGTGCAGCCCGATGGCGGATTGATCGGGGACGGGATTTCCCCCACCAGCCCCTCGATATTGCGCTGCCGGGCCCGTTTGGGGTCCGGGATCGGCACTGCCGTCAGCAGCGCCCGCGTGTAGGGGTGCTTGGGGTGGTTGTAGAGTTCGTCGCCGTCGGTGAGTTCGACCATGCGCCCCAGATAGAGCACCAGGATCCGGTCGGACACATGCCGCACCACCGAGAGGTTGTGCGAGATGAAGATCAGGGTGAGCCCGAACTTGTCCTTGAGGTCGGCGAGCAGGTTGAGGATCTGCGCCTGGATCGAGACGTCGAGCGCCGAGACCGGCTCGTCGCATACGATGAGCTTTGGTTCGGTAATGAGTGCCCTGGCGATGCCGATGCGCTGCGCCTGCCCGCCCGAGAATTCGTGCGGATAGCGGTTGATCATCTCGGGCAGGAGCCCGACGGCCTCCATGGTGCTGACCACGCGCTTGTGCCGTTCGTCCGGCTTGAGCTCCGGCATCAGCGTCCGCAGCGGATCGGCGATGATCTCGCCGACCGTCATGCGCGGATTGAGCGAGGCCAGCGGATCCTGGAAGATGATCTGCAGGTCGCGACGCCGCTTGCGCATCTGGCCTTCGGAGAGATGAGTAATGTCCTCGCCCATCCAGACGACACGGCCCGAGTCCGGCGTCAGCAGGTTGAGAATGCAGCGGCCCAGGGTCGACTTGCCGCAGCCGCTTTCACCCACGATGCCGAGCGTCTCGCCCTGCCGGATGGTGAAGTTGATGTCCTGCAGCGCCGTCAGCGTAAACGGCCGCGCGAACAGGCCGGCCGAGAGCGAGAAGGTCTTGCCGAGATTTTCGATGCGCAAAAGATCGGGACGCTGGTCCATCACGCCAACTCCATCCGCTCGAGAGCGCCTTCATACCAACAGGCCTTCGACCGGGTATCGCCGGCTTCGGTCAGCGGCGGCCGCTGCTCGAAACATTTCTCGAACCGGAAGGCGCAGCGCGGATGGAAAGAGCAGCCGGACGGCAGTCGTTCGAGGCTCGGCGGCAGGCCCTGGATCGGGTCGAGCCGCTGCGCCCGCCTGGCCACATGCGGCGTCGAGTGGAGAAGACCGAGCGTATAGGGATGGCGCGGATCGTAGAACAGCTGGTCGGTCGTGCCCTTTTCGACGCAGCGCCCGCCATACATCACCATCATGCGATCGGCGAGGCCGGCCACCACCCCGAGATCATGCGTGATCATCACCAGCGCCGTACCGAAATCATTGGTGAGCGTCTTGAACAGATCGAGCATCTGCGCCTGCACCGTCACGTCGAGTGCGGTGGTCGGCTCGTCGGCGATGAGAATCTTGGGGCGGCAGAGCAGCGCCATGGCGATCATGACGCGCTGCCGCATGCCGCCCGACAACTCGTGTGGGTAGGCATTGGCGCGCTTGACCGGTTCGGGCATGCCGACCCGCTCGAGCATTTCGATCACCGCGCGCTGCGCCGCCGGCTTTTCCATGCCCTGATGCTGCACCAGCACTTCGGCGAGCTGGGTGCGAACCTTGAGGCTCGGATTGAGCGACGTCATCGGATCCTGGAAGATCATGGCGATGTCGCGCCCGCGATAGGTGTCAAGCTGTTTGGGCTCGAGCCCGATCAGGTTGACGTCGCCCAGCATGGCGCGGCCGGTGACGCGGCCATTGCGCGCCAGCAGCCCCATGATCGAGAGGAAGGCCTGGCTCTTGCCCGAGCCGCTTTCGCCGACCACAGCGAGCGTCTCGCCGCGGGCCAGCGCGAAGTTGAGATCGGACACGGCCTGCACTTCGGACTTGTGGAGCTCGAAGGTGACATTCAAGCCGTCGACGACGAGGACTTTTTCCTTGTCCATGATCAACGGTCCTTTGGATCGAGCGCGTCGCGAAGACCGTCGCCCAGATAAGTGAGACAGAGCAGCATGGTGATGAGGATCGCCGCCGGAGCGAGCAGCATCCAGGGCAAAGTCTCGATCACCGGCGCACCGGCAGAGATCAGCGTGCCCAGCGAGGTCTGCGGTTCCTGCACGCCGAGCCCGAGATAGGAGAGGAAGCTCTCCGTGATGATGATCTCGGGAATGGTCAGCGTCGCGTAGATCACCACCGGCCCGGTGAGGTTGGGCACGATGTGGCGGAAGATGATGGTGAAAGGCCCTGCTCCGCCGGCCTTGGCGGCCTCGATGAACTCGCGCTGCTTGAGGCTGAGCGTCTGGCCGCGCACGATGCGGGCCATGGTGAGCCATTCGAGACAGCCGATGCCCACGAAGAGCAGCACCGGCGAGCGCCCGAAGATCACCACCAGGATGATCACGAACAGGATGTAGGGCAGCGCGTACATGATGTCGACGAAGCGCATCATCACCGCATCGACCTTGCCGCCGAAATAGCCGGCGGTCGCCCCATATGCGATGCCGATGACCACCGACACGAAGGTGGCGACGAAGGCCACGATGATCGACATCTGCGTGCCTTGCATGACGCGGGCGAGCATGTCGCGGCCGTTCGCGTCGGTGCCGAAGAAGTGCAGTTTGTCGACATTGGGTGGCTTGCGGATCGAGGTCCAGTCCACCTTGTCGTAAGCCCATGGCGCGAAGAACGGTCCCACGAAGGCGAACAGCACAATGGCGATCAGGATGAAGACCGACACCACTGCGGCCTTGTTGCGCATCAGCCGGCGCAGCGCGTCCTGCGTCAGCGAGCGGCCCTTGGGAGCCTCCTGCTCGAGGCGCTTGGCGTATTCGGTGAGTGCGGCGTCCTTGACGGTAATCCCGGCCATCAGCGGTACCTCACCTTGGGATCGAGCCAGGCATAGAGCACGTCCACGACCAGGTTGAGCACGAGGATGATGGCCATGTAGAGAACGGTGGTGCCGAGCACGAGGCCGTAGTCCCGATTGAGCGCAGCGGCGATGAAGAACTTGCCGATACCCGGCAACGCGAAAATCTGTTCGACGACGAGCGAACCGGTGAGCAGGTAGGACAGGCCCGGCCCCAGATAAGAGACCACCGGGATCAGTGCTGGCTTCAAGGCATGCCGCGCCAGGATCAGCCGCTCTCCCAGGCCCTTGGACTTGGCGGTTCGGATGTAGTTGGTGCCCAGCACCTCGATCACCGAGCCGCGCGTCAGCCGCGCGATGCGGCCCGCGTGAGGCAGTGCGAGCACGGTGATCGGCAGCACCAGCTGCCAAAGATTACCGTTGAACCCGCCCGCCGGCAGCCATCGGAGATAGACGCCGAACAGCAGTTGCAGCAGGCTGCCCATCAGGAAGTTCGGAATGACCAGTCCGACCATCACCATCGCCACGAGCGTGTAGTCCGGCCAGCGGTTCTGGTTGACGGCAGCCAGTGCGCCCGCAACCAGCCCGACGGCGGTTGCTACGATGAAAGCCGAGAAGCCGAGCGTCATCGTGAATGGCAGCCCGATGGACAGCATCTCCGAGACGGTAAAATCGTTGTAGACCATCGAGGGTCCGAGATCGCCGCGCAGCAGCCCGCCCACATAGGTCAGGTACTGCATGAAGATCGGCTGATCGAGGTGGTAATAGGCGCGCAGGTTCGCCAGCGTGGTCGGCGGTAGCGCGCGCTCTCCATCGAACGGCCCACCGGGGGCCAGTCGTAGAATGAAGAAGCAGGCAGTCACGGCGATCAGTGCGACGGGGATAGCCGACAGCACGCGCCGCAAGGCGTAACCGAACATTCGTCCGCACCCTTTCTGGTTGCCCGCCCCCGAGGGGACGGAAGGTTCTGCCGCGGGCAACGCGCCCGCGGCAGAACCCCTGGATGATGTTATTCGGTCTTGGACAGCCACCGCGTGCGGTGGGTGTCCTTGGCGTTGTCGACGAAGCCCTGGATGTTCGGCTTCACGACGTTGGCGGCCAGATAGTAGACGAGCGGGATGGCGGCAAAGTTGTCCATCGCGATCTTTTCGGCTTCGCCCAGCAGGGCCGCGCGCTTGACGAGGTCACGCTCCGTGGTCGCTTCCTTCACCAGACGATCGACATCCGGGTTGGAGAAGCGGCCGTAGTTGTTGCCCCAGTTCATCTTGCCGTCCTGCATGGTGCCGGTGACGAGAAGTTCGAGCGTGTTGCTGGGGTCCGAGTAGTCATTGAGCCAGCCGGCGCGGCCGACATCGAAGTCGCCGGCACGCAGGGCGTCGTAGTGCACCTTGGTCTCGGCGTTGAAGAGTTCGGCCTGCACACCGATTTCCGACCACATCGCCGAAATCGCGACGGCCAGATTCTGGTGGTTGTCGTTGGTGTTGTAGCGCAGCTGGAGCTTGAGCGGATTCTCGGTGGTATAACCGGCTTCCGCCATCAGCGCCTTGGCCTGCGCGACGCGATCCTCATAGGATTCCGAGGCCCATGCCGGCATGTACGGGGTGACGCCCTCGTAGTTGCCGGTGCCCGGCGGCACCCAGCCATAGGCCGGCGGCTCGCCCGAGCCCCAGATGTCGGGACCGATGATGTCGCGATTGATCGAGATCGACAGGGCCTCGCGCACCTTCACATTGTCGAAGGGCGCCTTTTCCTGGTTGATCACGTAGTAGTGGATGCCCTGGAACGGCGAGAAATGGCCTTCGCCCGGAAGCGTGTCCTTGACGATCTTCTGATCGTCGTTGGCAAGTGCGGTCAGGATGTCGTACTCGCCGGCGCGGTAGCGGTTGAACGCCGCCTTCAGGTCTTCCTGCACGTAGTAGTAGATTTCATCGATCTTGATGTCGTCCTTGCCGTAATAGGTGTCGGACTTGACCGATTTGACGTAGTTGCCGGGCACCCACTCGACCACCTTGAACGGGCCGTTGCCGACGATATTCCCGACATTGGTCCAGTCGGCACCCTTGGCCTCGACCACGTGCTTCGGCACGGGATAGGCGGTGTAATGCGTCAGCGCTTCGATGAAGAAGGGCGTCGGACCCTCGAGGGTGATCTCGAGCGTCTTGTCGTCGACAGCCTTGACGCCGAAATCGGCAGAGTCCGGCGTCATCGTGCCGTCGGAAATCTCCGAGCCGCCTTTGATCGGGTACTGCAGATAGGCATACTCGGATGCGGTCGCGGGATTGAACAGGCGGCGGAAGGCGAACTCGAAGTCGGCGGCGGTCACCGGGGTGCCGTCGCTCCACTGGATGCCGTCGCGCAGGTGGAACGTGTAGGTGAGACCGTCTTCGGAAATGTCCCAGGACTCGGCCTGGCCCGGAATGGCGGCGGCGTTGGCGTCTTCGGCAACCAGACCCTCGATGTAGTCGCCGATGATGCGGTTCTGCCAGTCACCCGACGCCTTGTGCGGGTCGAGGGTGCCGGGCTCGGAACCGTTCATCGTATTGAGCGTCACCGCCTGCGCGCTGCCGATGCTCGCCACACCGAGCATGCCGGCGACAGCCAGGGCACTAAGGACGTTTCTGATTTTCATTGTGTCCCATCTCCTTGTTCAGACTTTTCCTGACATGACCGGGCGTACGTCACCCGGTTCTATTCTTTGCCCCGGCAGCGGAATATTCATCCTGGCAGCGGGGAAGCTCGGACCCTAGACCGCCAAAGCCGCCGTTGACAAGGAAAAGCTTGACGTATGCGTCAACGAGTCTGACGCGTTTCCACAATGTCCGCGGGACAACAGTTATGCGCGCGAGATCAGGGGTATTTCCGCCTGGCGGGGAGGTAAGTCACCGCGCATATCGGCATCGCTTTGCTGCGTCTGGTCTTTCCTGGGATCAGCCATGGCCGGACTCCACCCCGCCCCACGTCCGGCACGCGCCTGACGCGGCGAAACGTCACGTCAGAAGCCGAACAGCGCCGGGTTGGTGACGGCGGTCAGACCGACGGCGAGCACCACGATCACCACCCATGGCAGCCAGGCCGGAAACTTCGGCGGCTCGCCCGGCGGACGCTGCTGCGGCGCCTTCGGGTCGGGCTTCTTCTCGATCTTACGGAATTTGACGACGTTGTCGGCCATTTACGCTGCCCGTTCCACCAGTGCCGCGACGCCCATGCCGCCGGCCGTGCAGACCGAGATCAGAGCGCGCTGCTTCTGAGTGGTGTTCAGCAGCTTCGCAGTCAAGCCCAGAATGCGGGCACCGGTGGCCGCGAACGGATGGCCGTAGGCGAGGCTGGAACCCTTGGTATTGATCTTGTCCGGATCGATGTCCCCCAGCGGCACGTCGCGATCGAGCACCTTGCGGTTGTAGTCGGGATCGCGCCAGGCCTTGAGCGTCGCCAGTACCTGCGCGGCAAAGGCCTCGTGAATCTCGAAGAGATCGATGTCCGAGAAGGTGAGGTTGGAGCGCCGCAGCATCTCCGACACCGCGATGGTGGGCGCCATCAGCAGGCCCTCCCCGGCGGCGAAATTATTGGCCGCCACCTGCCCCAGTGTCAGGTAGGCGAGCACCGGAAGTCCGCGCGCGCGCGCCCACTCTTCGCTGGCCAGCAGCACCGACGAGGCGCCGTCGGTGAGCGGTGTCGAATTGGCGGCCGTCAGCGTGCCGTGCCCTGACCTCTTGTCAAAGGCCGGCTTCATCGTCGCCATCTTTTCGAGGCTAGTGTCGGCGCGGACATTGTTGTCCTTGAGCACGCCGGCGAACGGCACGATCAGGTCGTCGTGGAAGCCCTCGTCATAAGCCTGCGCGGCGTTCTTGTGGCTCTTCAGCGCCAGCGCATCCTGCTCCTCGCGGGTGATGCCCCACTCACGCGCCATCAACTCGCAATGCTGGCCCATCGAGAGACCCGTGCGCGGCTCCTGTGTCGAGGGCGCGACCGGCGTCAGCTCGCCGAAATTGAAGCCCTTGAACACCTTGAATTTCTCGCCGCCGGTGCGAGCACGGGAAAGGTCGATCATGCGATGCTGGAACTTGTCGCCGAAGACCACCGGGCTGTCGCTGACCGTGTCCGAACCCGTCGCGATGCCGCTGTCGATCTCGCCGGTGGCGATCTTTGCGCCGAGCGTCAGCGCCGCCTGCAGGCTGGTGCCGCAGGCGATCTGCAGGTTCGTGCCCGGCGTGCGTGGCGAATAGCCGGCGTCGAGCGTCGCTTCGCGCGCCAAGTTGAAGTCGCGGCTATGGGCGATGACAGAGCCACCCATGACTTCGTCGATCTTCTCGCCCTTGAGATTGTACTTCTCGGCTAGGCCGCCCAAGGCAGCACCCATCATCGAGAGGTTGGTCTCGTTGGCATAGCCGGTGTGACCACGGGTGAAGGGGATGCGGGCGCTGCCGACAATGGCGATCCTGCGGAGTTCAGCCATGTGTCAGGCCCTTCCGTTCTTGCGTGCGTTCATGGGGCCGCCGAGGAACGGCGCGAAGCCGGTGCCGTAGATGACGCCGATATCTGCCAGGTCGGGCGTGGCCACGACACCCTCGTTGACGGCGACGACGGTGGCGTCGACCAGCGGTTTCACCAGTTCGCGGCCAAAGCCGGCGAGGTCCTTGTGTTCGGGCGCCTCGGCCTTGATGGCCTTGCCCTTCTCCCACTTGTAGAAGCCTTCGCCGGTCTTACGGCCGAGCTTCTTCTCGTTGACGAGGCGTGCAAATTGCGAGTTCTCGGGCACGGCGTGGCCGAGCTCCATGGCCACCGACTTGCCGACGTCGAGACCGACGGTGTCCATCAGCTCGATCGGCCCCATCGGCATGCCGAAGGCCACGGCGGCGGCGTCGATCTGCTCCTTGCTCTGGCCGGCCTCGACCAGCTGCACCGCGCCCAGCATGTAGGGCATCAGCACGCGGTTGACGAGGAAGCCCGGCGCCGACTTCACCACTACGGGCGACTTGCCGATGGCGAGCGCGAAACTGGCGCCGCGGGAGATGTCGAGATCGGTGTTGAACTTCGACCGGATGACTTCGACCAGCGGCAACTGCGCCACCGGGTTGAAGAAGTGCAGACCGATGAGTCTACTCGGATTGACCAGGCCTTCGGCGATCCGTTCGAGTTCGATCGACGAAGTGTTCGTCGCGATGATGCAATGCGCCGGCACCTTCTTCTCGGCATCGAGGAATATCTTGCGCTTGATCTCGAGATTCTCGACCACCGCCTCGATCACCACATCGGCGCGGGCGAGGCCCTTGCCTTCGGGATCGGCTTCGAGACGCGCGATGGCGGACTGAACTTCGACCGGCTTCCTCAGCCGCTTCTTGAACAGCGACTTGGCCCGGTCGAGCGCCGGCTTGATGCGCTCCATGTCGAGATCCTGCAGCGTCACGCCCATGCCGCGCAACGCGCACCAGGCGGCGATATCGCCACCCATGACGCCGGCGCCGATCACGTGCACGCGCCGGAACACCGGCTTGTCGTTGCCACGCAGGCCCTGCTTCTTGAGGCCCTCGGACATGAAGAAGACCTTGCGCAGGTTGGTCGCCGTTTCCGAAGCCAGCAGCGGCACGAAAGCCTCGACCTCGCTCTTGCTCATCGCCTTGGGATCGTCGCCATGCTTCTCGAACAGTTCGATCAGCGCGTAGGGCGCGGGGAAGTGCTCGCGGCGCGCCTTCTTGCCAACTTCCTTGCGCATCTTGTTGGCGACATAGTCGCGCAACGGCCCCATCGCCATGACGCGCTTGAGCCAGGGCGCTTCGGTGGATTTCTTCTTGCTGAGAACCGCCTTGCGACCTTCCCAGCGCAGCTGGTCGCGATGGCGCACCAGCTTGTCGACGAGGCCCATGCCACGCGCCGCGCCCGCCTTCAGCATGCGGCCGGTGAGCATGGCCTGCATGGCGTCGACCGGGCCGGCCTGCCGGATCGAGCGGCCGGTGCCGCCGAAACCCGGGAAGATGCCGAGATTGACCTCGGGGAAGCCGATGCGGGTCGCGTCATTATTGACCGCAATGCGCCAGTGACAGGCCAGCGCCAGTTCCAGCCCGCCACCGAGGCAGAAGCCATGGATGCCGGCGACGAACGGCACTTTGAAATTCTCGATCCGGTCGAACAGCGCATGCGTGCGCCGCAGCGTCTCGGGCAGCACCGACACGTCCGACATCGCATCGAACTCGGACACATCTGCACCGGCGATGAAGCCGGTCTCCTTGGCCGAGAGCAGCACCACGCCCTGCAGCGCGCCCTCTGCAACCAGATCCTCGAAGCGCAGGATCAGTGTCTCGAGTTCGGTAAGGGCCTCGCGCGAGAGCATGTTCACCGGCGCCTTCGGGGTATCGATGGTCAGCCACCCGATGCCCTCGAAATCGAGTTCGAAACGCCAGTTCTTCGTCGGCGGAAGTTGCGGTTGGGCCAAGTTCCGGCTCCTTGTTGCTATTCGGCGGCGTTGGCGGGACGCGACGGACCGGGGTCGCGAGACATCTGCTTGGGCGTCAGCTCCTCCGGGTCGAAATCGTCGACCCGGATGGCCCTATCCGTGGCCTGGTCGGCGAGCCGCAGCACGGAGGCCTCGGCCTCGGTGAGCACGCCCTGGTCGACGGCATCGGTAATGGCGTCGCGATCGAGGCGGCGCTGGATGATGTTCTTCTTCACCGCCCGCACGAACTTGGCTTCGACCTCTTCGGCCTTCGTCACCTTGACGAAAGCGTCCTCGAGCACGCCGGTCACATCCTTGGGGTCGGTCGACACATAGACGCCGGTGGTCAGCCGATCGCGGAAGGCGCCGGGGCGCAAAACCGACCGGACAAGACGGTAGGTCAGGCGGTCCGATGCCGGCTTGGCGTGGCGACCCAGGGGGAACACCAGCACACGCATCAGATTGCGCAGCACGACATTGGGGAAGTTCGCGAACACCGCCGCAAAGCTCTGCTCGATGGCGAAGACGCGGTCGTGCACGATGGCATCGACCACCGGCCGGTCTTCCGAAATGCCGCCCTCATCCTCGAAGCGCTTGAGCACAGCCGAGATCAGGTAGAGGTCAGAGAGGATGTCGGCCATGCGACCCGACAGGCGCTGCTTGCGCTTGAGATCGCCACCGAGGAACGCGACGGTCCAGTCGCCCACCAGCGCGAAGCTCTGCGAATAGCGGGCGAGCTGCTTGTAGTGCTTGCCCAGGTCGCCCGGAAGCGGTGACGACGCGAAGGCGCCGAAGCTTATGGCATGCAGGAAGCTGCCCGCCATGTTGCGGAGGATGAAGCTGATATGGCCCGAGAAGGCCTTGTCGAACGCCTTGATGCCGGCCCGCCTGTCCGGGTTCTGCACCGCCTCGATCTCGCTGTAGAGATAGGGATGCGCGCGCAGCGCACCCTGCGCGAAGGTGATCAGCGTACGGGTGAGGATGTTGGCGCCCTCGACGGTGATCGCCACCGGCGTGTTCATGTAGCCCGAGAACAGATAGTTCGACGGCCCGTCCTGCACGGCGCGGCCGCCATGGATGTCGAGCGCGTCGTTGACGCTGTCGCGCATGGCGTCGGTGGTGCGGTACTTGAGCAATGCCGAGATCACTGCCGGCTTCTGGCCTTCGTCGACCATCGAGGCAGTGAGGCCGCGCGCCGCTTCATAGATGTAGGCGTTGCGGATCATCCGGCTCAGCGGGTCGGCCACGCCTTCCATGATGCCCACCGGAATGCCGAACTGGCGGCGGATGCGGGCATAGGCGGAGGTCGTGCGTAGCGCGTGCTTGATCGACACCGTGCCGATGGCCGGCAGCGAGATGGCACGGCCGGTCGAGAGGCACTCCATCAGCATGCGCCAGCCCTGCCCGGCATACTGCGTGCCCCCGATGAGGAAATCCATCGGAATGAAGACGTTGCGGCCGCGGGTCGGGCCGTTCATGAACGCCGCGCGCGCCGGATAGTGACGGCGGCCGATCTCGACGCCCTTGAAGTTGGCCGGCACCAGCGCCAGCGTGATGCCGATATCGTCGACCTCGCCGATCAGGTGCTCGGGGTCGTGCAGGTTGAAGGCGAGACCGAGCAGCGTCGCAACCGGCGCCAGCGTGATGTAGCGCTTGTCCCAGCTCAGCTTGACGCCCAGCGTCTTCTTGCCCTCGTACATGTCGTAGGTGACGACGCCGACATCGCGCATGCCCGCCGCATCCGACCCGGCATGCGGGCCGGTGAGCGCAAAGCACGGCACCTCGAGACCCTTGGCGAGACGGGCGAGATACTTGTCCTTCTGTTCGGGCGTACCGTACTTTTCGAGCAGTTCGCCGGGCCCGAGCGAGTTGGGCACCATCACGGTGATGCCGGCGGCGACCGAGCGGCTGGCGATTTTGCTCACCACCTGGCTCTGCGCCTGGGCGGAGAAGCCGAGCCCGCCATACTCCTTGGAAATCAGCATGCCGAGGAAACCCTCGGACTTGAGATAGGCCCAGACTTCCGGCGACAGGTCGGCACGGTTGTGCCGGATGTCCCAGTCATCGAGCATCGTGCAGGCCTTCTCGACCGGACCATCGAGGAACGCCTGCTCCTCGGCGGTTAGCGTGACTTTGCGGATGCCGCGCAGCTTGGTCCAGTCGGGGCGGCCCGAGAACAGTTCCGCATCCCAGCCGACGGTGCCGGCATCCAGCGCTTCCTGCTCGGTGCGGGAGACGCGCGGCAGGATCTTCTTGACCATGCCATAGGCCGGGCCGGTGACGACCAATTGTCGCAGGGGCGGAATGGCGAGCAGCCCGAGCACGATGCCGGGCAGGAGTGCGAAGAACCAGCCGACGGCATCGGTCGCCAGCCACAGGCCGGCGGAATCGATGACGATGCGGGTGAGCGCCCCCAGTACGGCAAAGGCCAACGCCCACTGCCACAGCGCCGCCCGGCGCATTGCGAGCACGGCGACCGCCACAATCCCGAGGACGAGGACGACTAGTGCCACGATGAGCCTCCCTGTTGGCGTCGGGACAAATCTAGGCCTGCCTCCGTCGACTTTCCACTAACGTAACGCATAGTTGACGTATACGTCAACCTAGCGCCGCAAGCGTCTATCGGATGCATCCGGAAACCCACGTCGCTCGTTTGACGCATACGTAATGCCGTGGAATAGTACCCATAAAGGGACGGAAAGTCCGGGAGGAATGGAATGGCGGACAACAACGCACAAGCTGGCCAACCGGTTCGACCTTGGGTCGACCATTATCCCGAAGGCATAACCTGGGATGTGGCGATCGACGACACGCCCGTGCATGAGCAGGTTCTGGCCGCCTGCGCCAGGACACCCGACGCCGACGCCCTCGACTTCCTCGGCGCCAAGACCAGGTTCGGCGCCCTTGCCAAGGCCATCAACGCCTTTGCCGGCGCCCTCCAGACCCAGTTCGGCGTCAAGAAGGGCAGCCGCGTCGCGCTGCTGCTGCCCAATACCCCGTTCTACGTCGTCGCCTATTACGGCGTGCTGCGCGCCGGCGGCACGGTGGTCAACTGCAACCCGCTCTACACCATCCGCGAGCTGAGCCACATCGTCGCCAACTCGGGCGCCGACATCATCATCACGCTCGATCTCAAGCAGCTGTTCGAGAAGGCGGAAGCGCTGGTCGAAGCCGGCCACGGCAAGTCGGTCATCGCCTGCCATTTCCCCGACGCGCTGCCGGGGCTGAAGAAACTGCTCTACACCCTGCTCAAGGGCAAGGACCTCACCAAGGTCAAGGACAGCAAGATCGCCGACAAGGTCACGCACTATGCCGACCTGATCGCCCGCAACGACACGCCGAAGCCGGTGAGCATCGATCGTCTCAAGGACGTCGCGGTGCAGCAATATACCGGCGGCACCACCGGCGTCCCCAAGGGCGCCATGCTGAGCCACGCCAACATCGCGGCCAATATGAGCCAGATCGACGCCTGGGGGCTGGGCCTGTTCTATCCGCCCAGCCGCGTCGTCGCGGTGCTGCCCTTCTTCCACATCTTCGCGATGACGGTCTGCATGAACGTGCCGCTCTGTAATGGCGCGCAGGTGGTCATGCTGCCACGCTTCGAGCTCAAGGCCTTCCTCGATCTCCTCACCCGCACCGGTGCCAACGTGCTGCCGGCGGTGCCGACCCTGATCGCCGCGCTCGCCAAGGCCGGCGAAAAGGCCAAGGGACCGCTCGAATGCGTCGAGGTGGTGATCTCCGGCGGCGCCGCCCTGCCCCAGGAAACCCGCAACAAGTTCACCAGCGTGTCCAAGGCCCTGCTCGCCGAAGGCTATGGCCTCACCGAAGCCTCGCCCGTGGTCTGCTGCTCGGCGCTGCGCGTGCCATCCAAACACATGTCCATCGGCCAGCCGGTACCCGCCACCGATATCCGCTTCATCGACATCGAGACCAACAAGGAAGCCGCGCTCGGCGAACGCGGTGAACTGCAGGTCAAGGGCCCGCAGATCATGCTGGGCTACTACGGCAACGAGGAAGCCACGAGGGACGCCTTCATGGATGGCTGGCTGCGCACCGGCGACGTCGGCTATGTCGACAGCGACGGCTATGTGTTCCTCGTCGATCGCATCAAGGACCTGATCATCTGTTCAGGCTTCAACGTCTATCCGCGTACGATAGAAGAAGCACTGTCGGAACATCCTGCCGTCGACGAGAACAATGTCATCGGCGTACCGGATGAGTATCGTGGCGAGGCCCCGGTGGCCTTCGTCAAACTCAAGGACGGGCAGACGGTCAGCGAAGCGGAATTGAAGAAATTCCTTGCCGAGAAAATCAACAAGATCGAAATGCCCAAGGAAATCATCTTCAAGGATGCGCTGCCGAAAACCCTGATCGGCAAGCTGTCCAAGAAGGAGCTCCGCGAGGAGTACAAGGAGAGGACGCAGAAGCGTGAACCGGCCTGAGCCATCCAATCGCGACCTCTTCGCGATCGCCGATCTCTCCAGGGAGTTCGGCATCTCGACGCGCGCTATCCGCTTTTACGAAGCCAAGGGTCTGCTGACGCCCGAACGTGTCGGCGCCACGCGCATTTTCCGCCGCCGCGACCGCGCCCGGCTGATCCTGATCCTGCGCGGCAAGCGCCTCGGCTTCTCGCTGCGCGACATCTCGGAATATCTCAGCCTCTACGATGCGCATTCGCAGACCGCCCAGGTGACGATGCTGACCGACATGGTCGACAAGCGCCTGGGGCTGCTGGAGCGGCAATTGTCCGACCTGCAGACCACGATCGGCGAATTGCGTGAAATCCGGAAGCTGGCGACCGAACGGATCGCCCAGAGCGCCTGACGCCTAGGCGGCGCCACGAACCGCCTGCTGACCCGAGTAGGCCAGCGCCCACTCTTCCAGTTCGTCCGGCGGCAGCGCCTTGGAGAACAGGAAGCCCTGCAGCACATCGCAATCGAGCGCCTGCAGGAAGCGGCGCTGCGCGTCGGTTTCGACACCTTCGGCGACGACCTGCAGCCCTAGACTCTGGCCGATGCGGATGACCGCGGTCACGAGCGTGCGGGCATTGTCGTTGTCCTCGAGCCCTTGCATGAAGCTGCGGTCGATCTTGAGTTCGTGCACCGGCAGACGCGCCAGGTGGCTCAGCGATGAATAGCCGGTGCCGAAATCGTCCATCGACAGCCGCACGCCATGCGTGTGCAGCGCCCGGGCGTTCTCCATGGCGATCGGGCAATCGTCCATCACCACGCCCTCGGTGATCTCCACGGCCAGCCGGCGCGGTTCGATGCCGTGACGCTGCAGGGCGTTGGCGACCGCCGGCTGCAGGTCGCGGGTACGGAAATGCAGCGGCGAGATATTGACCGATACCGACGGCACCGGAACGCCCGCCTCATCCCATTCCCTGAGCTGGCGGCAGCCTTCGTCGAGTGCCCATTCGCCGATGGCTTCGATCAGTCCGGATTCTTCGGCCAGCTTGATGAAGCGATCGGGTGAAACGTCGCCGAGCTGCGGATGGGTCCAGCGCGCCAGGGCCTCGACCCCGAGGATCTTGCCATCGGTGGCAGAGACCTGCGGCTGGTAGCGCAGCTTCAGGCCACGCGTCGAGATCGCCTCGCGCAACGCCACGCTGAGCAGCAGCCGGTCCTGCGCCAGCTGGTTCATCTCCGCCGAGAAGAAGCGGTGCCGTGCCCTGCCCTCGGCCTTGGCCTGGTACATGGCGGTGTCGGCATTCTTGAGCAGCGTGTCGGTGTCCTGCCCGTCGCGCGGATAGAGGCTGATGCCGATCGATGCCGTCACCGGTAGCGACAGGCCGATGATCTCGGTGGGAGCATCCAGCGCCGCATGCACCCGCTCGGCCATGCTTGCGGCGCGGTCGGGGTCACAGTCGTCGAGCACGATGACGAACTCGTCACCGCCATGCCGGCAGATGACATCACCGGGCCGGAGCTGCTTTTGGAGCCGCGTCGCGACCTCGATCAGCAGTCCGTCGCCCGCCGAGTGGCCCAGCGTGTCGTTGACGTCCTTGAAGCGGTCAATGTCGAGAAAGAGGAACGCCCGCGAACGTGACGGCTGCGCCGTGAAGGCGGCGTCCAGTTCGCGCCGCAGCATCGAGCGATTGGGCAGTCTGGTCAGCGTGTCGTAATAGGCGAGCTTGGCGATGCGCTCCTGCGACTCGTGCCGCTCCAGCGCCAGCATGCAGAGCTGCACGCAGGCGGCTACCACGCGCTCGTGCCACACGCCCGGCCCACGCGGCTCGCGGAAATAGAACGCAAAGGTGCCGGCGACACGGCCATCGCGCAGCTTGATCGGGCTCGACCAGCAGGCGCGCAGGCCAAGCGGTAGCGCCAGTGCCTTGAAATCGACCCAGAGCGGATCGTTCTCGATGTCCTCGACTGTCACCGGTTCACCGCGCCAGGCGGCCGTGCCGCACGAGCCGGCGACCGGCCCGCCCTGCAATCCCTCGATCGCGGCAGAATAGTAATCCGGCAAGGACGGCGCCGCGAGCGGGTGGAGCCGCAGTTCGGCGTCCACACTGAGCACGGTGCAGATGACCTCGGGGAAAATCTCTTCCACCCGCTGGCAGATGAAGGACATCACCTCGCGCAGCGGCAGCTCTTCGGCCAGGACGCCGAGGACGCTGCGCTGCAGCGCCTGGATCTGTCGGGCTTCGGTGGTGTCTTCCATCACCGCCATCAGGTTGCGCACGCTGCCATCGGGCGCGAACAGCGCCCGCAGGGACAGCGACAGCCAGACCGCGTCGCCGGTCTTGCCATAGGTGCGCACTTCCTCGCGCACCTCGCGACCGCGCTTGAGATCGCTCCACAGCCTTACATAGTCGACCTCGGTGTACTGCGTGCTGCCCAGGATCTCGCGGGCTCCGCGACCGAGCACTTCGTGCGGCGCGTAGCCGAGCATCTCGGTGAACTTGCGATTGACGTAGATGATCTTTGCGGCGGCATCGGCAATGTAGACGGCATAGCTCGTCTCGTTGGCGGCGAGTGCAGTCAGCTCGTGCTCGTCCTGAGCATCGGCTGCACCTGATCCCACAATCGCATGCATCTGCGTTCTCGCACTGCCGGCAGGCAAGTCGCCCACCACACCCCGTTGCGAAAGACTAGAGCCGTCCGGGGTAAACAAATGCCCACTTGGTGCGCGGCAATACGCAGTAAGTGTTCCGCAAATTTCCAGATGGTTGCAGAAGTGTTGCCTAGCGCTTGCCGCGCGGCCTGAAGTTTGCGGTCATCGGATCGGGCCTTTTCGGCGGCTTCCAGTTCCTGGGCGGCGCGGCGACTGGAATGTTGGTGCCCAACCCCATTTCGCCCGGCGGCGGCTTGCGGATCAGCCCGCCACCCTTCAGCGCATCGATCTCGTTGCGGAGCGCCGCGGCTTTCTCGAAATCTTCGGCCTCGGCGGCCTTGGCCATCTGGGCGGTGAGTTCGGCGATCTTGCGCTCGATGGCGGCGAGGGACATGGTGAACGAACTCCTAACTGGCGGCGAGGAAGACCTGCATGTCTTCGAGCGTCGCTGCCTCACTGGCCGGCTTGTCCCACCGTATCCGGTTGATGCGCGGAAAGCGAAGGGCGACGCCGGACTTGTGCCGCGTGCTCTCCTGCGCCGAGTCAAAGGCGACCTCGAACACGAGCTCCTTGCGCACTTCGCGCACCGGACCGAAGCTGGCGACGGTGTTGTTGCGCACCCACTTGTCGAGCTGCTTCAACTCCTCGTCGGTGAAGCCGAAATAGGCCTTACCGATGGGGACGATCTCGTTGCCCTTCCAGACGCC
>VFQQ010002622.1_pt1 | contig 19607 bp, 17 predicted proteins | sample 3512341 | NCBI WGS metagenome assembly VFQQ01 (sample SAMN10412373, study PRJNA504923) | tailings metagenome | isolation source: Relicate 2 Philex TSF1 revegetated site | place: Philippines: Tuba, Benguet | collected 2017-08-29 | reverse complement strand
AAAAGAACTTCCCGACCTGGTTCCGCGAACTCAGGCCGATCTACGGGCCGTTCGAAGGCTCGATGGACCGCTTCACCCGGCTGGAAAAGAACGACTTCGTCGGCCGCGACGCCGCAGCCAAGGAAAAAGCCGAAGGGCCGAAGCTGCGCCGCGTCTCCATGATCGTCGAGGCCAATGGCGCCGACGTGATGGGCGACGAGCCGATCTGGGCCAAGGTCGGCGCAACGGACCACGGCACGATCGAAAAGCCGCACGGCTATGGCGCACCGCGTTTCGATGAGACCGGCGCTGAGACGCGTACGTCGGAGGCCGACGAAGGCGCTTCGAGCATTCGCGGCATCGTCGATGGCGAATGGCGCGTGGTCGGCTGGGTGACTTCGGGCGGCTATGCGCATTACGTGCAGAAGTCGCTGGCGCAAGGTTATGTGCCGGCAGCACTTGCAGAGAACGACAATGAAGGCATGTTCGAGATCGAAATCCTCGGCCACCGCCGCCCTGCCCGCATCAACATCCAGCCGCTGTTCGATCCGGCGGGCGAGAAGATGCGGGGGTAATAAGCCCACTCAAGAGATAGTACTGCAGCGATGACGCTCTACGTTGCCCCCCTCTGTCCTGCCGGACATCTCCCCCACAGGTGGGGAGATCAGCCATCACTACTGTTCACGCCAATCACAAACGTTGCAGAACGAGCTTTAACGGTGCAGCTGTTAATCTCCCCACCTGTGGGGGGTCCGAAGGACGGGCCGAGACCCGTGGCTCGGGCCAGGGCGTCCGGCAGGACAGAGGGGGGCGCGAAGGAACGCCGGTCTCCCCGATTTGCGGATCGCCTCTAATGGATACCCCCTCGAAAGGCACCTTCGGCCGTCACCGCAAGATCATGCCCTTCGAGCCGGGCACGGAAACCGCGGTCGAAGAACTCCGAAAACAGGCCCGCGAAAAAGCCGCCTCCCTCAACCAGCATATCCTCGGCTACGGCGAACTGGCCGAGCGCGAATGGGCCGCTGCCGGTATCCCCGCTCCCGATCTGCCCGCAATGCGCAAATACCGTCTCGACCGCATCCGCACCGAGTTGAAACGCCGCGATTATGCCGGCGCCCTGCTCTATGATCCCGTCAACATCCGCTACGCCACCGACTCGACCAACATGCAGCTCTGGGTCGCGCACAATCCGACGCGGCATTGTTTTGTCGCGACCGAGGGGCCGGTCGTGCTGTTCGATTATTTCTCCTGCGAGCATCTGTCGGACCACTCCGGCGTGGTCGATGAGGTACGACCGGCGATTTCCTGGATGTATCTCTACGGCGGCGAATTGACCGAAAAGCGGGTGCAGCGCTGGGCAACAGGCATCGCCGATCTCGTGCGCCAGCACGGCGGCAGCGATCGCCGTATCGCGGTCGATCATCTCGACCATGAAGGCGTTGCGGAACTGGCAAGGCTCGGCATCCCGGTCGGCAATGGCGAGGCCGTGATGGAGAACGCGCGGCTGATCAAATCACCTGACGAAATCTTCGCCATGCGCCGCTCCATCGTTTCCTGCGAGGCGGCAATGGGCGAGATGGAAGCGGCGCTCAAGCCCGGCATTTCCGAGAACAAACTCTGGGCCGAACTGCATCGCGGCAACATCGCGCGCGGCGGCGAGTGGATCGAAACGCGGCTGCTATCGTCCGGCCCGCGCACCAATCCGTGGTTTCAGGAATGCTCGTCGCGCATCGTCAAGGCCGGCGATCTCGTCGCCTTCGACACCGACCTCATCGGCCCCTACGGCTTCTGCGCCGACCTGTCCCGGACATGGCTTTGCGGCGATGGCGCGCCGACCGACGAGCAGCGCGATCTGTTCCGCATCGCGGCGGACCAGATCGCCTACAACACCGAACTGATGAAGCCGGGTATCTCCTTCCGCGATCTTGTCGAGCGCTCGAAAAACCCGCCGCCGGATTGTTTTCCGGCGCGCTACGGCGTGCTCTATCACGGCGTCGGACTGGCCGACGAATATCCGACGCTGCCGCATGCGAGCGACTGGACCGACGACACGCCGGACGGCGTGCTCGAACCCGGCATGGTGCTGTGCGTGGAAAGCTATATCGGCCGGCTCGGCGGCCATGAGGGCGTGAAGATCGAGGAGCAGGTGCTGATTACCGAGACCGGCAACCGGCAACTGTCCTCCTATCCACTGGACGCGAGGCTGCTCGGACGCTGAGCGTCCGGGCGCGCCGCTCATCCCGCGTTCTGCTCGGCGACGCTTTTTTCCGCGTCGTCATCGCTCATCCGCGCATACCAGCTCGCGATCAGTGCCCCGGAGACATTGTGCCAGACGCTGAAGACGGCGCTCGGCACGGCGGCCAGCGGCGAGAAATGCGCGTTGGCAAGGGCGGCACCCAGCCCGCTGTTCTGCATGCCGACCTCGATGCTGATGGCCTTGCGCTTGGCCAGCGACAGGCCCGCGAAGCGAGCCGCGAAATAACCGAGCAGCAGACCGAAACCGTTGTGCAGAACGACGACGGCGAAGATGAGCAGGCCTGATTGAGCGATGGCGGCCTTGTTGACGGCCACGACCGCAGCCACGATCAGCACGATGCCAATGACGCTTACCAGCGGCAGCATGGGAACCGCCGCCTTGACCACGCCGGGCATGATCTTCTGCAGCAGGAAGCCGAGCGCAAGCGGCACGAGGATGACCTTGACGATCGAAAGGAACATGCTCATCGCGTCGACCGGCAGATACTGGCTGGCGAAGAACCAGACGAGGAACGGCGTGACGATCGGGGCAAGCAGCGTGGTCACGCTGGTGCAGGCGACGCTCAGCGCGACATCGCCCTTGCTGAGATAGGTCATGACGTTGCTGGCCGTGCCACCGGGGCAGCAGCCGACGAGGATGACGCCGGCGGCCACTTCCGGCGACATCGGGATGATGCGGGTGAGAATCACGGCCAGCAGCGGCATGATGATGAACTGGCCGAGCACGCCGATCGTCACATCAAACGGGCGGCGGGCGACTTCGCTGAAGTCCTTGAGCGATATGGTCAGACCCATGCCGAACATGATGATGCCGAGCAATACGACGATCCAGGGCGCGAACAGGCTGAAGGTCGACGGCAGAAGGAAACCGAGCACGGCGAACACGATCACCCAGATGGCGAAGGTGCGGCCAACGAAATCGGAGAATGCAGCTATTGTTTTCACGATCCTACTTCCTTGAGGATTTTGGGAGGGGCGGACTGTCTTGGGAGGGACAGAAAGTTGCGCGCTTTTCCCGCCAATCTGACGAATTGGCAACCCCTTGGCCGCCTACGCGACATTTTCTGGCCCAAAAGGTGCAATGGACGCCTATGGGATCAAGCCATGCGCTTCGGCAAGCTCAGGCGGAAAAGCCGATCAGATCGGAAGCGGGATGACGGGCGCTGTCAGCGACGCGATATATGGCAGACCCTTGCGGCGGCCGGTCCAGCCAACGACCTGCACATGATGCGCCGCCGGTTCGAACCGTTTCGCCAGATCCCAGCTCCTGCAGTCGATGGCGCAGACATCCGCCCTACCCTCGGCAACGGCGACGATCGAGGCTCGGTGGCCACCGGTCTCGATGCGCTCGGAGAAGATGCCGAGGTTTTCTCCCATCGCCGCCAGATCGCGCGTCAGGGCGATGATGCCCGACATGGAATCGTCGCTGTTGTAGCCAAGGCGCTTGCCGCGGATCAGGTCGAGCGGAATGAGGGGCCGGCCGTCGGCGGGAGGCGGCACACCCCCCTCTGGCCTGCCGGCCATCTCCCCCTCAAGGGGGGAGATCACATTGTCATCTGCGCCTCGCCGAATCTTCGACGTTGAAGAAGAGATGGAAACGGCATAGCTGCTAATCTCCCCCCCTGAGGGGGAGATGGCCGGCAGGCCAGAGGGGGGTGCTTCATCAGAGGGGGGTAAGCCGTCCCGCCGCATCACGATCGCGCTTGAATAATACCCGCCCTGCCCGCCTTCGAAGCCGTCATAGCTCGGCTGGCCGATCACCCGCACATGCTTTTCGAGGCCAAGTTCCATCGGCCCCCAGCAGGTCTGGGCGAAAAGCAGCTTCGGATGCAGCCACAGCGACGGAAAGTGAAGCTCCTCGGGCGGCAGGGTTGCCGGATCGGGCGCGATCACCTCGCCGCTCGCGTGCCTGATGCCTCCGGGCACCGGCGGCAGATCGGCATTCCTGCGGACAAGTTCCTGCGGCGCATCGATACCCGCGGCATGAAAAGCTTCCCGAAACCGCGCCCATTCGGCATCGGTTTCCGCCTGAACCTCAGGCCAATCATACATGGGCAGCGCGGCGACGAATCCGGTCATGGCGTCATCTCCGCCGATCAGGTCAGCAATGGCAAGGTGAAATTCAGCCTATTCCTTGGGCGGCTCTGCCGGCACCGGAATTGTCCCCAGCCCGTTCACCGAACGGCCGCGCACGCGCGGCTGGAACGCGCGGCCCGCCTCCGGCGCGCGCCGAAGCGCAGGGTGCACAACAGGCTCCTTGGCGCGGAAAGCGTATTCCCTAAGGAGCGCAAGATAGTTCGGAAACACATAGCCCTTGTTCATCGCGATCCATTCGTCGCGCCGTTCGCGGAACAGCTTCGGCAGCCGATACCAGGGGATCGTCGGGCTCTTGTGATGAACGAGATGCAGGTTGTTGTTGAGGAACAGGAAGGCGAAGGGCGAACGCTCGATGATGATGGTGCGCCCGTCCGGCCGCTCCGACCACTGATGCTCGGCAAAGGTGCGTACCGAAATGAAGGACTGCCCGAGCCACACCGGCACCAGCACATAGAGCCAGAAGGGAATGCCGAAGACCTCCGTTACCAGCGGCAGCACGATCGCGAGACCTGCGGCATGCAGCAGCCACGCCTTGCGCACGACCCGGTCGCCGGCAGCGATGAGCCTCACCTCTTCCAGCAGGAAGCCGATGGTTCCGAGGGCCGGTCCGATAACGAAGCGGCCGACCATCGTGTTGTTGATGGCAAGCAGCGTTTTAAGCCAGCGCGGCAGTTCCTCATGCTTCCAGAAGGACTGGTAATAGCTTTCCGGATCGTCGAACGGATCGGTCAGGCTCTCGTCGGCGTGGTGGCGCAGATGCAGCGACTTGAAGCGGCGGAAAGGATAGACCAGCCCGATCGGCAGGCCGACCAGCAGCTCGTTGATCCAGGACTTTCGCGTCGGATGGCCATGCGAAGCCTCGTGCATGAGCGAGGACTGCATGGCGAGAATGAGGGAGAGAACCAAAAGCGCCAGAACCGGGTAGCTCGGCCAGAGGAAGAAACAGGCTCCCGCCCAGGAGCCGTAAGTGGCTGTGATGAGCACTATTGTCGGCCATTCGACTGCCGGCGTGCCGTTTCGCCGTATGCTTTTTTTGTATGCCATGCCCTCGACCACTGCCCCCAGCGCCGGAACCGAATGGTTCCTGACAGTATGCTGTCAGTAGCCGGCATAAGATTCAACGCGACAATGTGCACAGAATGTTGATATTGCGCTTATTGATACGCATACGTTGCGAATTGTAAACAAACAGGCGGAACAATCTCGCTGTTGCCTGCGTTGAATTGCGTTGTGCGCGCAAAATCTGCCTCACGGGAGCGCCCCCTTGGACAAACGCGACCTTTCCGGCTTGTTTCGCGAGCGGCTGAAGACGCTGGTGCAGCGATCCGGCCTGAACCAGTCGGCCTTCGCCGCGTCGGTGGGCATAGACCGCTCCGCCCTTTCCCAGCTCCTGTCGGAAGACACGACGCGGCTGCCGCGCGCCGAAACGCTGATGACGATTGCCGAAGAACACAAGGTCTCGCTCGACTGGCTGCTCGGCCTCAGCCAGGATGAAGGACTGACCGGCGAAATACGCGCCAGCCTTGAAATCGAAGAAGGCTCAGGTGGCTTCGATCGCACCTTGCTCGCCAAATGGCATGCCGAAGCGGCAGGCACGAAAATACGCTATGTGCCCGCCGGCATTCCTGATCTCCTGCGCACCGACGCACTGGTCGATTACGAGGCGGACATCACCAACAAGAGCCGCCAGTCACAGGCTGGCGAAACGCAGTACCGGATCGACTACAACCGGCGGCCAGAGACCGACATGGAAGTGTGCATGCCGCGGCACACGCTGGAAATCTTCGCCGCCGGCATGGGCGTTTGGAGCGGCTTTTCCGAAAAGGACCGGCGCGAGCAGTTGAACCATATGGCGACGCTGCTCGATGATCTCTATCCGACCTTCCGCCTGTTCCTCTATGACGGCCGCATGCGCTATTCCGTGCCCTACACCATCTTCGGGCCTTATCGCGCGGCGATCTATGTCGGCGACATGTATCTGGTGCTGAACGCCACGGCCCCCGTCCGCACGCTGACCCGCCATTTCGACAATCTGATACGGGGCGCCGAGATCAACGCGCATGAAGCGTCCGGCTTCGCGCGAAAGCTGGCTGAAATGCATTCCGCAAACTGGACGTGAACGCCGTTTTCTGCTCCGTTTCAGTTGAGTTTTCCCGCCCAAGTCGGCAAGCCTGCCCACGCAGTGCCAAAGGACCAGTCATGCAAAACCTGCGTCGCATCGTCGTGCCCCGGCAGTCCGGGCGCTCCATTCGCGTCTCGCGCGGCGATCTCATTCGCGTCATCGATCCGCAAGGTCAGCAGGTGGCCGACCTGTGGGCTTTCACCACCGGCGCAAAACTTGACTGGCTCAGCACTTCGCACACGCGCGACATCAACGAATGCCTGTTCCCGGCAATCGGCCAGCATTTCTACAGCATCAGCGGCGTTCCCTTGCTGACCTTGATCGAAGATGGCTCGCCGGGTCCGCATGACATGCTGTTTCCGGCCTGCAACCCCGCGCTCTATGAACGCGCGGGCTTCACCGATCACCCGAACTGCCAGGACAACATGCTGAACGCGCTTAAGGACGAAGGCATAGACCTGCCCTTCTGTCCCGATCCGGTCGATTTCTTCCAGAATTCGCTGCCCGAGCCTGACGGCCATCTCGACGTCTACGCCTCGATCAACCCGCCGGGCGGCTATGTCGTACTACGCGCCGAACTCGACCTGCTGATCGTGGTGACAGCCTGCTCCGTGGACTATCACCCGACGAATGGCGGTATATGCACCGAAATCGAAATCGAGGTTGCCAGCGGCCAATAGCGACACGCCGGGTATTTCCGCCGCGGCATTTCAGTCCTGTCTTCATTGACTGGACATAAAGACTTCTTTATATCCTTATCTAAATTTGAACATGAAAGTCACTGCGATGACGATTACCAATCCGATCGACGCCCTGCTGGCCGAAAAAGGCGTGCTTCTGGCCGACGGCGCCACCGGCACCAACCTGTTCGGCATGGGGCTGGAGGCGGGCGAGGCACCGGAACTGTGGAACGAGACCGCGCCTGAAAAGATCACGGCGCTGCACCAGAACTTTGTCGATGCCGGTGCTGACATCATCCTGACCAATTCATTCGGCGGCACCCGCCACCGGCTGAAGCTGCATCATGCGCAGGACCGGGTCCATGAGCTGAACAAGCGCGCCGCCGAGATTGCGCGGGCCGTCGCAGACAAGGCCGGACGCAAGGTCATCGTCGCCGGTTCGGTCGGCCCGACCGGCGAGCTTCTCGTGCCGCTTGGCGCGATGACCTATGACGAAGCCGTTGAGGCCTTTGCCGAGCAGATCAAGGGCCTGAAGGAAGGCGGCGCGGAAATCGCCTGGATCGAAACCATGTCCGCGCCCGACGAGGCGAAGGCTGCCGCGCAGGCTGCGATCGATGCCGGCATGCCCTATACCTACACCGTGTCCTTCGATACCGCCGGCCGCTCGATGATGGGTCTAGCGCCGAAGGACATCCACGGCGTCTCCGAAGGCCTGCAGCAAGGTCCGGTCGGGGTCGGCGCGAATTGCGGCGTCGGCGCATCCGACATCCTGTCGTCGCTGCTCGACATGACCGAGGCGAGGCCGGATGCGACTGTGATCGTCAAGGGCAATTGCGGCATCCCGGAATTTCGCGGCACGGAAATCCACTATTCCGGCACGCCCGAGCTGATGGGCGATTATGTCCGGCTCGCCGTCGACAGTGGCGCAAAGATCATCGGCGGCTGCTGCGGCACCTCGTTCGAGCATCTGGCGGCGATGCGCAAGGCGCTGGACGGCCACCACAAGGGCGAACGCCCGACGGTCGAGACAATCGTCGAGCGCATCGGCCCGCTGCGCAACAAGACGGCGGACCAGAGCGGCGGCACCGGCGAAAGCGCCGATGCCCGTCGCGAACGCCGCCGCAGCCGCGCATAACCCAAAGCGGATAATGCATAAGAAAAGGCCCTTTCGTGAACCACGAAAGGGCCTTTGTTTTTAGCTCTGCGCTTTACAGGCCTTCGAGGTCCAGCCGCGCTTTGCGCAGTATCTCCAGCGCCTTCTCGGCCTGCTCGGCGCTTAGCTCGCCGCTGCGAAGCCGTGAGAAGAGCGTCTTGGCCACGGCCCGGACCTCGTCGCCAAGCGCCACGCCGTTGACCTCGGCCGAAGCCTCGTCAAGCTGTGCGTTGATCCTGTCGAGCTCGGCGGCGTGTTCGGCAAGATATGCCCTGCCCTGTTCGGTGATCGAATAGAGCCGCTTGTTGCCGTTCGTCTCCGAGATAACCAGATCGGCCTCTTCCAGCATCTGCAGCATCGGATAGATCGCGCCGGGGCTCGGGCTATAGGCGCCCTGGAATTTTGCTTCCAGCGCCTTGATGATGTCGTAGCCATGACGCGGCTCCTCGGCGATCAGGCCGAGAACGAACAGGCGCAGCGCGCCGGGATCGAACATGCGCGGCCCGCGTCCGCCGAACGGCCCACCGCGATGACGGCCGAACCGGCCACCTCCGCCCCCGCCACGGCCGAAACGACCGCCGCCTCTTCCGCCATCAGGCCCGCCGGACATGAACCAGCCGCCGCAGCGTTTTTCGTGATTGTGGGGATGATTGAACATTTGAGTGTCTCTCCAGATTTTGTGTTTTATGAGATATATCTATCAAAAGATATATCTTTTGCAAGACATATCGTTGAAACAAAATCTGGAAATCGTGCAAGCCTTTGATCCCGAAAAGAAAAAAGACCGGCGAAGTCTCCCTCGCCGGTCTTCCAGTAAGCTTCTTTCGGTGTTTCAGCCTCTCAAGAAGGGTCGCAAACTATCCCTGCTACCGCCCGCCGCTGTCGAGTGCCGCCGCCAGCCGCACCAGCGACAGGAACTCCGACCGGTAACCGAAGGGATCGGCACCGCGAGCGGCCGAGGCGATCTCCCTGATGCGATCGTAACCGAAATTCGCGGTCTGATCGGCATCGCGCAGCTTCTGGCCGAATGCTGCGACCGCCACCGAAAAGCGCTGGTCGTCGCTGGCATCATCGAACGAGCCCACTTCGTTGGCGGACGTTACCGGCGTGGTGATGAGCTTGGACACATCGCCGTCGGGCAGCTTGTAGCGGATCTTCACGAAGGCATATTCGTCGGCATTGGCGACACCGGCGGCATTGTCGGTCTTGGCCTCGCCATAGCGCAGATCGTCCACCGCCTGCGCCGGGCTGCCCTTCGGCGTGACCTCGTAAATGGCCGTCACCGAATGCCCCGAGCCGATCTCGCCGGCATCGACGCGATCGTTGTTGAAATCCTCGCGCTTCAGCGCGCGGGTCTCGTAGCCGATCAGGCGATACTCGGAGACTTTTTCCGGGTTGAACTCGACCTGTATCTTCACATCCTTGGCGATCGGAAACAGCGTCGAGCCTGCATCCTGCACCAGCACCTTTTCGGCCTCCGCCAGCGTATCGATATAGGCCGCCGTGCCGTTGCCATTCTGGGCGATGGCCTGCATCATCTGGTCGTTGAGATTGCCGCGGCCGAAGCCCAACACCGAAAGGAAAATGCCGGATTTGCGCTTGTCCTCGATCAGGCGCTTCAGCTCATCGTCATCGCTCTGGCCGACATTGAAATCGCCGTCCGTCGCCAGCATGACCCGGTTGATGCCCTCTTTGATAAAGGACTTTTGGGCCAGCCTGTAGGCTTCCTGAATGCCGGCCGCACCTGCAGTCGAGCCGCCCGGTTGCAACCTGTCGATGGCCTCGAGGATTTTAGCCTTGTCCGCGCCGCTGGTCGGTTCCAGAACCGTGCCGGCCTCGCCAGCATAGGTCACGATCGATACCGTATCATCCGGGCCAAGCCTGTTGACCAGCAGCCGGAAGGCCGATTGCAGCAGCGGCAGCTTGTCGGGCTCATTCATCGACCCGGAAACGTCGATCAGGAAGACGAGGTTTGCCTTGGGCTGCTCGGCCGGCTTCACGTCATAGCCCTTGATGGCGACATGCATCAGCTTGGTGTTCTCGTTCCACGGCGTCGGCATGACCGTGACGGTGGAGTTGAACGGCGTCGCAGCCGCCTCCGGGCCCTTCCAGTCATAGGGGAAGTAATTGATCATCTCCTCGACGCGAACCGTGTCGGGCTGCGGCAGGACGCCCTCCTTCAGCGAGCGGCGGGCGAAGGAGTAGGACGCCGTATCGACATCGATCGAGAAGGTCGAGACAGGGTTTTCCTTGGCCGAATGGATCGGATTGGTGTCGAACTGTTGAATACGGTCGTTGGACGCCTCGGCCGGCGCGTAGACATCAGCCGGGACCGGCAGCATCGCCTGAGGTGCTGCCATCAAGGTGGTGCTGTCGGCGGCGTTCTGATTGAGCACTACCCCTTTCGACCGCGCCGCAACCGCCGGGCCGGGCGGCGCGCTGCCGCCGGCGGCTTGCGGCTGGGCCTCGCCGGCGGAAGCCACTGGCTCCTGCTGAGGACCGGGCTTTGCAAGCGCATCGCGAGCCACCTTGTCCTGCTCGGCTTCGACTGGAGCCTGCTGCACGGTCGCCGGCGGCTCGACACGCTGACCGGGCTCGCTGACCTTGCGTTCCGTACCGAAACCGAACGGCGAATTCTCGACAAGCTGGAATGTCAAATAACCGGCGACCGGCAGGGCGACTAGCCCGGCAAGTGCTGGCGCGGCATAAAGTTTCTTCTGCATCATCTCACTCCAGAGTTTGTGTACCCGGTCAGTGAGACGAAGGCCTGCCTGGGATCCTTGGGTGGCAGGCGATGTTTTTTTCTCGTCATAGGCTTCGAAGGCAGCGTCAAGCGCGCGCGCTTTGGCTTTCGCGTCCGGCTTCGGCACGGCACTGTCGCGCAGCCTGTTGAGTTCGTTGTCGTCGACCATGATCAATCTTCCCCGGCCGAGCGCATGATGAGCTTCAGCCGTTTCTTCGCTTCATGGATGTGCCACGAAACCGTCGCCTCGGCGCAGGCCATGGCATCGGCGGCATCCGCATGGCTCAGCCCTTCGCCATAGACGAGGAGCACGGCCTCGCGCTGCTTGTCGGGCAGCTTTCGCACCGCAACCCAGAGCGCCTCCGCCTGATCTTCCGGCTCGGGCGTCGCTTCGCCCGAAATCAACGCATGAACGCCAAAAGCTTCGGTCTTGGCGGTTTCACGAGCGTTCTTGCGCATCATGTCACGCGCCGCGTTCAGGGTCATGGCATAGAGCCATGTCGTGAAGGCGCCGCCACCGCGATAATCGCGGATGGCGCGGCCAAGCCGGATGCAGACTTCCTGCGCGATGTCTTCGGCGTCGGTTTTTCGCCCGCACCAGCGCCAGGCGACACGGTGGACGAAATCATAATGCCTCTCGACGAGTTCGCCGAAAGCCTGCCTGTCGCCATTGCGCGCCCGCCCGATCAGATCGGCATCGGTGGCTTCGCCCTCATCCAGCATCATCGCCATCATCGTTCCTGAGACGAAAGCTTTTGGGCATTCCTTGGGTGAAGGAAAGATTTTTTTTGAGAGTAAGCCCAGCTTGCCTGCCCGCAAATGCCACTGAACTTTAGGCGATGGGCGGAACCGGAACCTCTCTGGCGGATTGTTCCGGCCATCGAGCCCGAAAGAACGCGAAGCCAGCCAATTTTTGCTTTCGGGACGAAAGGACGTCTTGCAGCAGACTGCCATTCTGGAAAAGCAGGGCGTACAGACGTCATTCTTAGCCCTCGCCGCGCTCAATTTCTTCCTCGCGGATTCGCGCGACGGGCTTGGTCCATTTCTGGACTCCTTTCTGGCGACCAACGGCTGGTCCTCCATGCAACTCGGCATGATCGCGACCGGCGGCGGTATCCTCGGGATGCTGGCAACGCCGCTGTTCGGTGCGCTGGTGGATGCCTCACCGCGCAAGCGCACGCTGATCATGGTTCCGGTACTGCTCGTTACCGCCGCCGCCCTTCTCACACTGCAATCGCCGAACGTCACCTATGTCGTCGGCGGACAGGTGGTTACGGCCATCGCCGGCGCGGTGGTGGGACCGGCCTTGATGGGGCTGACGCTCGGTCTCGTCGGCGAAGCGCGATTTCCCGGGCAGGTATCGCGAAACGAGTTCTGGAACCACGCCGGCAACGTGGTTTCGCTGGCCGGCGTCTATGCAGCGGCGACATTCTTCGGCCAACCCGGAATTGTCTGGCTGATGATTGCGACCGCATTGGCGACGCTGGCCGCAACCATGATGATCGATCCGAAAAACATCGACAACAAGGTGGCGCGCGGTCTGGCCAAGGACGATGGAGAGCCCGGCCCATCCGGCTACTCGGTACTCGTCACCACACCCGGCCTGATACTGCTTGCGGTGATGCTGCTGGTCTTTCATTTCGGCAACGCGCCGATCAGCCGCCTCGTCGCCCAGAGCTTCGCCATCCAACTGGACTCACCCTTCCGCACGACGGCGATCATCACCGGCGTCTCGCAACTCACCATGATCGCGGTGGCCGTTTCGGCCCCATTTCTGATCAAGCGCTTCGGGCTTGCCGCCGTTTTCATCGTCGCGCTGACAGCCCTCCCCATCCGCGGCGCGCTGGCAGGCAGCGTGAGCGGTTTTTGGAGCATCTATCCGGTCCAGATGCTTGACGGTATCGGCGCAGGCCTGATCGGCATCGCAACCCCCATCGCCGCCGAGCGCATTCTTAGCGGAACCGGCCGTTTCAACGTCGGTCTGGCCGCCGTCATGACGGTTCAGGGCATAGGAGCCTCGACCAGCAATGTCGTCGCCGGCTGGCTCGTCCAGCAGGGCGGATATCACCTCGCCTACTGGGTTCACGGTGGGGTCGCGGTCATCGCACTGGGACTGTTCATAGGCTGGCGAAACCAGATCGTCGGCAGCGAAGCGAATGCCAGGCACCGCCGAGCCAGAAAACCGGCGTGAAGATGCTCAGCGGCCGATCTCGCCAGCCCTGACGGTCCGCGCCCCGACATGAAGCGCCCTGCCCGCACCGAAGCCCGCGAGAGCGGCCCCGACGCCGAGCGCTACGAAGAGAAATGCGGCGGCATGAAAACTGCCGGTCCAGCTTCTGATAAGACCGACGAGCAACGGGCCGATGGCCGCCAGCACATAGCCGACGCCCTGCGCCATGCCGGAAAGATGCGCGGCGACGTGAGAGTCCGGCGAGCGCAGCACGATCACCATCATGGCAGCCGCTATCAGTCCGCCCTGTCCGATGCCCTGCAGCACGGCCCAGAACAGCACCGTGGAAGTGGGCGCGAATAGAAAGCCGAGCAGCGCGCAAGCTGATGCAGCGACCAGCACGACGTTGACCCCGCGCTGGTCCCTGAAGCGGACGGCAAGCGACGGCACGGCAAGGCAGGTGACGACCTGTGTCATGACCGAAAGCGAAACGATGCCGCCGGCGGTCGCCGCATCGAAACCGCGTTCGCGTAGCATCGGCGCGAGCCAGCCGAACACGCAATAGGCAAGCGCGGATTGAAGCCCCATGAACAGCGTGACCTGCCAGGCGAGCCGGTCGCGCCAGAGGCCGACGACGCGAAAACCTGAATGACTGGCCTGAGACTTTCGCGCCAGCGCCTGCGGCGCAAAGATGAGCATCACGACCAGCGCCGGCACCGCCCAGGCGGCAAGCGCGCCCGACCACGAGCCGACGACATGCTCGATAGGCAGTGTGAGCCCCGCAGCGCCCGCGGCACCGCCGCAAAGCGCCATGGTATAAAGCCCTGTCATGATCGCCGCATGGCTGGAAAAATCGCGCTTCACCAGCCCCGGCAGCAGCACATTGCTGACGGCGATCGCAGCCCCTGCCGCGAAGGTGCCGGCAAACAGGATCGGCACCGATTCCAGCCCGCGCAGGGCTGTGCCAATCGCCAGCAGCAGCAGCGCGCCGAGCAGAACGCGCTCCGCACCGAAACGCTGGGCAAGCTTTGGGGCAAATGGCGCGAAGACACCGAGGCAGAGGACGGGCAGCGTCGTCAGGATACTGGCGCCGACGGTCGACAGACCGGTTTCCTGGATGACTTCCGGCAACAGCACCGACAGGCTGGAAAACAGCGGCCGCAGATTGAAGGCAATCAGCACGAGGCTCGCCCCGAGCATTATCTGCGCTGCGCGGCTGTGGATCTGTGGTGGCAGCGGGCGCGGAACGCTGTCTTCCTCGGCGTCGATAAGCTGGCTGTCGGCATCCATCGCGACAGAATGCGCCTGCGGCTGGGAAAAATTCTGGTTCATTGCGCAAGCAGCCGGTCGAGTTCGAGAAGCACGGGCGCCATGAAGGCGCGAACGGTGGCGGCGGCAATGTCGGGATCGCCTGAGGCGACGCCGTCGACAATGGCCTCATGCGCCTTGGCGTCGGGTTCCGGCACCTCGCCGGCGAGCGTCGACTGGATCGTCTCGAGAATTGCCGCGGAGAAGAAATCGTAGATTTCGGCCATCGCCCTGTTGCCGGAAGCGGCGACGACCGCCTTGTGAAAGGCGATGTCGCGGCGCGCAAAGGCCTCGCGCCCGCCATCGGCAGGCGTGCCGCGCTCGGCGAGCAGCCGGCGCATGAGCGCGATATCGGCGGGGGTATGGCGGATGGCGGCAAGCCGCGCCGCCTCGACGTCGAGTGCGGCGCGCGCTTCCCACTGGTCGCGCAGACCTGCCCGCTTGACGCGGCTGAGCGTGCCGGCCGTGTCGACCGCCGAGCGCACATAGGTGCCGGAACCCTGCCGCGTTTCCAGAAACCCTTGCGAAACCAGCGCGCGCACCGCCTCGCGCACCGTGCCACGGCTGACGGAAAGCATTTCGGTGAGCGTGGCTTCGTTGGGGATGCGCTCGCCAACGGCCCAGCGGCCGCTGACGATTTCGGTGCGCACGCTTTCGGCGGCGCTGTCGGTGAGATTGGTTCGGGCGACAGGTTGCATGTCAGGCATTCATCAAGTCATCGGATGACTTGATGAATAGGCATTTTGTCGCCTATCGTCAACTTGAACGGATTCGGGCAGGATTTTCCGATGGATAGACCCTCAAACTGAATCAGTTTGTTAGACGCCCCGCTTCCTCGGTTCGGGCTGTTTACCGGAAAACGACCTCGCTTCAGCGCAGTGTTTCAGCGAAGAACGTCGTCAGTCGCGACCAGTGGCGTTCGGCGCCCTTTTCGTTGTAGGCGCCATGATCGGCAATGCACCAGCCATGGTCCGAGCCGACATAGTTTTCGATGATGTGATCGACGCCGGCCACGCGAAACGCTTCGGCGAGACGGCCGGACTGCTCGGGCGGAAAGCTGCCATCGAAGCCGGCGGTGCCGACATAGACGCGCGCCTTGATCCTGGCCGCATTGTTGTGCGGGCTGTCAGGTGCGTCGCCGGCGAGCCGGCCGCCATGAAAACTCGCAGCGGCAACGATACGATCGGGATAGGTCGCGGCAGCGTTCAGCGCGCGGCCGCCGCCCATGCAGTAGCCGACGGCACCGATCGGACCTGTCGCGCCATTCTCGGACAGTGCGTCAAGAAACGCCGCCGTATCGCGCTGCGTCATGTCCTGCGTGGTGCCGCCGACCATACCCATGATCTCGGCGCGCAGTTTCTCGTCGCTGAAGGCAGTCTTCGCATCATAGGGGCCGTAAGCGCCGAAACGGTAGAAAAGATCGGGCACCAGAACCGCATAGCCCTCGCCCGACAATCGCTCGGCCATCTCGTAGAGCGCCACGCGCCTACCAAACGCATCCATGTAGAGAATGACACCAGCCTTCGAGGATTGAGGGGCTGACGACAGGATCAGAGCGGCCTTGGCGACGCCGTCATCGGTCTTGATCTCGATATCACGCATAGTCATTGGCTGCTCCTCCGCTCCGGTTCGACACATAGCGGCCTGCCCCCACAGGGCCAAGACGGCGTCGGATAGCATCGTTCAATAATTCGTGCGGGGAGAAGGTGCCGCTCGCCTTGTATAGCCGCCCTATCTCTGAAACATGGCGCAGCAAGATGAGGTCACACATGAAAAATCCACTGCTGCCGGCGCTGTTCTGGCCGATAATCTCCATCTTTCTTGCCGGCTGCACATCCTCCGAACCGCAGGACCTCGGCTATTCGCCCACATCTCCGACGGCTGCGACATTGCAGACCAACACCGCTCCCGAAAGCCTCGCCGCACCGTCGCCAGCAAACGCGATGCCTGCGCGGACAACCACGCAGCCAACCGGCAACATCGCGGCAGATGCCAATTCGATCGCCACCGGGTTTCCCAGCCCGCCGGCTTGCCCGGACGAAATGGGCCCAGGCGGCTGCGCGCCAAAACCCCTCGCCAGCGCCTGCCGCACGGTCGGCAATGTAACCACCTGCGACGCCCCTCGCGACCCCTTGGCCGACGACACGCGCTACACGAACTGAACCGCGGCTTCTCTCGGCTACAGTCCGGCAAAGGCCTTCATGTGAAAGGCCTGCACCTCGGCCGCATAGCGATACTCCCAACCATAAGGACAGGCGTTGCGAGCGATGCAGCCGGCGTCGCGACAGGGTACTCCGCTCGGCCCGCGCACATGCGACAGGCAGGTTTCATAGGCGAATCCATCGGCAGAATAGGCTCCGACCGGACAGGAATTAAGGCAAGGTTTTCCAATACATGCGTCGCAAAGGTGAATCGGATTCTGAGGCGCTTGGATCGAAATTTCATGGTCGAACAGCAGTGCCCCGCGATAGGCATGCCAGAGGCCATATTCCGGATGCATGAGAATGCCGAGCGGCGACGGTTTTAGCCCCTCAGCCCGCATCGCCCATTGCTGGAACGGCAGGAACGGCTTGTCGGAGGGCGAGACGGCGCGTGCGCCGAATTTTTCCGCCACCGCGCCGATGACTTCGCGCGACCATGCATCGAGCGGGTCTTTCAGGTCGCGCGGTTGCTTCTCGCGCCAGCGCAGGAAATGCGGCCAGGGCGCGGAGCCGGCTTGTCCGACAAGGAGAACGGATTTGGCGGGGTTGTTGGAGAGGCCGTGCGGTGCTGGTTCTGAGGGGTCGAAGTTGAGGCTGCCGCGCGGGATGAGGCCTTGGGTAGCGAGGGCAGTGGAAAGCGCCGTCAAGTCCTGAAAGGCTTTCACCGCCCCTCATCCCCCTGCCGGGACCTTCTCCCCGTAAACGGGGAGAAGAAGGCTGGCCGCAACGTCTCCGATCTTCCTTCTCCCCGTTCACGGGGAGAAGGTGGCCCGAAGGGTCGGATGAGGGGCAGCGGCGGCAACGCAGGCACAATCTCACCCCTTGCCCGGGCCGGAGAAAGCGCTCCGCCAGACTTCCTTGTGGATGATTTTGGCGACTTTAGCCCCGCCTGAATCGGGCTCGCTTCAAGTGAAGGCGTCGGGCATCGATTCCTTCTTCTTGGCGATGAAATCGATCAGCCCGTCGTCGATGCCCTGGTCGAGCGCCGGCGCTTCGTAGGTTTCGAGCCAGCGCCGGGCGAGTTCGTTGGCGCGCTGCGGCGCGGTCTTCTGCCCTTCGGCCAGCCACTGTTCGTAGGAATTGTTGTCGGCGATCGAGGAGCGATAGAAGGCCGTCTGGAAATTCGCCTGGGTGTGATCGCAGCCGAGATAATGGCTCCCCGGACCAACCTGGCGGATGGCGTCCATCGCCTGCCCATTTTCCGACAGGTCGACGCCGTCGGCGAATTTCTGGCTCATGCCGAGCTGGTCGATATCCATCATGAATTTCTCGTAGCAGGAGGCGAGACCGCCCTCGAGCCAGCCTGCCGCATGCAGCACGAAATTGGTGCCCGCAAGCAACGTCGAATTCAGCGTGTTGGCGCTTTCATAGGCTGCCTGCGCGTCAGGAATCTTCGAGGCGCAGAGCGAGCCGCCGGTGCGGAACGGCAAGCCGAGACGGCGGGCAAGCTGAGCCGCGCCGTAGGACACCAGTGACGGCTCCGGCGTGCCGAAGGTCGGCGCTCCCGACTGCATCGAGATGGACGAGGCGAAGGTGCCGAACAGCACCGGCGCGCCGGGACGGATAAGCTGCGTAAACGATGCACCCGCCAGCACCTCGGCCAGAACCTGCGTCAGCGTGCCGGCAACCGTCACCGGGCTCATCGCGCCGGCGAGAATGAACGGCGTGACGATGCAGGCCTGGTTGTTACGGGCATAGACTTTCAGCGCGCCGAGCATGGTTTCGTCGAAGACCATCGGCGAGTTGGCATTGATCAGGCTGGTCAGCACCGTGTTCTGGTCGACGAAATCGTCGCCGAAAACGATCTTGGCCATCGCGATCGTGTCTTCCGCGCGCTCCGGCGCAGTTACCGAGCCCATGAACGGCTTGTCGGAATATTTGATATGGCTGTAGACCATGTCGAGATGGCGCTTGTTGACCGGCACGTCGACCGGCTCGCACACCGTGCCGCCCGAATGGTGGATCGACGGCGCCATGTAGGCGAGCTTCACGAAATTGCGGAAATCCTCGATCGTCGCATAGCGGCGGTTGCCGTCGAGGTCGCGCACGAAGGGCGGGCCGTAGACCGGTGCGAACACCGTGGCATTGCCGCCGATCTGCACCGACCGCGCCGCATTGCGCGCATGCTGCGTGTACATGGACGGCGCGGTCTTGAGCAGCGAACGCGGCAACCCCTTGGGAAAGTGCACGCGCTCGCCCTTCACGTCCGCGCCCGCTTCCTTCCAAAGCGCCAGCGCCTCGGCGTCGTCGCGGAATTCGATGCCGATCTCCTCCAGAACTGTGTCGGCATTTTTCTCGATCAGCGCGAGACCTTCCTCGTCGAGGACCTCGTAGACCTTGATCTTGCGGTTGATATAGGTCTGCTGCACGCCGGGGCCACCGCCCGTGCGCGCCGCGCGCCGTGCGGCAGCACCGCCGCTGGCGCCGCGCCCGCGCCGCGCATTGGAGGCTTCCTGCTCGGACAAGAGGTTATCTTCCATCGACGTCATCCCTAGAAATCAAACATGGAGCGCTTATTGCACCCTTGCCCCGGATCGTAGCCATGCCCCCTTAGCGAAACGGCCCGCCAGCGCCAAGACCTGTCGCAAAATCGACAAGAAAACCGATAAGTTGGCGGTCGCTTTCCTTTTGCAGGAAGTCGCAAATCAGCTATGGATTTGTACCGCTTGCGGGATAGGTATTGAAGCGAAATTGCGCGCCACGCTGGATGGGTGCCTGCGGGCACGAGGAGCCTGAAAATGTCCGACGACGAAATCATCCTGTCCGAGCTTTCCGACGACGAACTCGTCCAGCAGATGCATGACGACCTTTACGACGGCCTCAAGGAGGAAATCGAGGAAGGTACCAACATCCTGCTCGAGCGCGGCTGGGCGCCCTACAAGGTGCTGACCGAGGCGC
>VFQQ010002621.1_pt1 | contig 19610 bp, 15 predicted proteins | sample 3512341 | NCBI WGS metagenome assembly VFQQ01 (sample SAMN10412373, study PRJNA504923) | tailings metagenome | isolation source: Relicate 2 Philex TSF1 revegetated site | place: Philippines: Tuba, Benguet | collected 2017-08-29 | reverse complement strand
GCGCCAGCAGGTTGGTCTGGTCGGCGATTTCCTTGATCACGTTGACGATCGAGGATATCTGGTCCGAGTGCTGACCGAGCTCGGCGATCTGCGCCGCCGCGCCCTGCACGGTATCGGCGATGCGCTGCATGCTGCCGAGGGTTTCCTGGATCACCGCGCCGCCCTCGGCCGACTGCCGGCCCGAGTCGCTGGACAGGCCGTGCGCCTCGTTGGCGTTGTCGGCGACATGGTTGATGCTCACGGTCAGTTCCTCCACCGTCGCCGCCATGCTCGAGGCCGCCTGCGACTGCTCCTGGGTGGACACTGACAGCTGGGTGGAGGCGCTGGAAATGTTCTGCGCCGCCTCGACCAGTTGCCCGGCACCGGCACGAATCTGTCCGATCATTTCGCGCAGGCGTTGCTGCATGGTGGCGAAGGCATCGAGTAGCACACCGATCTCGTCACGCCCGGCCCGCTCGATATTCGAGTCGAGACGCCCTTGGGCGACGTTGCGCGCCACTTCGACGACCTGCTGCAGACGCCCGGCGATGCTGCGCGAGAGCAGGAAGGCAACGCTGATGGCCAGTACCGTGGCGAGCAGGCCACCTACCAGCAGAATCACCAGCGACAGCGACTTGGCGTCGTTCATCGAGGTGGTGCGCTGCTCCAGCAGTCCACGTTCTTCGGCCTGCACCTCGCCCAGCAGGCGGCGCATGGCGTCCATCTTGACCTTGGCATTACCCGCCGCCACCTGCTCGATCAGCGCATCGAAGCTCTGCGCGCCGGCGGCCACCTGGCGACGCAGCTCGAGGAGGCTGTTGATGTCTTCGCGCAGCCATTGCTCGTACGCGCTCTGCAGTTCGGCGAAGCGGCGCTGCTGAGCGGGGTTGTCGCGGGTGAGCTGGCGCAAGTCGGCCAGGTGTACTTCAAAGTCCTTCTGCCCAGCTCGCAGGGGCTCGAGGAACTGGTCCCGCCCGGTGATCGCGAAACCGCGCGAGCCGGTTTCGATATTGATCAGGCTGGCCAGCAGATCGGTCGATTCGATGATCACGTCATAGGTGTGGATATTCAGCCGTACCGACCGCTCGACCTGACCGAAACCACGCCAGGTCGACAGTACCAGCACCAGGATGATCAGCAGCACGACACCGAAACCCGAGTACAGCTTCTGGGAGATGTTGAGATTGGCAAACATGAGGGAAACCTCTGACTCGGCAAGGAGCGGATAGGGGTGCGTCATTCGACCGCACATCTGGCACCAAGCCATTATGCATACCAATACAACAGTTGTACAAATAAATTTTCATGTACAACTTTTCACATCCAGGCGCCCTAAACGAAAACCCCGCCGGGCTTTTGGCCGGGCGGGGCTTTCGCGGTGCCGTTGCCGATCAGGCGCAGGCGGCTTGCATCTGGCGATGCGTATCGATGAGGTGCTGCACCACGCCGGGATCGGCCAGCGTGGAGATGTCGCCGAGTGCGTCGTATTCGGCGGTGGCGATCTTGCGCAGGATACGGCGCATGATCTTGCCCGAGCGGGTCTTCGGCAGGCCCGGGGCCCACTGGATCACGTCCGGCGTGGCGATCGGACCGATCTCCTTGCGCACCCAGTTGCGCAGTTCCTGGCGCAGCTGCTCGGAGGACTCCTCGCCGGCGTTCAGGGTGACGTAGACATAGATGCCCTGCCCCTTGATGTCGTGTGGTACGCCGACCACCGCGGCCTCGGCCACTTTCGGGTGGGCGACCATGGCGCTCTCGATCTCGGCGGTGCCCATGCGGTGGCCGGAGACGTTGAGCACGTCGTCGACGCGACCGGTGATCCACCAGTAGCCGTCTTCGTCGCGGCGCGCACCGTCACCGGTGAAATACATGCCCTTGAAGGTCTTGAAGTAGGTATCGACGAAGCGGTCGTGGTCGCCGTACAGGGTGCGCGCCTGACCCGGCCAGGAGTCGATGATCACCAGGTTGCCTTCGGCCGGCCCCTCGATGATGTTGCCCAGGTTGTCCACCAGCGCCGGCTGTACGCCAAAGAAAGGACGCGCGGCGGAGCCCGGCTTCATCGGGTGGGCACCCGGCAGCGGGGTCATCAGGCAGGCACCGGTTTCGGTCTGCCACCAGGTATCGACGATCGGGCAACGGCTCTGGCCGACGTTCTCGTAGTACCACTGCCAGGCTTCCGGGTTGATCGGCTCGCCGACCGAACCCAGCAGGCGCAGGCTGGAGCCGTCGGCGCCGGCCACGGCAGCCTTGCCCTCGGCCATCATGGCGCGGATGGCGGTCGGGGCGGTATAGAGGATGTTGACCTTGTGCTTGTCGATGATCTTGGCCACGCGGGTGACGTCCGGGTAGTTCGGTACGCCTTCGAACATCACGGTGGTGGCGCCGTTGGCCAGCGGTCCGTAGATCAGGTAGGTGTGGCCGGTGACCCAGCCGATGTCGGCGGTGCACCAGAAGACCTCGCCCGGCCGGTAGTCGAACACGCGCTCATGGGTCAGCGAGGCGTACACCAGGTAGCCGCCGGTGGTGTGTAGCACGCCCTTCGGCTTGCCGGTGGAACCGGAGGTGTAGAGGATGAACAGGGCTTCCTCGGCGCCCATTTCCTTCGGCGCGCAGGCGCTGCCGGCGACCTTCATCAGGTCTTCGTACCAGATGTCGCGATGCTGGTTCCACTTGATCTCGGACCCGGTGCGCTGGACCACGATGACCTTCTGCACGCTGTGGGTTTCCGGGTTGGTCAGCGCGTCGTCGACGTTGGCCTTCAGCGCCACCTTCTTGCCGCCGCGCACGCCCTCGTCGGCGGTGATCACCACCTTGGACTGGCAGTCGATGATGCGGCCGGCCAGGGCTTCCGGGGAGAAGCCGCCGAATACTACCGAGTGGATAGCGCCGATACGGGCGCAGGCCAGCATGGCCACTGCCGCTTCGGGAATCATCGGCATGTAGATGGTCACCACGTCGCCGCGGTGGATGTCCTGGCCACGCAGGGCGTTGGCGAACTTGCACACCTGCTCGTGCAGCTCGCGGTAGGTGATTTCCCGATGCTCGGACGGGTCGTCACCTTCCCAGATGATCGCGATCTGATCGCCGCGCTCTTCCAGATGACGGTCGAGGCAGTTGTAGGAGACGTTCAGGGTGCCGTCGGCGTACCACTTGATGTCGACGTGGTGATCGTCGAAGGAGGTCTGCTTGACCTTGGTGTAGGGCTTGATCCAGTCGATGCGCTTGCCCTGCTCGCGCCAGAAACCCTCGGGGTTGACTACCGACTGTTGGTACATGGCCTTGTAGGTGGCCTCGTCAGTGAGGGTCCGTGCGGCCACCTCGGGACGCACAGGGTAAAGAGACGCAGCACTCATGGAATCACCTCGGCGGGTAGTTGTTTTTGTATGCTGCCTTTTGTATCCCCCGACCCTTCGTGAGGCCATTCGACCATGGTCTTACCGCTCTAAGACCATGGTCCTGCAACAGTTTCCGGCGCATGCCGAGCCAATTCGGCAGCGCCAGGGATACATCGACAGGGCGCAAAAACCCGGCACGGGGCCGGGTACAGAGGTAGACGCAGAGTCAACGGCGGGTAAAAGACCGCCCCGGGTACGTGGGCCCGGGACGGTCGTGGTGCTCAGGGCTGGTTCGCGGCCTGCGCGGCCTCGATCACATCAGGACCGATCTCCGCCTCGAACTTCTTCCAGGCCGGGCGCACGGCGTCACGCCAGGCGGCACGCTGCTCTGGCGTCAGAGTGATGATCTCGCTCTTGCCGGTGTCGAGGATCGCCTGGCGCGCTTCGGCGTTCAGCGCCTCGGCCTGCTTGTTCACCTCTACGGTCACCTCGTCGACGATCTGCTCCAGCTCGCTGCGGATATCCGCCGGCAGGCCGTTCCAGAACTGGGTATTGGTGATCAGCAGGTAGTTGCCGATGGCATGGTTGGACTCGGTCATGTACTTCTGCACCTCGAAGTACTTCTGCGAGTAGATGTTCGACCAGGGGTTGTCCTGGGCGTTGACCACGCCGGTCTGCAGGCCCTGATAAATCTCGGCGAAACTCATCTTGCGCGGCACAGCGCGCAGGGCGCTGTACTGCGCGGCCTGCAGATCGGATGGCTGTACGCGGAATTTCTGCCCACGGGCATCGCTTGGCTCGACCAGCGGTTTGTTGGCGGTGAGCTGACGCATGCCGTTGAGCCAGTAAGCCAGGCCGGTGATGCCCTTGCTCTCCATCGACTTGAGCAGCGCCCTGCCTTTTTCCGAGGACTGGAAGCGCTGCGCGGCGGCCACGTCGTCGAACAGGAACATCATGTCGAACAACTGCAACTGCTTGGTGTACTGCTCCAGCTTGGAAGGTGCCGGCGCGAGCATCTGCACTTCGTTCAGCAACAGCGCCTCCATTTCCTTGCCATCGCCATACAGCGAGGAGTTGGCGTAGACCTCGACCTTGACCTTGCCGGCCAGGCGCTCGTCCACCAGTTTCTTGAACAGCAGCGCGCCCTGGCCCTTGGGCGTGCTGTCGGCGGTGATATGGGAGAACTTGATCAGGATCGGGGCGGTCGGCTGCGACTCGGCTGCGTGTGCCGACAGCGCGCCAAGCAGTGCGCAACCGGCGAGCACGCCGGCCAGGCCATGGCGGATGAATGAGAACTTCATGGAGAGCTCCTGTTGTTTTTGTCTGAGCGTCGAGGGAGAAACCCCTTCGATTGGCCCGGACTCTACTGCGCCCCTGCACAAGCTGAAATTCACATTTGGACAACCGAGCCTTCGGCATTCACGAAGGCAGCGTTGAAAGCTCCTCTGCCGATGAGCTGTTACGCAGGTGATCGAGCATCTGCTTCGCGGTCAGCGAAAGGTTGTCCTGGTTACGCACCGCCACCTTGAGTTCGCGCCTGGCCCAGGGGTCATGCAGCGGGATCACCCGCACATCCAGCGCCGGCAGATAGGTGCGTACCGCCAGATCCGGCAGCACGCCGACGCCCATGCCGGTGTGGATCATCCGGCAGATGGCCTCGAAGCTGCGCACCTGGATGCGCAGGCGCAAGGCCACGCCCTGGCTGTGCGCCGAATGCTGCAGCAGGCTGTGCAGGGAAGCGTCCTGCTGCAGGCCGATGAAATCGAAGCCCACCGCCTCGCGCAGAAATAAGCCGTCGCGTTCGGCCAGGGGATGCTCGCGCGGGGTGACCAGCACCAACTGATCGTGACGGTAGGTGAACACCTGCAGGTCCTCGGCCGGCACGTGGCCGGCGAAGATGCCGATATCGGTCAGCCCCTCGCGCACGGCGCGGATGGTTTCGCTGCTGACCCGCTCCTCCAGATCGATCTTCACCTGCGGGTGCAGACGGCTGAAGCTGGCCAGATCCTCGGGCAGAAACTCGATCACCGCCGAGGTGTTGGCGTGGATGCGCACATGGCCCTTGACCCCTTCGCTGAACTCGCTGAGGTCAGCGTTAAGCTGCTCGAGGTTGTCCATCATGTTGCGCGCGTGGTGCAGCAGCGCGTGGCCGGCCGGGGTCAGCTCGACGCCCTTGGGCTGGCGATAGAGCAGCGCAATGCCGAGCTGGTTCTCCAGGTCGCTGACGCGCTTGCTCACCGCCGCCAGGGCCAGGTGCTCGCGCTCGGCGGCGCGGGTCAGGCTGCGCTCGTCGGCAATGGCCACGAACAGCTTGAGGGTGACGAAATCGATGCGGCGCATGGAGTCTCCATTTCGTGCCTGGCGAAGCGAAGCTGCCAGAAGGCTGATTTACAGCATGCCACTTCGCGATACGCGAAGCCTAGCTTGGCCATTGAGCAATTGTCGGCACCGCGCCGCTGCGCCATTCTGCGCACCACGAGAAACGCACAGGCAAATCGGGTGCAGCCATGACTCAGAGCAACACCAGCAACATGGCCCTGCAGGGGCTCAAGGTGATCGAGATGGGCCAGCTCATCGCCGGTCCCTTCGCCAGCAAGCTGCTCGGCGAATTCGGCGCCGACGTGATCAAGATCGAGCCGCCAGGCGTCGGCGACCCGCTGCGCAAGTGGCGCAAGATCAAGGACGGCACCTCGCTCTGGTGGCACGTGCAGTCGCGCAACAAGCGCTCGCTGACCCTCGACCTGAAACAGGCCGAAGCCCAGGACATCGTGCGTAAGCTGGTAAGCGAGGCCGACGTGCTGGTGGAGAACTTCCGCCCCGGCACGCTGGAAGGCTGGGGCCTGGGTTATGACGCGCTGAAGGCGATCAACCCGCGCCTGATCATGCTGCGCATCTCCGGCTACGGGCAGACCGGCCCCTACCGCGACCTGCCCGGCTTCGGCGTGATCGGCGAAGCCATGGGCGGCCTGCGCCACCTCTCCGGCTACCCCGGCCAGGCGCCGGTGCGCGTCGGCATCAGCATCGGCGACTCGTTGTCGTCGCTGTACGGGGTGATCGGCGTGCTGCTGGCCCTGCAGGAGCGGGCGCGCAGCGGCGAAGGCCAGGAGATCGACGTGGCGCTGTACGAGTCGGTGTTCGCCATGATGGAAAGCCTGATTCCCGAATACGATGCCTTCGGCTACATCCGCGAGCCGGCCGGCAGCGCCCTGCCCGGCATCACGCCGTCCAACTCCTACCCCTGCAACGACGGCAGCTACGTGCTGATCGCCGGCAATGGCGACAGCATCTACAAGCGCCTGATGAGCCTGATCGGCCGCGACGACCTGGGCAACGACCCGCGCCTGGCGCAGAACGACGGGCGCAGCCAGCATGCCGAGCTGATCGACGGCGCCATCGCCGAGTGGACCGCCCAGCGCGGCCGCGACGAGGTGATCGAAGCGCTCAAGGGCGCACGCGTGCCGGCCGGCTACCCCTACACCGCCGCCGATATCGTGCAGGACCCGCACTACCTGGCGCGGCAGATGATCGAGACGGTGCAAACCCCGGTTGGCCCGCTGAAGGTGCCGGGCGTGCTGCCCAAGCTCAGCCGCACGCCGGGCCGCATCGGCAGCGGCGGCCCACAGCTGGGCGAGCACAACGACGACATCCTCGCCGGGCTTGGCCTGAGCGAAGAACAGGTCGCCGGCCTGCGCGAGCGCGGCGTCATCTAACAGCTACCGCGTAGAGTGCGCCGTGCGCACCAGTCCGTAGCCCGGATGAAATTCGGGGATAGCCGACGTATTTCCCCGGATTGCATCCGGACTACAAGGGCTGCTGAGTAGGGTGGACAACGCGAAGCTTGTCCACCCCCCATAAAGCTGGTGCGCACAGCGCACCCTACGTCGCTTGCCGCTCATCTTGAGGATTACCCATGAGCAAACGCCTCTACATCCAGGACGTCGCCACCCGCGACGGCTTCCAGATCGAAGCCACCTTCGTCCCCACCGAAGGCAAGGTCGCCCTGATCGATCGCCTGTCCCACACCGGCCTGGCCAAGATCGAAGTCACCTCCTTCACCTCGCCCAAGGCAATTCCCAACCTGCGTGATGCCGAAGAAGTGATGCGCAGCATCCAGCGCGTGCCAGGCGTGGAGTACACCGTGCTGGTGCCCAACGTGAAGGGCTGCGAGCGCGCGCTGTCATGCGAGGTGGACGAGATCAACCTGGTGATGTCAGCCAGCGACACCCATGGCCTGGCCAACCTGCGCATGACGCCGGAGCAGTCCCTGGCACAGTTCGCCGAGATCATCGAGGTGACGCGCGGCAGCGGCGTATTCATCAACGCCTCGCTGTCGACCACCTTCGGCTGCCCTTTCGAGGGCGAGGTGCCCGAGGCCCGCGTGCATGAGCTGACCGAGCGCCTGCTGGCGATCGGCGTGCAGGGCGTGACCCTGTGCGACACCACCGGCATGGCCGACCCGGCGCAGGTCGAGCGCATCTGCCGCGAGGCGCTGCGACGCTGGCCCGAGGCGGTATTCACCGCGCACTTTCACAACACCCGCGGCATGGGCCTGGCCAACGCCCTGGCAGCGCTGGACGCCGGCATCGACCGCTTCGACGCCTCCCTCGGCGGCCTCGGCGGCTGCCCCTATGCACCGGGCGCCAGCGGCAATATCTGCACCGAGGACCTGGTGCACATGTTCCAGCGCATGGGCCTGGATACCGGCGTGAATCTCGACGCCCTGCTCGACGCCGCTGCCACCCTGCCCGAGCTGATCGGCCACGACGTGCCAGGCGCCATCCTCAAGGCCGGCAAAGCGGATCGCCGCTACCCCAAGCCGAAGTGGATGCAGGACACCGGCCTCTGAAGCCGCTGACCGCACCCGCCACAAACGGCGGATGTATATGGCCACCGGTCCACGCGTCTGACAGGCTGCAGCGCGCCAGAATGAAAAAAGGGCGACCAATTGGTCGCCCGCCCATTCAAGGCATTCCTCGGAGGAAATGCGGAAACGCTTGCACCCATATCACGCAGGATGATCGGGTAAGGGAAGTGTCGCCGCAGCGCGGTGTCCGCGCCTATTGCACCAAGGTCGTACGGCAGCAGCGGCCACAGGGGCGGCCATAATGCCCTTCCAGCCCGTGCAGGAGCCCGTATGAAGCCCGAGCACCTCAGCCTGCTGCAGCAGGCGCCGGCCAGCACCCAGGTCGATGACACCTGGGCCAGGTTGTGTTGCGAACAGGCCCTGCTCGCAATCGAGGAAGGCTGTTACGCGGTCGGCGCCGTACTGGTCGACGAGGCCGGTGAACTGCTGTGCAGCGGCCGCAATCAGGTGTTCGCCGGGCCCTACGCCAGCGCCGCGCATGCCGAGATGCAGGTGCTCGATCAGCTGGAAGCCGAGTATCCGCAGCTCGACCGCGGCGGCCTGACGCTCTATGTCAGCCTGGAGCCCTGCCTGATGTGCTACGGCCGTATCCTGCTGGCCGGCATCCGTCGCGTGCGCTATCTGGCGCGCGACAGAGATGGCGGCTTCGCCGCTCGGCCGCCGCGCCTGCCGCGGGCCTGGGCCAATCTCGCATCGCAACTGTCGGTGGCTCAGGCCAAGGCCGATCCCTACTGGATCGACCTGGCCGAGCGGATGATCGACCGCCTGCAGGACAGGCAGGCGATGCGCGAGCGCGTGATCGCCGCCTGGCGCGGCGGCAAGGCGGATTGACAGGTATCGCGATCCGTAGGGTGCGCCATGCGCACCAAAGCCGTGGGCATCAAGCGGACCATTGGGATACTGCCACGATCCCGTAGGGTGCGCCGTGCGCACCGAGAATGGCGGGCATCACCTGGCAGCAGCAAAGCCTTGGTGCGCATGGCGCACCCTACGGCCTCAGCCCTCACCTACGCAGCAGGGCCGATACGGTAGGGTGCGCCGCGCGCACCGAGAATGGCGGGCGTCACCGGCACCAGTAAAGCTTTGGTGCGCATGGCGCACCCTACGGCCTCAGCCCCCACCTGCGCAGCGAGCCAATACGGTAGGGTGCGCCGCGCGCACCGAAAATTACGGGCATCACCGGCACCAGAAAAGCCTTGGTGCGCATGGCGCACCCTACTCCTTGCCCAGGCCATGCTGGCGTAGCTTGTTGGCGATGGTGGTGTGCGACACGCCGAGGCGCTTGCCCAACTGGCGGCTGCTGGGATGGTCGTGGTACAGCCGCTCCAGCACCGCCTTTTCGAAGCGGCCGAGGATGTCGTCAAGGCTGCCTTCCACCGAGAACTCGCCGAGCGGCTGCGGCGCCCCATAGTCCGGCAGGCGGATGTGCTCGGCCTTCACCGTGTCGCCGTCGCACAGCGACACCGCCTGGAACAGCACGTTCTCCAGCTGACGCACGTTGCCCGGCCAGTGGTAACGGGCCATGCGCTCGAAGGCCTGCGGCGCCAGCTTCGGCAGCGGGCAGCCGATCTGCCGGCTGGCCGAGTCGAGAAAGTGCTCCACCAGCGGCTCCAGCCCGTCGAGGCATTCGCGCAACGGCGGGATGTGCAGAGACAGCACGTTGAGTCGGTGATACAGATCCTGGCGGAACTCGCCGCGGGCGCACAGTTCGGACAGATCGACCTGGGTGGCGCAGATCACTCGCACGTCGAGGTACACCTCCTCGTCGCTGCCGACACGGCGGAAGCAGCCGTCCTGCAGAAAGCGCAACAGCTTGGCCTGCAGGCGCGGACTCATCTCGCCGACGCCATCGAGAAACAGCGTGCCGCCAGCGGTCAGCTCGAGCAGACCGAGCTTGCCTTCCGGGCGCGCGCCCTCGAAGGCGCCGGGGCCGTAGCCGAACAGCTCGGTTTCGGCCATGGACTCGGGCAACCCCGCGCAATTGAGCGCCATGAACGGCGACTGCCCACGCGGGCTGGCCAGGTGGCAGGCGCGCGCCAGCAATTCCTTGCCGGTACCGGTCTCGCCCTCGATCAGCAGCGGCGCATCCAGCGGCGCCATGCGCCGCGCCTCCCTGACCACCGCCGCCATGACTTTGGAGCTCTGGAAGATCGAGTCGAAGCCACGCAGCTCCTGCTTGCGCACATGGTAGATACGCTCACCCACCCGATCGGCGCGGTGCAGGGTCAGCACCGCACCGGCCAATGCCTCGCTGTCGTCGTGTTCGTTCTGCAGCGGCGCGATATCGGCGAGAAACACATCGCCCTTGATCTTCACCCGCAAGCCGTTGATCCGCGTCTTGTTGGCGCGCACCAGTTCGGGCAGATCGAAATCCTCGGCATAACGCGACAGGGCCATGCCCGGCACCTCGTCCACGCGCACGCCGAGCAACTGCGCGGCGCTGCGGTTGGCCGCGACGATACTGCCGGCCATGTCGATGGACAGCACCGGAAAGTCCAGCGCGCCGAGCAACGCATTGAGTTCCAGGTGTCGCCGCTCGCTGGGCATCAGCCCCACACGCTTGACGCCGAACACACCGGCAATGGCCTCGAACTTCGGCCGCAGCGACTGGAATTGCAGATTGATCAGATTCGGGCAGTGCAGGTAGATGGCGTTGCCCTGCTCGCCACCGACTTCGCCACGGGCGACGTTGATGCCGTAGTCGACCAGCAGGTTGAGGATGTCACGCAGGATGCCGACACGGTTCTGGCAATGGACCTTGATACGCATGGCTCAGGCTCTTGGTCTTGTTATGGGCCGCCTCGGAAAATCGACTGAGCGGCGTAATTTTCGTCAAGAATATGTGACAGCCTGACAGAGCAGCAAGCCGATATCTGGCGATTCAGGCGAACACGTAATCCAAACTTTACAGTTTTGCCCTTTTCACGCCCCACAGCCCTCGCCGCCCAGCCTGCCGTCGGCCGTGCAGGCGGGTTAAACCTGTGTCCAAGACAAGAACAACAGCCCCCTCAAGGAGGCATCGATGAAGACTACGCAGTACCTGGCCCGGGAACCGGACGACAGCGGTTTTATCCATTACCCCGAAGCCGAGCATCAGGTGTGGAACACTCTGATCACCCGACAGCTGAAGGTGATCGAAAATCGCGCCTGCCAGGAGTACCTGGACGGTATCGAACAGCTCGGCCTGCCGCACGAGCGCATTCCCCAGCTCGGCGAGATCAACCGCGTGCTCGAGGCCAGCACCGGCTGGCGCGTGGCGCGGGTGCCGGCGCTGATCCCGTTCCAGACCTTCTTCGAGCTGCTGGCCAGCAAGCAATTCCCCGTGGCCACCTTCATCCGCACCCCGGAAGAACTGGACTACCTGCAGGAGCCGGACATCTTCCACGAGATCTTCGGCCACTGCCCACTGCTGACCAACCCCTGGTTCGCCGAATTCACCCACACCTACGGTAAGCTCGGCCTCAAGGCGAGCAAGGAAGAGCGCGTCTACCTGGCGCGGCTGTACTGGCTGACCATCGAATTCGGCCTGCTCGACACCCCGGCCGGCCGGCGCATCTACGGCGGCGGCATTCTTTCCTCGCCGAAGGAAACCCTCTACGCCCTGTCCGATGTGCCCGAGCACCAGGCCTTCGACCCGCTGGAGGCGATGCGCACGCCGTACCGCATCGATATCCTGCAGCCGGTGTATTTCGTCCTGCCCGAACTCAAGCGCCTGTTCGAGCTGGCCCACCAGGACATCATGGCGCTGGTGCACCAGGCCATGCAGATGGGCCTGCACGCACCGAAATTTCCGCCGAAAGCCGCGTAGCCCTACAACTCCCCCTCGCCCATTTATGGGAGAGGGGTCGGGCGAGAGGGCAGGTGGTTCACGCTATCTTCCCTTTGACCATTGCGGTGGAAAACGCTTCGCGGTTTTCCACCCTACGAAAATCCATTCAGCGAGTAGCCCGGATGAAATCCGGGATCGCCCGTAGACTTGGCCCCGGATTTCATCCGGGCTACGAACAATCAGGAGAATCCCCATGAGCCTTGCCCAAGCCCAATGCGAAGCCTGCCGCGCCGGCGCGCCGAAGGTGTCCGATGAAGAACTGGCCGAACTGATCCGCGAGATTCCGGACTGGAACATCGAGGTGCGTGGCGACCATATGGAGTTGGAGCGCGTGTACCTGTTCAAGAACTTTCGCCACGCTCTGGCCTTTACCAATGCCGTTGGCGCCATCGCCGAAGAAGTCGGTCACCATCCGGCCCTGCTCACCGAATGGGGCAAGGTCACCGTCACCTGGTGGAGCCACGAGATGCGCGGCCTGCACCGCAACGACTTCATCATGGCCGCACGTACCGATGTGCTCGCCGCCAGCGCCGAGGGTCGCAAGTGAGCCATTTCGCCAGCGTCGCCCGGGTGCCGGGCGACCCGATCCTGAGTCTGATGGAGGCCTATCGCCAGGACCGCAGCACGGCCAAGCTGGACCTGGGCGTCGGCGTGTACAAGGACGCCCAGGGCCTGACACCGATTCCGCGTGCGGTGAAACTGGCCGAGCAGCGCCTGCTCGACAGCGAGCTGACCAAGACCTACGTCGGCGGCCATGGCGATGCGGCCTTCGCCGAGCGCCTCAGCCAGTTGGTGCTGGGCGCGGACTCGCCGCTGCTGGCCGGCCAGCGCGCCGGCGCCACGCAGACGCCCGGCGGCACCGGCGCCCTGCGCCTGGCCGGCGATTTCATCCGCCACTGTCTGCCCGGGCGCGGCATCTGGCTGAGCGACCCGACCTGGCCGATCCACGAAACCCTGTTCGCCGAGGCCGGCCTCAAGGTCGGCTATTACCCCTACGTCGGCGCCGACAACCGCCTCGACGTGGAGGCGATGATCGCGGCGCTGGCCCACCTGCCCAAGGGCGATGTGGTGCTGCTGCACGCCTGCTGCCACAACCCCACCGGCTTCGACCTCGGCCCGCGCGATTTCAAGCGCGTGCTGGAAGTGATCAAGGCGCGCGAGCTGCTGCCCCTGATCGACTTCGCCTACCAGGGCTTCGGCGACGGCCTGGAGCAGGACGCCTGGGCGGTACGCCTGTTCGCCGCCGAGCTGCCGGAGCTGCTGATCACCAGCTCCTGCTCGAAGAACTTCGGCCTGTATCGCGAGCGCACCGGCGCGCTGATCGTCTGCGCCGGCGATGCCGACAAGCTCGTCGACATCCGCAGCCAGCTGGCCTATCTCGCCCGCAACCTGTGGTCGACGCCGCCGGCCCACGGCGCCGCGGTGGTCGCCGAGATTCTCGGCGACGCCGAGCTCAGGAAGCTGTGGCAGGACGAACTGGAGAGCATGCGCCTGCGCGTCGCCAGCCTGCGTCGCGGCCTGGTCGAGGCGCTGACACCGCACGGGCTGAGCGAGCGTTTCGCGCATATCGCCGAACAGCGCGGCATGTTCTCCTACACCGGCCTGACGCCCGTGCAGGTGCAGCGCCTGCGTGAGGAATTCAGCGTGTACATGGTCGGCAGTGGCCGCGCCAACGTCGCCGGGTTGGACGCCACCCGCCTGGAGCAGCTGGCTGCCGCCATCGCGCGAGTTTGCGGCTAGCTCGATTTTCGGTGCGCGCGGCGCACCCTACGTCGTATCGGCTCGCGCGCGGATGAGGACCTGACGGCGTAGGGTGCGCCATGCGCACCAGTGCTGCCCTGGCACCGGCTGCTGCCCGCCATTCTTGGTGCGCGCGGCGCACCCTACGTCGTATCGCCCCACGCGCGGATAGGACCTGACGACGTAGGGTGCGCCATGCGCACCAGTGCTGCCCCGGCACCGGCTGCTGCCCGCCATTGTCGGTGCGCGCGGCGCACCCTAGGTCGTATCGCCCCACGCGCGGATGGACCTGACGGCGTAGGGTGCGCCATGCGCACCGGTGCTGCCCTGGCACCGGCTGCTGACCGCCATTATCGGTGCGCGCGGCGCACCCTACCTGATCCAACGGACGGCTAGCGTTGCCCCGTGGCGGTGCAACAAGCGGCGAGAGGCCCTGCATATTTTTTCGCATTTTTTATTTCTGCTTAAATTTCAAGCAGTTACAAACCAGCCAAAGACCACCTGGCCCGTTCCCTGCTTGCACCCATGGGCGTACTGGCCTAGGGTAGATCGCCATGTGGTCCCTGATTGCCCCCATCAGCTCGCTGCTGAGCGGAGTGGCACTTCTCCTGCTCGGCAATGGGCTGCTCAATACCCTCCTGACCCTGCGTGGCGTCGCCGAAGGCTACTCCACCACGATGCTCGGCCTGATCATGTCCGGGTACTTCGTCGGGTTCCTCCTCGGTACCTGGCTGGCGACACCGCTGGTCAGACGCATCGGGCACATTCGCGCGTTCGCCTGCTGCGCCGCACTCGCTGCCATCGCCGCCCTGCTCCATCTGCTGCTGATCGATCCCTGGGTGTGGCTGTGCCTGCGCGTGCTCTACGGCCTGGGACTGGTGACGCTGTACATGGTCATCGAGAGCTGGCTCAACGCCCAGGCGCCCAACGAGAAACGCGGCCAGGTATTCGCCGTGTACATGGCCGTCAACCTCGGCGCCCTGGCGCTGGCCCAGCAACTGCTGCACCTGGCCGACCCGGTACAGTTCACCCTGTTCGCCATCGCCGCCATCCTCATCAGCGCGGCGCTGATGCCCATCACCCTCACCCGCCAGGCACAACCAAGCCTGCCGGAAACACCGCCGACCAACCTGCGCCAGCTTTGGCGGATCGCACCACTGGCGATCATCGCCGCGGGCCTGTCCGGCCTGGCGATGGGCGGTTTCTGGGGCATGGCGCCGGTCTATGCCAGCCTGGCCGGCTTCGATACGCCTGGCGTCGGCCTGCTGATGACCGCCACCATTCTCGGCGGCGCCCTGCTGCAATGGCCCATCGGTATCTATTCGGATCGTCACGACCGGCGCCAGGTACTGCTCTGGGTGGTGATACTGGCGGTCGCCCTGGCGCTGATCATGAGCCTGCTGCCCGCCGGCCCGCTGCTGCTCGGCGCCATCTTCATCTGGGGCGGCCTGGCCTTCGCCATCTACCCCATCGCCGTGGCGCAGCTGATCGACCAGCTGCATGCCGACGAAATTCTCTCCGGCTCGGCCAGCCTGCTGATGGTCAACGGTATCGGCTCGGTGTGCGGGCCGCTGCTGGCCGGCATGCTGATGGAACATCTGGGCGCCAGCGCGCTGCCGCTGTACTTCGCCTGCACCCTCGGTTTGCTGGCGGCCTACACCTTCTACCGCCTGCGCCACGTCAGCGACCTGGTCAGCGGCGACGCCGCACACTTCGTGCCCATGCTGCGCACCAGCCCCACCGTGCTGGAGCTGATGCCCGACGCCCCGCCCCCCGAACCTTGCGACACGGAGGAAAGCCCGACTCACGCATCCTGAGGATGCACCGCCGGCTGCTTCGGCAAGGCCCCGAGCCTATCCCAAGCAGCCAGAACACCGGCGCCCGGCGCCACTTCTGGAGAAACAACGATGCTACTTGCCACCGACCTGGATGGAACCTTCCTTGCCGGCGATCCCGAGGATCGCCTGAGCCTCTACCAAACCATCGCCGCCCACCCCGAGATCAAGCTCGCCTACGTTACCGGGCGTAGCCTGGAGGCGGTGCTGCCGCTGCTGGCCGACCCGACACTGCCGCAGCCGGATTTCATCATCGCCGACGTCGGCGCGACCCTGGTGCATGGCGACAGCCTGCAGCCGATCCAGCCGCTGCAAAGCGTGGTCGATGCCCGCTGGCCCGGGGAAACCCAGGTGGCCAGCGCCATCGAGCCGTTCGGCCTGGAGCGCCAGGACGTGCCGCAGGCGCGGCGCTGCTCCTACTTCTGCACGCCCGAACAAGCGGCCAACCCACAGCTGCGCAAGGTCGCCGATGAGCTGGGCTGCGACCTGCTCTACTCGGCCGAGCTGTACCTGGATTTTTTGCCCAAGGGCGTGAACAAGGGCAGCAGCCTGCAGGCCCTGGCCGACTGGCTGGAGCTGGACCACGACCAGGTGCTGGCGGCCGGCGATACGCTCAATGACCTGTCCATGCTCAGTGCCAGCTTCCACGGCGTCTGCGTCGGCCAGTCGGAAGTCGCGCTGCTGGAGGCCACCGCCAACCACTCGCGCACCCTGCACGCCAGCCGCCCAGGCTGTGGCGGGATTCTCGAAGCCTTCGCTCATTTCGGTTTTCTCGGCGAGCATGGCATCGCTGCCGAACGCCGCCAGGCCGCGCAGCCGGGCAAGGCCGAGCTGGTGATGGTCTACCACCGTCTGCCCTATGAGGAATACCGCAACGCCGCCGGCAAGCTGCAGCGCCGCCGCCCCACCTCGCCCAATGGCATCATCCCCACCCTGCTGAGCTTCTTTGGAGACGGGCGCAAGGGCTCCTGGGTAGCCTGGGCGGTGCACGAGGGCGACGAGCCGTTCGACAGCCACACCACGGTGGACGCCGAGCGCTATCCCAAGCTCACCGCGGCGCGGGTCAAGCTGAGCAAGGACGAAGTGGACATCTTCTACAAGCGCTTCTCCAAGGAGGCCTTCTGGCCGACCCTGCACACCTTCTGGGAGCGCGCCACCTTCAACGAGGACGACTGGCAGGTGTACCTCAAGGTCAACCGCGCCTTCGCCGAGCGCACCGCGCTGGAGGCCGCCGAGGGCGCCATCGTCTGGCTGCACGACTACAACCTGTGGATGGTGCCGGCCTACCTGCGCGAGCTGCGCCCGGACCTGCGCATCGCCTTCTTCCACCACACCTACTTCCCCTCGGCCGACCTGTTCAACGTGCTGCCCTGGCGCCGGCAGATCGTCGGCAGCCTGCTGCAATGCGACTACATCGGCTTCCACATCCCGCGCCAGGTGGAGAACTTCGTCGACGTCGCCCGTGGCGTGTTCCCGCTCAAGGCGCTGGAAAGACAGAGCTGCGCGCCGCGCTTCATCACCTACGGCTGCGCCGTAGGCCTGGAGCGCATGACCACCGAGCTGGATACCGGCAGCCGCCGGGTCAGGCTCGGCGCGCACCCGGTCGGGCTGGATATCGACCGCGTACGCAGCGCCCTGGAGGCGCCGAAGATCAAGGAATTGATGGCACGCCTGCGCGAGGAGATGCAGGGCGTGAAGCTGATTCTCTCGGTGGAACGCCTCGACTACACCAAAGGCATTCTGGAAAAGCTAAACGCTTACGAGCGCCTGCTCGACGACAACCCCGAGCTGATCGGCAAGGTCACCCTGGTCAGCGTGTGCGTGCCCGCGGCCCGCGAGATGACCATCTACGACGAGCTGCAGACGCAGATCGAGCAGGCCGTGGGCCGCATCAACGGCCGTTTCGCCCGTATTGGCTGGACGCCACTGCAGTTCTTCTTCCGCAGCCTGCCGTTCGAGGAAGTCAGCGCCTGGTATGCCATGGCCGACGTGATGTGGATCACCCCGCTGCGCGACGGCCTCAACCTGGTGGCCAAGGAGTTCGTCGCCGCGCAAGGTCTGCTCGGCGGACGCGGTGTGCTGGTGCTATCGGAATTCGCCGGCGCCGCTGCCGAACTCAAGGGTGCGTTGCTGACCAACCCGCACGACCCCGCCGACCTGGCGCAGACCTGCTACCTGGCACTGAACATGCCGGCGAGCGAGGCCAAGGCGCGTCTGCGCGAGCTGTTCGATATCGTCTGCTTCAACGATATTCGCCGCTGGGGCGAGGACTTCCTGGCCGGCGTCGAGCCGGCACAGGACGATGAGGTGCTGGAGCTGGCGGGCTAGATTCGCCGCCAGAATTGCTTTCGTAACCAGGCAAAGCCCCCGGATTGCATCCGGGCTACGCGGTACGCACGACGTACCCCACAAGCGGTAGGGTGCGCCGTGCGTACCCAGGCAGGCATGCGCCCTGGCACTACGTGGCTCAGCCCATCTGGCTGTCCACCGTGCAATTGATCATCCACGGCACGCCGAAGCGGTCGGTGAGCATGGCGAAGCGGGTCGCCCAGAAGGTGGCCTGCAGCTCCATCTGCACCGACCCGCCTTCCGACAGCGCCTCGTACAGACGCTCAGCCTCCGGCACGTTGTCCACCTGCAGGGAGATCGAGCAACCCTTGATGCCCTCATGAGGCGGCCCGCATTCGGGAGCGCTGTCGGACGCCATCAGCAGCTGATCGCCGACTGTCAGGCACACATGCATGACGCGCTGCTTGTACTCGTCCGCAATCGGCACCTCCTCCGGGCTATCGGCGTAGCGCATCAGCTCCAGCTGCCCGCCGAAAATTTCCGCATAGCGGTTGAAGGCTTCCTCGCACTGGCCATCGAACATCAGATAGGCATGAATCTTCATCGCAACACTCTCCTTAGTTTTCACTGCTGATGCGCGCGCGAATGCGTTCTTCCTGCTCGCGCAACTCGGGGGTGAACTCGGCGCCGAAATCCTCGGCTTCGAAGATCTGGCGAATTTCGATATCGGAGTCGCCAGGCATGGGATTGGGGCAGCGCTTGACCCAGTCGATACAGGCCTGCAGCGACTCGCATTGAAAGATCCAGAAGCCGGCCACCAGCTCCTTGGTCTCCATGAACGGGCCGTCGATCACCGTGCGCTGGCTGCCGGAGAACCGCACCCGCGCGCCCTTGCTGCTGGGCTGCAGGCCCTCGCCGGCGAGCATCACCCCGGCCTGCGCCAGTTCCTCGTTGTAGCGGCCCATGGCCGCCAGCAGCTCCTCACTGGGCATCACACCGGCTTCGGAATCTGCAGTCGCCTTGACCATCACCATGAAACGCATCGCCTTTCTCCTTGTTCGAGTCGAAATAGCGCAGGGGTCTCCCTACGGCTGACACTGAACCCATGGCTGGGGTTCTGAAGACTAGTCGAACGGGCGCTGGGCGAATCGACAGCGCGGGGAAACTTTCTTCCGAGAAACGCGCTGCCCATTGCCAGACGCAAAGCGCTTCAACCAAGACCATCCTGCAGACGACTGAGCGCGACCTCGGCGTTCGCGCCGTGGCGTTGCAGCGCTTCCTCGAAGAAGGCGATCGACATCGGCTCAGGCAGGTCCCACCTCGGTCCGAGGCGCGCAAGGTCCTCGGCGAACCGGGTGAAGGTGGCGAAATCGCGGGGATAGCGCGAAGGGTCCACACCGACCAGCCGCCCCTCTACCCGCGCCCAGCCGAGCAACTGCTGCCAACGCTGAATGGGGGCCAGACCGACGCCTTCGGTACCGTGGGAGAACAGCAGCATGTCGATTTCGTCGAAACCCGGATGGCGCTGCAGATACTGCTCCAGCAGGCGTGCCGAAGGCTCGACGCCGAACAGCGACCAGTAAGGGATCGCCCGCAGGCGCAGGGTAGTCAGCGGATCGCTGAGCAGAAAGCTGTCCACCAGCAGGCGACGCGAGGGTTCGCCCTGCTCGGCGTACCAGTAGGCGTAGGTGTCGGCCGTCAGCGCGCTGAGCGATTCGGGCTCGGCATGGTCGATGCGG
>VFQQ010002620.1_pt1 | contig 19611 bp, 10 predicted proteins | sample 3512341 | NCBI WGS metagenome assembly VFQQ01 (sample SAMN10412373, study PRJNA504923) | tailings metagenome | isolation source: Relicate 2 Philex TSF1 revegetated site | place: Philippines: Tuba, Benguet | collected 2017-08-29 | reverse complement strand
GATTTACGCTGCGCATGCAGCGGTTATATGGGCGGTTGCCCGAATTTGCAACCTGGCGAGTTCAAAAAACTCGTTCGAGCATTTTTGAGGTGGTTATTAGAGGTCCCCTGTACGCTCCAGCCGTGGCCACACCGTACAAACCGAGTCCGAAGTCACCATCGTTGCCCCACCGTCGATAGCCCGCCAGCCGGCACCCGTAGCCGACTGCGAAGGGCGTCCTGCAAGCGTCAGCATTCTTGCCCAGGGCGAAGGCCTTAGTTACCAGTGGCGTCGCAACAACACCAGCATCGCCGGTGCCACCGAGGCCTCGTATACCATTAGCGCACTAACACCGGCCACCGTTGGCCGCTACGACTGCATCGTCACTGGCCGCTGCAGCCCAGTGGCCACCTCGCAAGGGGTCGACGTCGCCATCGTCAACGCCCCTGTCATTGCAACGCAGCCATCATCACAAACCATCGATAAGGGGCAACGCTTAACGCTCAGCGTCGAAGCCCTTGGCTCGGCCTTGCAGTATCAGTGGCTCAAGAACGGTCAGCCCATTGCCGACGCTACGGCCGCATCTTTCGAGATAGCGGCTGTTACCCAAGCCGATGCCGGCGACTACACCTGTCGTGTTACCAGCGACTGCGGTACGACACTATCGCAGGCTGCCACGATTGTCATCAACGACGGAACCAGCGTGGGCACCATGGCCCTCCTCGAAGGTGTGCGCATCGTCGGACCCAATCCGGCGTCCAGCGCCATCACGCTGGAGCTACCCACGCATCATGGCGACGTCACCATCGAAGCCCACGCCCTCACGGGCGAACTCGCTGCGCGCCACACCACGGCGTCCGAGCGCTACGCGCTCGACGTCTCGTCATGGCCTACGGGCGTCTACCTCTTGCGTGTACAGTCAGGCGGGCGGGCGTTCAACGCCACGCTAACGGTGGTACGGTAGGGGGATGGTGCCTTAACAACTCGCGTTCGGGAAATGGCACTATGCGCGCCTAGAGGGAAGCGAGTTGTTTTAATGAGGCGTCGTAACGCGGCGCTATGTACACGGATAAACTGGGGACGATGCAGTGGTCGGCCATGGGGGGGGCCGGGTGGGGAACAGAACGGCTCATATCTTCTAGTCCCAACACCTCAACCATCACGATAATCTCAGTTTAATTCGCACAGCAGCTCTCTCTTATGCTCCACCGATTGTCTGCGTATGAAGTACAATCTTAGCGACCTGAGAAACATCAGGTGTGAAAGGGGAAAACCGGTCTAACAGACGACCTTACCACAATCCTCGACGAAGAGCGACACTACAAATGGCGCACAAACTGTCTCGGGTATCGGTTAGCCGAACTGATTACGTATGGATTCCTTGATCAACGCCAACAAGTAGTAGACGTCCTAACTGTAATTACTACAATTTCACAAAGGAACGTATCAACGTCCGTCCATCGCGCCCCGTTAGGCGCACAAAATACAACCCCTTGCTAAGCCGATGCGTCGCTATGTCAACGACATCATCGCTTATCATTACCTCGGCATGCACTTGCTGTCCCTCATATGAGTACACATCTGCTGATTGAACAAGTGACTCAAACAACTCTACCCTATCCCTCAATGAATATGCGACTGGTCGAGTGGTTGTCTTCATCGTGGGACTCAGTTGAACGGACGTGGCAACTCGATTCACCACAACAACGTCGTAATAAAAGTTAAAGCCAATGACATAAGTGTCAACAGTAGGTTGATAACTGATGTACAAAGGGGTGTAGTTCGGGATGCCTTCCACTCTGAACTCGTCCTCAACAACTCCGTCTGCCGACCGCATTCGACGGACGATACCATCTTCAAAAAGACCAACCACTGACGCCCCATCCGGTGTGAACATAGCGCTTCGTGCACTACGCCCATCAGGAGCACCATAGAACCGCTCTTTTTCGGAACGCCAATTGTAAGCAACGATATTGCCGAACGGAGATATCGACAGCAGACTCTCACCATCTGCTGACAAACTAAACTCTGAGCGTCTGCGCGGGTAATATCGCTCCGGGACTTCAATACTCGTGTCTTCGAACACGCGATACAACTTGCCCGTATCCGCTTGAACGAATAATACACCACCATCACGGGATAACTGCATCTGATCAACAGAATTGCGAGTGCCGATGCTACGTTGGAATACCGTGGAATAATCGGTAAGATCAATGACCTTAACCACTCTTGGCTCTTTAGTCAATACCGCTACGAATCGACCATTAGCAGAAATCGCGTATGGCGTAATAAGCTCCTTTACGGAACCAAGAATTGATTCTTCTAATGTCGTTGGATTGTGTAACGCCAAAACTGTCTCGCCGGCTTCATCGTAGTACTCAAGCAAACTATTCTGGTACGTGGCTTGCGTGGCTATTCTTCCAACAAATGGGATGTTGAACTCGGCTCTGGTTCTTACGTCAATTCTATGATATTGACTAGGTACGTGGGGCTCGGTTACGTTGTATAGAAAGCGTCCTGTGCTATCAACACGCATTCGATCGGCAGATAGATAGAGTTCAACGTAGGCAGAAACATCCTCAAACTCAAAGAAATCAAGCACTGCGACTCCAAGACGTATGCCATTTTCGTCATACACACGCGCAATCACGCTTTGGTTATCCTTAACAATCGACTCAACAACTAGTGCATGAGCACCATGCGTGTACGACCTTAGCTCTCCGGTTATCAGATCTATAACATGAACTTGATGATCTGTATACTGAAAGACAACTCGGCGTCCGTCTTCTGATATCTCAAGGCCGATATACCCTTGGCCTACATCATGAACGGAACGAGGAAGGATGACTTTTTTCAGCAGCGTAGCGCTCTTAACATCAAAAGTAGATGCGGCTAAATTTCCGTCTACATCTATCGAGCCTACGGTAACTGACCGACCGTCACTTCCATACTTTAAGCGAAAGGGATGTTCTTGTGCGATCTCCGTTTGACTCCACAGATACTCACGCTGCACGCAGTCGAACATCTCCACTTCCTTGCCGCGCCGTAGAAGTACGTGCCTCTGGAGGCTATCAACAGTCAGAATCGCGGACCCCGGCTTTACTAACCCCAAAGTGCGTACCGTTGAATTCGACATGGAGTAGCTAACCAAGGTATCTAGCCTACCACCTATACCACCTTTAGTAAACACCAGGTAGTCACCTGATGAGGTAACTCCAACTGAACTATACCCAGTGTCGAGAAGCTGAAGGTCACGATCCGTTAATAGAACTGTAAGACCCTCGCTATCTGCACCATTAACTCGAATCACCATCGAGCTATGACTTATCAAACGAACGAGACTCGCCGTCTGATATTCAGCACCAAAATGTCTAAACACTCTCTCTTGCCACTCGATAATCGACGTAGCGAAGCGGCCTGATGGTAGGCGCTTATGAATCAGAAACGGTCCGTAGGTTGAATTACTTGTCCGCATGAGTGAGAACGAGCTATCTGTGATTGCGTGAAACACTCTCGTCAACTCAAACTCACCACGCTGACACTGAAAATATAGCGTTTGGCCCTGAACGCTGACTGTGAAGCATACGAATGTGACTAGTGACCACAGTACTGCGCGAAGAATCACGATGATGTCATTAATAGTGAAGAGAATCCGTGGGTGGCCCTACAAGGCGGACTGTGTGACATGAATTACGTATCATTCACGTGAAGTCCACCAGAGACCGGGAGCAAATTCAGTTCCTAGGCATTGCAGGCATACGAGGTCATAAACAACCAAGGTAGCCAGTCCAGACTGTGCGTTTGCTACAGTTTCATAGTTTATGTCGACCTGCTACTTCTGCAAGTTGTTGAAAGCCGTCACAATTACGAATCAGGTGGGCAGAGCTTACTCTTTACCAAAACTACGAAAGGACGTAGAGCAGCGCAATGTAAGATGTTTGCTCATGCGCTGGACGTCAGTGAGCATAGGATTGTACTCTGGATAACGTTACAGTTTGATGTTGAAGGGATGGAGATCCTAATTGTCGTCGAACATCACACTAGTTTTGCTATGCATTGCGAGCTGCCATTCATGCCACATAGGAACCGTCGTGCTCGAGCTTCGGGAACATCCCGCGCGCTCCTCTTCCCTAACGTATGAACTTCGCACTATGACGCATCACACGACGCCAACGACGAAGCCGCCGGTGGTCGGAGCTACAATCATCCTCGTGTTGAAGCAGTACGATTCTTCGAGAGCATGAGCCGAACCGCTTACAAATGTTAGGGAGAAGGGCCGCGTTGGACTGCCACAAAGAGCCGCCCAAACATCGGTGGGTAATCGGTGGTGGTGTGGTTTGTGCCAACGATCCTCTGTGTAGATTGCACGAATTATTTCGTTTTCCTTCAGCCATGTTGCTTATGCGGTGCATTCCTATTCTCGCCCTGTTTATCCTGCTTACTTCGCATGCCGCTTTTGCCGGGACCGTGCACACATCGTCGTTGCAGCCACGTGCGTTTATCGTCAATAAGGGGCAATGGCCTGCACAAGTGGTGGCAGCTACACGCAGTGGCGATGCCGACATATTTATCACGCGCACGGGCATGGTGGTAGACCGCATTAGCGTTGACGCAGCTACAGGTACGCGTGCCGATGACGTTGTGGCGCTGACGTTCGACGCCGCACGCCCAGGTCGTGTAGAACAGGGCAAACATGTGGGCACGACGTCGTTCTTTCTGGGCAACAACGCCACGCAGTGGCGCACGGCACCAATGGTTGAATCGCTGACCCTTAACGATGTGTACGATGGAATTGATGTAGTGTACCGCTACGACAACAACCAAGTGCGATTTGATATCCACGTGGCCGGCTTTGCTTCGGCCGATGTTGTGACCCTGCGCGTTGAAGGGGCTGTGCCGACACCGACAACGAACAACGTGATTACGTTTGGCAATAGTGGCATTGCAATGTCTGACCTTGTTGTGTTGCAACAAGGCCGCACATTAGATGCCGCCATGCGCGTTGATGCCAATGCCCAAGGTGCACGGATTGGATTTGATATTTCGGGACGTGACATTGCTCGGCCAATGATTATCGACCCGATTGTCTATGGCACCTACTTGGGCTCTGGCCTCGACACGTATGGTGGGATTCGACGCCTTGCCAACGGCGATGTGGTCGTGGCTGGGGGCACTCCCCGACTACGCTTTCCGGGATCTACTGGTGGCTTTAAGGCCGAAGCTGCTGCCGGTAGCGACATATTTGTTGCACTATTCGATTCATCGCTTAGTTCTGTGAAGTCGTACACATTCTTAGGCGGAGCCGCAGATGAATTGGTTACGGCTGTTACGTCCGACGCCCAAGGAGCAATCTATCTAACGGGCACAACCACGTCGGCCGATTTTCCAACATCAACAGGCAGTGCGGGACAAGTTTACCGTGGTGCGCGCGACGCCGTGGTGGTAAAGCTCACGAGCGGTGTTGCCAACCTTGCGATAGGTGCCTTTATTGGCGGCAATGCCGATGATGTACCTCATGCCATTGCACTTGATGGCGACTTGAATATTTACATTGCCGGCGAAACACGATCGACTTCTGGCTTCCCTGTGAATAACGGGTTTCAGAAGACACATGGAGGTGCTCTCGACGGCTTTTTTACAAAGATTTCCACGAACGGTAGTGCTGTGGTCTACTCATCGTATATGGGCAAGAGCAGTGATGACGCCTTTACGTCTATTGCTGTAAACAGCGCAGGTGGTCTCGTACTTACCGGGTATTCTGCAAGCAGCACATGGCATGTTCATCCCAGAAAATCGCCACCCTTCTTTCCCAGGGGAGCATATCAGGAGCAGTTTGCTGGTGGCAGAACCGATGCAGTCGTTGTTAGCCTTGGCCCAAGTGGCAGTGACATTAAGTTCTCTACGTACCTAGGCGGAAATGGCGACGATGTTGGAAAGGCTATAAACCTTGATGCTCAAGGACGCCCAGTGATTGTCATGGTCACAACTACTCCGGATCTGCAGATTGTTGGCGGTCAATATCAAAACGGGCTTGGCGGTAAGGATCTGGGGCTATTTACGTTTAACCTCGATGGCGATGCTCTCACTGCATCGACATATTTCGGTGGCTCAGACGACGATGATTTACTATGCGTTACACCAGATGTCGGCAGCAGCATTATCGTCGGCGGCTCGACGAAGTCCATGGACTTCCCCTTGCGCGGCGCTGGCTCGGATGCTGAACGCCGTGGTGCCACCGATGGCTTCGTTACTATCCTCAGCACTGCCGCTACGCGTTCGTCAAATCTTATCGTCGGCGCGGCCGACGACGCCGTGGTAGCTATCGATGGCGACCCTAACGGCGACGTCTACTTCATTGCCACCACATCGTCGAACAACCTGCCAACATCACGCGATTCGTACAGCCGTACGTTCAACGGACCAACAACAGGATACATCGGCAAGCTCGCTCAGGGTGTTGTGCTGTTATCGGCGCCCTCAGGTGGCGAGACCATCTGCGCAAGCGGTACTACCACCATTTCGTGGGGTGCCAACGAAATGCTGTCGTCAGACCGCTACAACGTGGAGATGTCAGCCGACAGTGGCGCCACGTGGACGTCGGTTGCCTCGCAACTGCGCACCACGAGCCATGTGTGGCAACTGCGCGACGTTCAGCCCGGCAAGTATCTCGTCCGTGTACGCTCCAGCCGTGGCCACACCGTACAAACCGAGTCCGAAGTCACCATCGTTGCCCCACCGTCGATAGCCCGCCAGCCGGCACCCGTAGCCGACTGCGAAGGGCGTCCTGCAAGCGTCAGCATTCTTGCCCAGGGCGAAGGCCTTAGTTACCAGTGGCGTCGCAACAACACCAGCATCGCCGGTGCCACCGAGGCCTCGTATACCATTAGCGCACTAACACCGGCCACCGTTGGCCGCTACGACTGCATCGTCACTGGCCGCTGCAGCCCAGTGGCCACCTCGCAAGGGGTCGACGTCGCCATCGTCAACGCCCCTGTCATTGCAACGCAGCCATCATCACAAACCATCGATAAGGGGCAACGCTTAACGCTCAGCGTCGAAGCCCTTGGCTCGGCCTTGCAGTATCAGTGGCTCAAGAACGGTCAGCCCATTGCCGACGCTACGGCCGCATCTTTCGAGATAGCGGCTGTTACCCAAGCCGATGCCGGCGACTACACCTGTCGTGTTACCAGCGACTGCGGTACGACACTATCGCAGGCTGCCACGATTGTCATCAACGACGGAACCAGCGTGGGCACCATGGCCCTCCTCGAAGGTGTGCGCATCGTCGGACCCAATCCGGCGTCCAGCGCCATCACGCTGGAGCTACCCACGCATCATGGCGACGTCACCATCGAAGCCCACGCCCTCACGGGCGAACTCGCTGCGCGCCACACCACGGCGTCCGAGCGCTACGCGCTCGACGTCTCGTCATGGCCTACGGGCGTCTACCTCTTGCGTGTACAGTCAGGCGGGCGGGCGTTCAACGCCACGCTAACGGTGGTACGGTAGGGGGATGGCGCTGCTTCGCAGCAGGAAACTGGCCAAAGGCTGTCGATATGCGCAGCATGTACCTAGCCGAAGGCCGTCGATATGCGCGGCATGTTTTGTCGGCGTGGCGGGATTTGAACCCACGACCCCCACTACCCCAAAGTGGTGCGCTACCGGGCTGCGCTACACGCCGAAGGGCGCAAAGATACGAAAGCCTTTGGCACCAACATACCACGGCCGTGTGGCTTACCTGACGATCGCTGCGTATGCTAACGACCTGCTTCTGCCCAAAAAGAGCCCAATCCCATCGCCTTCGACATTGTAAAAGGGGTTGGACCCTGCGAATCCGAATACGCTCTCGCCTCGACTGCCAGCATTGTCAAGAGCCCTTACCTGATCTCTGCCGTATGTCGTTAATGCAACCACAATCGAGTCACCCTCGAACCTGCCATAGAGTGGTCGGAACGTCACATCGTGAAGGGCTACTTGCGTACCACGAAATGTATGGAGTTTGAATAGTAGGGTGTCTTGAAGAACTTGAAATGGCGTTTGCGCAGTACCAACGCTGATTGCCGTGTTAGGAGCAGCCACAACGGTTGCCGTTAATGATGCACGAACACTTTCCGAAAATGTCACTTGTGCGCTGATAACCGGAGTTGGCTTAGGTATCACGGTTGTAACCCAAGTATACAAGCCGCCGGCCCTGACCTCTAGTGTCACCTCTGTTCCATACCACGAAGAATCGGCAAGTGGAAGCACATATCGTCCGATCTGTTCTGGGTCGGGCAGACACTGAAATTCTTCTGCTCCGTGGCGCAACGTCACAAGTGCCTCACGAATCGCTGCTTTTTCCCACGTTGCCACCTCGCCAACAGGAAGTGTGCGCGATATATAAACGGCCGAATCATACGATAGGCCAATGTAACCGTTAACGACAATTCGTTCTTCGTATGGCAACTCCAGTTCAACCACTTGCTCACAGCCAATGAGAATCGCTACCAGCACCGGTATGTAGTAGTGTCGCATACGTCCCCTACTCCATCCGTACCACAGGCAATGTAACCGCCGGCGTTTGCGCAACACCAATAAACAACCCGATGCCCTGCCCCTCTACGGTGAAGTATGGATTCGCACCGCCAAACCCAAAGCCATCGTTTGAACCGCCACGCGGACGATCAAGAAAACGGATGAAATTCTCGTCGGCGTGGTTGAGGCGTACCCGTAAACTGTCCGGTAATCGACTGTACGGATCGTTGTCGTTAACGTAGATACTGAACAACGGAACCGCAACTTGCTCGAGATTCGTGGTGTCGCCTCGACGCTCGGCATTGTACGGTGTCCAAAACTCCATGGGTACGATGTCATATGGCTCGAATCGTCCGAAGTCGTCGTTCTGCACCCAAACAACTCCCGGCTGATACATCCGAACGATGGCCTCAACAACATACATGCGCCCCCCGCCCGGCTCCCAGTCGTCTGGCTGCTCGGCACGACGTGCCTGCAATCGTATGATCTCCGGCATTGGGGGTACCGTCGTGCGAGCCACTGCGTCCATGCCCTGAGCCTTGACACGAAGTGTGGCCGACTTCCCCGCCCACGACGTCAGCCGCGGAAGCGCATATCCACCTGGCAGCGTATCAACGGGTGGACATTGTACAACCTGCCCATCAACCTCGATCGTAACTGTAGCATTGCGCAGTGAAGCCGATTCAACACTTACCGCAGCATCAACAGGAAGCGTCTGCGACAACCATACTATCGTATCACTGCCCCTACCAAGAAATGCATTAACCACTATTCGCTTGTCATATGGTAGGTCCACATTAACGACCTCTTCGCATCCGATAAGGGTCAATGCAAACATACATGGAAGCACGATGGAGAGGAGGCGATGCATTCTGCGTGGTGCGAATCTACGAAGGTATGGGCGGCGGTTCGTTCGTTGTGACGGGCAACGCGTCAGAACGAAAATCGCAATCCAACGGTGGGAATAATCGGAAATAACGTTAACTGCTTAATGACCTTTCGATATTCGCCGGTGGCGTCGTCAAAACTGTAGTCCGTGTACAAAGCAAAGGGGTTGCGGCGGTTGTAGGCGTTGTATACGTTGAGACTTAACTCGAACGGTAAACCAAACCATGTGTATTCATGCAAGAACTGAAGGTCAAGCTTGTGAAAGGCCGCTAAGCGAAATCCGTTGCGGTCGGTGAACAAGTCGACAGCGTTCGGCGACGACCACGGCACGTTGTGCGGTGACGTAATATATTGCCCAGCCGGCATGGTATAAGCCTGGCCAGTGCCGTATTGCCACGTTGCACCAAAACGCCACGATTCTCCAAGTCGATATTGCAAGGTTAGCGACACGTCGTGACGCCTGTCGTAGCGCGGTGGGAAACGACGTCCGTTATTCAAGTCGGCAAACAACCTGTCGGTCCACGCAAGTGTATAGCCCAGCCATCCCGTAAATGCACCCGCCTGCTTTTGCAGGAATAACTCCACACCGTAGGCACGACCTTGGCCCGCAGTAAACTGCGACTCCAAGGGGACTCCAAGAGTAAACTCGGCATCGTCGCGGTACTCGTACAAATTGTCCATGTGCTTATAATAGGCCTCAGCCGTAAACCGCCATGCGCCATCATCGTCCAACTGCGTTTGCATGCCCAACACCCCTTGCACACTGCGGCTTGGCTGGATGTTTTGCGTACTGGGAAACCAGACGTCCGTGGGAAGGCTAACGTCGTTGCGCGTGATGAGGTGCAAGAACTGATGCGCAACCGCAAACGACGCCGTCAGGGCCGTCGTGGGCGTTACGTCGTGCGCAAGGCTTACGCGCGGTTCAAACCGCACCCAACCGCCCTGCTGAAACCAGTATAGACGCCCGCCAAGATTGGCTCGCCATGCGTCCGCTATGGTCCATTCGTCTTGCACAAACAAGGCCGCGTCGATGGCCTCCAGACGTGCTGTGTTTACCGGACCGCCTAAAGCGGCAGAGCCGCTAACGCCGCTCGTGAAGGCGTGATGCGTAACGTCGATGCCGGCCTTGACGGCATGGTCGGTAGCGGCAGCCCACTGCAGCTCGCTACGTAAGGTGTAGTCGCGAATGCGCGAATCGGTGGTAAACCGGAAGGTATTGTTAACGCCACGCCGTTCGCGTAGGTCGACGCCAAAGTCATAGTCGGTATAAATGGCACTCGTAGACAAAAACAGGTCGTCCGACAATAGCCGCGTCCAGCGTATGTTAGCCGTGGCATTGCCCCAGCCAACGTCGATGCTGTTCGACTCGCTGGGCTCGGATGCCAGCACGTCGCGACCAAAATAGCCACTCACGTAGAGTCGGTCGCGATCGCCGAGCTTGCGATTGATTTTTACGTTGAGGTCGTAAAAGTAGTACGTTGGCATCTCTTCGGTGGGCGATGTAAATAGCCCCACAAGGATGTCGGCGTAAAACCTCCTACCCGAAATCATAAACGTCGTTTGCGGATCGATGGGCCCGTCGATGGAAATTCCCGAGGCAATCATACTGATATGTCCGTTGCCCTTTATCCGCTCGGCGTTGCCTTCTTTCATCGTCATGTCGAGCACACTTGATAGTCGCCCGCCGTATTCCGCAGGGAAGGCCCCCTTGATGAGCTTGATGTCGCGCAAGGCGTCGGCATGGAAGGCCGACAGAAACCCGCCCAAGTGGCTTGGATTATAGACGGTCACACCGTCAAGCAAAATCAGATTTTGGTCGGGCGAACCACCACGCACGTAAAGGCCGGCGGTGAGTTCCGACGACGCCTTAACGCCCGGCAGGAGTTGCAGCACTCGAAACACATCGACTTCGCCGCCAAAGGACGGCATTTCTTTAATAAACGCTGGCGACACGGTCACGGTGCTAATGCGGTCGAGTGCGCGCTCGCCGCGTTCGGCTTCAACCACGACGGCGCGCGAAGCGATAGCCCGCGAGGCAAGGTCGACGTCGAGCCGCACCGTTGTCGTCGTGTCGCTAATCACCACGGCCGTCACCGTAGGCGTATAACCCACGGCCGTCACTACCACCGCATAGCGTCCTACCGATGCCCCCTTCAGCGAGTAGAAACCATACCGGTTGGTGTAGGTGCCGCGCTCGGCCTTGCGCCCAGGAATGAGCGAGTCGCGATGCAAGGCAATGGTTGCGCCAACGACGGCTTCGCCACTGCCCTGCTCGCGTACCGTGCCCGAAATAACGACGGTAGAGGTGTTTGCAATGACAGGGTAGTGCACAAAACAGCACAACAACGTCAAGAAGACCGCATACGTGGCAGGACGATACTGCATTGGCACTAAATAGACTGGCATGTCGACACCTTACACGATCAACCGCACCACTAGCCCTGCCACCACGCCCACAGCCAACCCACCTAGGTGAGCGTCGTGCCCTATGCCGTCGTTCAATTTCTTCATGCCGTAAAAGCTGTAGGCCACATAAAACAATCCGAATATCCACGCTGGAATGTCTACAGGCACAAACATCACCCGCATTGGCATGGTTGGCAATAACACAATCGACATTGCCAAAACGGCACTTACTCCGCCGGAAGCACCTACTGCACGGTACTGCGCTGTACGACGGTTGCGCGCCAGTCCAGCCAGTGAACCGCATATAACTCCGGCAGCATAGACTGTTGCCGTCGCAGGACCTCCCAGCAGAAGCTCTAACAGCGAGCCAAGGTTGTACAACACCCACATATTGATGGCTAGGTGCATGTAGTCGCCATGAACCAGGGCCGACGTAACTACACGCCACCACTCGCCACGTTCTACGGTTGCTGTAGCGTCCAGCATGAGTTGCACAAACAACCCATACCGCTTAAACGCAACGATCGTGACTGCCGCAGTGGCAATCACGATCGTTAATGTCCATAGTTGAAGGGGCATCGTGGTTACTGGCCGCTCAGCATCTCGTTAACACTTATGGCCGATGATGGGATGCCAAGCTTACGCTCGAGCTCGTCGATTTTGCCATAGAGCATGTTCGCGGCCTGCCGCGTGCCCTCGTCTTGCGCGTTAAGCGAATACTTCGACTGCAAGCCACGCGCAATATTGAGCGCTTTCTTGAGGTCGCCCGAGCGCTCCGCCTTGAGCACTTCCAATTCGTCGATTCGATAGAACAGCGCGGCGTCCTTACCCATCTTTGCCATGAGTGTACGATAGAAGTTCGCCGCCTCGGCCCAACGCCCAAGAACAGTGCTGGCTTCGGCGCCGAGTACTTCCGGACTAAAGTTGGCATCGTAACGACGTTCGCGTACGGCCAAGTCGGGATCCTCGATGTACTGATTCGACAGTCGTACCAAACGTTCAGCGCAGGCCTTGGCCTGTTCGGCGTTGCCCCCTATATCGAACATGTTCATTAGGCGACGCTCAAGGGCGGCATCCATGGGGAACTGGTCGGGCGAAATAAGCTTGTTCATCGTAGACAACACCTTCATGGCCTTGACGGTGTCGCGCGAACCATACATCAAATACGAAGCGTATCGATAGTAGGTGTTGCGATAATTAAGAAGATAGCCACGGTGCACGTCGTCGTAATAGACCTTGGGATTGGCAAGGTTGCGGAATTTCATGCCGTAACGCTGCGTGGTGTAATGCACGTCGTCGGGCAATACTTCTAGAAGCGACTTGTCGGTAACCTCTTCGTTAACACCCGTGCCAATAACACTGCTTTGTGGTACAGGGCATACACGATAGCACAAACCTTCTAGACGGCAGTATTTACCAAGTCCGGTGAATTCATCTGTACGCTCTGGGTCGCCCACCGACGAGCTAAAGTAAATGGGGCGTGAGAGCTTGGTCTGCTTCACGATGTCGATAACCAATTTATGCTGCACACCGCGCAAAAAGCGCGGATTAGGATCGTTCGGGTCGCCACCATATTGGCGTCCCGTTACCGTCCATCGCATCTGCGGATTCGCCAATAGTGAAGGGTCGTTGGTAAACTTCGCCATCACCTTGGGGTCGACATCGGCAACGATTTCCTCGGCAGGCAGGAAGTCGTACGTCAGGGCCTTGGGGTCTGTTTCGGGCACCATTAGCGATTCATCGCTAAACGACAATGGAAGTTTCTTGGCACCCCAGGGTTCGCGGTTTTTGAGTTGTTCGACGTACCAAATTGTCTGTCCAAGCGACAGGTTCACAATTCGCACATCGCGGCGCACACCAGCAACGTCTTGCAGGTACCACACGGGGAAGGTGTCGTTATCGCCATTGGTAAAAATAATGGCGTCTTGTTCTACCGACTGCAGAATATTATATGCATAGTCGAACGCCAAATAATTCCCTGCCCGGCTATGAATAAACCATCCTTGCCACGCCATGTTAAGGGGCACCGCTACAAGCACAGCGGCAAGAATGCCGCCGCTGGCGGCGATGTTTTGGCGCACTTGCTGCATTAGGGCAAAGGCGCCTACGCCAATCCACATAGCCCACACCATAAACGAGGCCGTATAGAAGTAGTCACGCTCGCGTGGCTGAGGATTCTGCTGATTCTGCTGAATGGCCGCCAGCACGCCGGTAAACAGAAATAGAATCAGGAATATCGTGGCAATCTTCCAGTCTTTGCGGAAATGGAACACCAGTCCAATGAGTCCCATCAACAGCGGAATGGCATAGAAGTTAATCGGAAAATGCGCCTCGTAACCAGTTTGGAAGTTCCAGTCGCGCACCTCGCTAGCCCTTGTGAAGGGTCCAGCAGCCGGGGCGTCCTGCACATCGCTCACCCTACCGGAGAAGTTCCACATAAAGTATCGTAGGTACATGTGGTCGATCTGATAATTCCACAGGTAGTGAAATTCGGCGGCCGTATTTGTGCGCCAGTTACTGTAATCGGGCATGCTTACTTGCGAGCCATCGTTGCGCTTTACGCGCTTGTACGGCGGTGGCGTCCACGGACCCGACTTACGATAGGCCGCTTGGAAGCGTTCTTCTTGCTGATAGCGGCGTGGCCACGTGGGGGCTTTGCCATACTGTTCGCGGCCGAGGTACGACACCAGCTTGTCGAGATTATCGGGCTTATTCTCGTTCATCGGCGGATTCGAGTTGGCACGAATCAGCAGCTGCGTATACGTGCTATAGCCCGCCATCAGCAGCAGGAAGGCCGAGCATGACAACGCAAGAACATGACGCTCGGCCTTTTTGGCCCACCACATACCGTAGGCCGCGGCACCAAGAAGCACGACGGCGAGGGCCGTAAACATCACGTTGTCGGTAATCATCCACTCGTCAGACTCGGTGCGCCAGAAGTTGCCGGCAAGCAACGCTGGATAGCGCAGAATGACGCCGTTGTACACAGCCAAGAAGATCACTACACCGATAACCATGGTAAGGGCAACGCCCTTAACAGACAGTGGATACTTGCGGACGTAGACTAGGCCGGCAATCGAGAAAATGGTAAGGATAGACAGAAGGTGAACGCCGATCGACAGACCGATCAGGTACGTTATCAGCAACAGATATCGTTCTGCCTGTGGCTCGTCGGCATGTTCATGCCACACCATCATCAGCCACACGATGAGTGTTACAAACAGCTGCGAAGCGGCATACACTTCGGATTCGACAGCATTAAACCAGAACGTGTCTGAAAACGCGAATGCCAATGCCCCAACAAAGCCAGAGCCGTAGACGAGCAATGCGTTCTTCACATCGCCAAGATCTTCGCGATAAAAGTTGCGAATCACGCGCACCGTGATAAAGTACAGCAGCCATATCGACAGGGCCGACGACACCACACTTAGCAGGTTTACGCGCCATCCTGGATCGCCAATAGGCAGCAGGTGGAATACCTTACCCAACATCAGGAACAGCGGGGCTCCTGGGGGGTGCGGCACCTGTTGGTGTACGGCAGCAGCAGTAAACTCACCGCAGTCCCAAAACGGCACCGTTGGCTGCGCCGTAAGCATGTAGGTAACAAACGAAATCAGCAGGGCCACTAGGCCAAATCCCCAGTGTAGCGATCGATTGGTGTTGTTCATGAGCAAGGATAATGGTTCATCGGTCGAAGCTGCAAAGGTACGAAAACACGGCGTTGCCGTGGGCCAAACCCACAGACCAGGCGTCTGGCCAAACTGCCTCCGGCGGTGGATGAATGGAACTCTTCTAAGGCCGCCGGAGGCGGTTCCGACCGGAGGCCGGGGCCGGAGTCGTCCTCGTGCTGGAGCAGCGGTAATGCCAGAGGCAAGGCTGCACGTGGGGAGGCGTGTCAACTCTTGGCATGGTTTACTACGATTACACACCGCGCGCAGCGCATAACGCCAACGCCCCTTATCCGAAACCGAATAAGGGGCGTTGTGTGAAAGCGATCGAATGGAGGGATTAGCGCGAGTAGTATTCGATAACGAGTGGTACTTCGCACACAATGGGCACCTCTTCGCGTGGGGGCAAGTAGAGGTACTTGGCTGTAAAGTCGGCCTTCGATACGTCGAGGTATGGTGGTGGAGCCGAAGAGCGAATGGCTTCTTGGAAACACTCTAGCTTGCGGCTCTTTTCCTTGATGACGATAACGTCGTTGGGTTGTACCTGATACGACGGAATGTTTACACGCTTGCCATTCACGAAGACGTGGCCGTGTGAAACATACTGGCGTGCAGCGTAAATCGAGCGGGCAAAGCCAGAGCGCATTACGAGCGAATCCAAGCGGCTTTCGAGCATCTGCACAAGCAAGTCACCCGTGTTACCTACCAAACGCGTGGCCTTGGCCATGTAGTTGGTAAGCTGACGTTCGTGAACGTTGTACTGAACGCGCAACTTCTGCTTTTCGATAAGCTGCTTGGCGAAGTCCGAAAGCTTCGGACGACGGCGGCTGTTGCCATGTTGACCAGGAGCGTGTGGCTTCTTGTCGAGAACTTTTCGTGCCTTGGGAGTAATGGCAAAGCCAAACTTCCGCGACAACCGGACCTTGGGGCCGTTGTACTTCATGTGTACCTCGCTACCCGCTTAACGGCGGGGCAATATTGTGAGTGAAAACCGCCCGTGGGGTACGTCCAAACTAGGCGGATTGATTGTCAAGAACAGCAAAGATACGGAAGAGGGTTGACAAAACCATGGGCGTCGGGTTGTCAGTCCAACCGCACCCAGCGCGTGCCTCCATTGCTGATAAGCGTAGCCACTGCGCCATCGGCAAGGTTGAGCGGTGTACCCGCTGCAGTCGCGTCGATCTGATCGCCACCAGCAACCTCAATATTAATGGCGCCTCCACTTAGGTTCTTAACGACGTATGTACGGCCCGTTCCTGCAGCAGCGGCCGTTGGCAGCGTTGCATTGCCGGCAGCAGTTATCACAACAACGTGGTGCGTGGCATTCAATGCAATTGCACCAACAGATTCGACGTAGGCCTTGCGTGCCGACGTCATGGTCACGTCAACCCAAGACAGGTCGCCGCCCGCTGTCGTTTGTAGCAGGCCACTTTCGATCGTCGTGGTTGGCGTTGTCGACGCAGGCAGCGTGTAGGTGATATCAGCCGCGGTTTGCGATGAACTTGCGCGAATGGCCGTAAAACGCTGGCCGGTTGCCGGGAAATCACCCGTGGCTGCGTTGGCCGGCGAATAGAAACGGAGCTGGCTGGCGTTGGCTTGTGCAGTGCCGTTGTTATTGCCAATCCAGACATTGACGTTGCCAAAGAACGCCGTGTTGGCCGTAGAAACCGTGGCAGCATTGGTTGTTCCATCATGAAACGCCAATGTATTTGCAGAATTGATGGTGACTGCGGTTCCACCAAGAACCACCGAGCGTGACCCGGCAACGTTAATGACCGACGAGCCACCACCAATGATAACGGCGTTGTTGCTTCGCACTTCATTTTGTTGCCCAGCGATGATGGCCGAACGGCCATTCGCAAACACAAGGTTGTTGGCACCGCCAATTATGGCAGAATTTACCGACGCATTCATGTCGTTGTCTTCCCCACCTACCACACTCGAATAACTTGAGCCCTGCCGCAGCTGGTTGTTTCGTCCGCCCAGCACCACCGAGCTTTGACCACTGGAGATGGTATTCGAATTACCACCAACAAGTGCCGAGTTGGTGGTACGAGTTACCGGACTAGAAACGGTATGCCCCGATCCCGCAAAAACACCGGTGTTGTCGGCAGAACCAAGCGTGTGAACGTCTCCGCCTACAACTGCAGACGATAGCGAGGCCCCGTTGATGACGTTAGTATTGCCACCAGCAACAAATGAGCGAGAGCTACCAGCATCAATCAAATTCGTCGTACCTCCTACAACAACTGCCTGCTCAGCACGGACTCCGTTATTGTCACCCGCGACAATCGCAGCCCTTGCACCTCCCAGACTAATGGAATTCAACAACCCACCAAGAACAACCGAACGTGATGCTCCGTCGATGATAGAGTTTTGATCGCCCGCTACAATGCCACTTGCCGTTGCACTGCCAGAAATCACATGATCGCCACCAGCCATGATGGCAGAGAAGCCGGCACGAATAACATTTCGAATACCCGACAAAATTGCAGAATGCGACCCACCTTGACGTATCTGACTTGTTTCGCCACCAAGGACGACAGATCGATTCGCACCCTCATACACCTGATGACCTACGCCTGCAAACACGCCGGCGTCGGCCGCGCTTCCGTACACGGCATTGGATAGACCACCTGCAATGACAGCACGCGAAGCACCATCGTCAATACGGTTAGCGTCTCCAGCAACAATGCCCGCAAGTTGGGCAGAGCCACGAATGATGTTTTGATAACCGGCAAGGATACCACCTCGGTTCGCCCCCTGATTAATAGTGTTTGACTCGCCACCAATAATAGCCGAACGAGATCCAGACCCAAAGATGGTATTCGACGAACCTCCAACCACGGCTCCGCGGTCGGCTCCTTGCGTTACGCCATTTCCATAGCCACCAGCAACGACACCAAAGTCAGCATCCACCGTGTTAATGCTTCCACTACGTCCACCGGCCAACACAGCACCGCCTACACCCGCAACGGTATTCCCCGAAAACCCATGAATAAGGGTCGGCGCGTCAGTTGCTGCCGCAGCAGGTACAAAACGCGACACGCGCTGTCCGTTAGCGATGATATTCACCGGTGCTACCGTCGACCCACTCAACGTTCCCAAAACGTTGTCCACCCCGTCGGTGCCGCTGCCAATGGTGTTACCCGTGGTTAGCCATACGCCAGACGTTAGTGTTCTAAAACGCACCACGCCTCCGGCGTCGAGCACGAGGAAACTCGTGGCAGCAGCGTCGGCCGTTACGCCCGAAAGGGTAAGCCCGGCAAAGGTTGGCGTTGCGGCACTGTGAATGTTCTGCGGCAGTGAAAGCGTGATGCTACCGGCACCAGTGGCCACGCTAATCTGATTGGCCGTTCCGGTGATTGTACCGGCAACCGGCATTGCTCCAGTAGAACCGATAAGGAACTGACCGTTCGTCAGCTCAACCCCTTCAACCTCGGCACTGGCATTCACACGTAGTGCCCTATTTGCAACCAGTGCCCCATTTAGAACAAGGGGCGTACCGGAATAACTGGGAAGGGTAAAGGTTACGGGAGCTCCAAGAGCGCCAACGGTGATGATGCCAACATTGTTGGGATTAGTGTTTGAACCGCGGATCAAGAGTTGCCGTGTTAGCTGATCTTGAGCGGTAACTGTGATGGCAGCAGCCAATACAAACGTGAACAAACTCGTAGCTATTCGCATACAGGAAACAAGTGAAGTGGTGAGTGGTGAACCTTGGTACGTCGGTGCAGGACGCCGTGAATGCTGCGAACATACGACATCACATCGTCAGTCCGTCAAGGTGACGAGGTGACGTCATCGTCAGTCCGTCAAGGTGACGGGGTGACGGGGTGACGGGGTGACGGGGTGACGGGGTGACGAGGTGACGGGGTGACGGGGTGACGGGGTGACGGGGTGACGAGGTGACGAGGCAATCCCACAGACCCGGCGTCTCGCCGGGACCGCCTCCGGCGGTGGTTGAATGGATGGTGTGCAATGGCATCGTAGCGTCATTGTGCGAAGCGCACTGCAACGCGCAGCAGACTTCAGCTCAATCCCGAGGGCTCTTTAGCCCGTGGCTTCAATCACGCGGCGATGATAAACGACCGCGTAGCGTCCCATGAAATGTCCCATGAAATGTCCCATGAAATGTCCCATGAAATGTCCCATG
>VFQQ010002619.1_pt1 | contig 19613 bp, 32 predicted proteins | sample 3512341 | NCBI WGS metagenome assembly VFQQ01 (sample SAMN10412373, study PRJNA504923) | tailings metagenome | isolation source: Relicate 2 Philex TSF1 revegetated site | place: Philippines: Tuba, Benguet | collected 2017-08-29 | reverse complement strand
GCCCGCCAGCAGGCCCGGCAGCAGCTGGTATGTGCAAACCCCCGCCGCTGGTCATGGCATCAAGAGCGCACCGAGGGGTTGTTCGTGGTCAAATTTGAGCTGCAGGCGGCGCAGCAGGTGCTGCCGCTGCAGCCGCTCCACCTGGCAGCAGGGGGGCAGGAGGGCAGGTAGGGCAGAGCTCTCAGCCACAAGTGCAGGCCAAAGAGCACTTTTGAGCAACTGCAACGCGCGCTGGCCGGATGCTCCAACAAACGCACAGCCAACGGCATCCAGACCATCCGGGGGAAATCGTGCACAGCTACTGTGGAAGCAACAGCAACCAACTCTGGCACCCCTGCCCAAGCAAGCCAAGCAGCAGGCAGCGCCTCACCCGCCCCTGCTCCTCTTGCCGCTGCCGCTCCTGCTGCTGCAGCGCCTCGTGCGCCGGCACCAGCGGCGGGCACCAGGGCACCACCGCAAAAGCGTCTGCTGGAGCCGGCGGCAGTGGGGGACTCCATCCCGGTGCTGCTGCTCCTGGCAGCAGCGCTGAGGGGATGCTGGGCGGCAGGGCAGCGGCCGGAAGCACGAGGCGATACTCGGGCTGCCCCGTGCGCTGCCGCTGCTGCGGCGGCTGCTGGCTGTCGCCGGCCTCGGCGTCAGACAACTCTAGATCCGACATGCTGCTGCCCGCGCGCTTCAGCGAAGGCTGCGCTTGAGGCTGCAGCTGGGGCAGTGGGGCCGGGGGCTGCGGCGTGGGCAGCGGCACAGGTGCCGCTCCCGCCGCAAAACCGCCGCCGTCCAGTCTGCGTCGTCGCGTGGGCGGCTGCTGCACGTCGCCATAGACGCTGCACCGCTGCTGCCACTGCTGCTGCGGGTCGTTTGCCTCGTCGTCTGGTCGCTGGCGCTTTAGCTGAGGTGAGGCGTGAGCGGCGGCGCCGGCGGCGCCGGCAGGCTGTGCTTGGAAGCCGCCCCACGCCGCTGGCGGGGCCGGCATCACGGTCTGTGAAGCTTGAGCCATGCGGGGACCCGGCTGAGCCTGGTTTGCTGGGCGCGGCCCCTGGGCGAGCAGGGCCAGAGCAGGGTTCTGCTGCCGGGGGAGCTTCTAGAGGTTGCGTACGATGCGTGTGACCGCGACGGAACGCCGAACACCGTTGGCAGAGTTGCAGACACCTTGCAAAATGCCTGAGGGGCGCGAAGGCTCTGGGCCTCGCTGCGCACCGCATCCACCCACCCAGGCCTGCGGGCGGACCAATTGACTGCAGAAAATCGTTTTCAATGCAGCCCTGGTCGCAGGGCTCCTCCAGGCGGTGCCCCAGCCAGGGCACCTGCCTCCGCTGAACCCTGCCGCCGGCGCCGAAATATAGTGGCGCGCATCTTACATCCAGAAAGCTGAAACACCAAAGAGATCCGTTTTCTAATATTAGGGAACTATATGTGGATTAAACAGAGTGCAGGGGGCTGAAATGTCCGAAAGGCAGGGCGGCCGGCCGGCGCCGCCACCAGACCACGTGCCGGCGGCAGCAGCCGGCCAGCTGTGCATACATACATAATAGGCCGACAAAGCAGCATGGCTAGTCTGAAAGGATGTGAACATGCGTTTGTTGATCCCAGTATCCACTTGATCAATGGGTTCCACCAGCTACCAGCCAAAAAGTCACCACCAGGGGCCCCAGCGCTGGCGCCGCCGTGCCGCGCGCTCGCCGCGGCCATCTGCCTCCGCCGCCGCGCTGCCTGCCTCTGATAGCAGGCACAGGCGGTGCACGTCTCCCACCTCTCGGTAGTTGAAAGTGTAGCCGCCATACACCACCATCTCGTCTCCGCACAGCACAGCGGTGCCGCTCATGCGCTCGCATGGGGGCGGGCCCGCCACCCTGGCAGGCGCGCCCCACTCTTCTCGCTCCAAATCCAGCCAAGCCAGCTCGTTGCAGCTGGCCATGGAGCCGCCAAACAGCAGCAGGCGGCGGCCCACCAGCGCCGAGGCGTGGCACTTGCCGGCACACAGCGGGCCGGGCGGCAGCGCCAGCCGGCGCCACTCCTGTGGGAGTGTGGGTGCGAGGGTCACACTTGGGGTGGGCGCGTTGTGGGTGCATGGTGCAGGCAGCTACCTGAGTGATCAGCCAACCAGTTGGTTAGCGGCTGGCTTGGAGCACCCACAACTGCGAAGGCCGCATGGGGCATGCAAGCAACCGAGCCAACAGGAAACGAAAGGTCAACCAGCACCCACCATGGTGGCCAGGTCCAGGCAGTGCACATCGCCCAGGTCCCGCCCGCTGCGCAGCAGGTCTCGCCCGCTGCCACCGCCCACCACCCACAGGCGGCCGCCATACACAACAGAGGAGTGGCCGCAGCGGGAGGAGGGCGGCGTGCCGTGCGTGTGCGGGCGGCTGCTCGGCGGGGAAGGGGCGGGGTGGGCACTGCTGCTTGGTTTGTGGGGTAATGGGGCAGGCGGGCGGTGCGCATGACGGCAGCATGCTCGTCAGCATCAAGCCAACAGTCAAGCTGCAGACTCAGGGGGTCTGGGCCTGGGATGCCCCTGCACCGGTTGTGATGGACAACAACCGACACAACACAGCCCGCTTACCTCCAAGTCCAGGTGGTGAGGTCCAGCACCGCCAGCGTGTCGCAGGAGCCTGAGGAGCAGATGCCGCCAAACACGTACAGCTACGGAGGTGGAACAGGGAAGGCAGGGAGAGGGAGGGGGCTCTGGGTGTCGACGGTGGGGCTGCAGCGGTGGCCCAGACGTGGGGCAGCAGCGGATGCGGGAGCAGCCCTTTGCTGCAATGTGCTGCACAGCACGGGCACTGCCTGCAAGTCGCAACCCCAAGCCAGCAGCCACCACCCCTGCCAACTCCGTCCCCTGCCCACCTTGGTGCCATCTTCAGATGCAGCGGCGCTGTGGTAGCCCCGCACGCCTGGCGGCTCCCCGCTGACCCTGGGATAAAACCACTCGAGCTCCTCCTCAGCCAGAGCTGCATCCTCGCCACCCCATGCCACCTCCCCCGCTGCTGCTGCTGCTGCTCCAGCCGCCGCTGGGCTGCCGGCAGCAGGCGAGGCTGCTGCCGCCGGGCGCTGCTGCCCGCTGCCCGCTGCAGCTCGGGCCCCCTCTGCAGCGGTTGATGCTGCGCCTGCGCCGGCAGCAGCAGCAGCCGGTAAGTCTGGGCTGCTGCTGCGGCGGGCCATTGCAGCCACCACACTCGCTGGCCGGGGGGACGCCTGGCTGGGCAGCCACTCCTCATCACTGCTGCCATCCTCCACCGCGCTGCCGTACTCGCTCCCTGCAGGCAAATGAGGAGAGCAAGCCCAACATCGGCGTCCAAGCTGAAGTGCAGGTGGAGCGGCATCACCAAGCCTAGTCCACACAAGCAAGCTCAATCAGCGCACACCTCACATGCAGCAGGACCCACCTGTGTCGCTGCCCGGACCATCGTCAATCGCTCCAGAGCTGCTTGAGCCGCCTGCGCCCTGGCTGTCGCCATCTGTCAGGCCGCCAAAGCCGTCCTCTTCCTCGTCTTCCTCCTCCTCCTCCTCCTCCTCATCGTGGTCCATAAAAAAGTCAAACATCTGGGCCCACAGCAGCTGCTGCATGCCGCCGCCGTCGGCGCCGCCCTGCCAGCCGCCCAGCCGCAGCGCCAGCGAAGTGTCCTCCTCTTGCCCACTGCCGCCGCTTCCACCCTCGCTGTCGCCACCATCGCTGCCGGAGCTGCCGGCCGCTGCTGCTGTTCCACCAGTTGCCCCCACCGCCCCATTGGCAGGGCGGCAGCCCAAAGGGGCGGCCTTGCGGCGCAGCACCGCAAGCGTGTCCAGCGGAGCTTGGTAGCCGCCCGCCTGCAGGCCTCCAAACAGCACCGCCAGCTCGCCATCCCGGCCGCACCGCGTGAGTGTGTGCCCATATCGGTGCACAGGAGGGCGGCCATGCACCGAGGGCTGCACCCACCGCAGGCCGCCGCTGGTGTTGCCACCTGGGCTGGCCCCGGAGCCGCTCCCGCCGCTGGTGCTGCCGCTGCCGCCGCCGCCACCGCTGCGCTTTGCTGGCGTGAGCAGGTGGAGGTCGCCGCCGCTGAGAATGCCGCCGCCAAAGCCGCCGCAAACTAGCATGCTGCGGGTGCCCCATGAGCAGGCAGCATGGCCTTCACGACAGAAATGGGGGCATGGTTGTGGTTAGTAACGAACGCGTGGGCTAAATTGCGGGTTGTAGCGGTGGCAGCAGCAGCGGCACGGCTCAACCCCAGGCCTGGCAATGGGTCAACCCCAAGCCTACCTTCGCGAGGCCGCGGGTGCCTCCCTGCAATGCTGGGGCTGTGCTGCCCGTCCTCGCCGCTCCATGCCACGCGGCGCAGGCTCTGCAGGCGGGTCGCATGCTCATAGGCTGCACGCCAGCTGCTCTGGCCGGTGGCGGCAGCGGCAGCTGCGGCGCGCAGCAGCGACGGCGGCAGGTCCCTTGCAGCCCACGCCTGCCATAGCCGCTCGTCCTGCAGAACCAGCTGCCGCCAAGATTTGCTGCAAGCGCTGAGGGAGAGCGCCTGCACGAGAGGAACCACGAACCCTACTCGAGTGAGAGACTTCCCTGCTTGAAGCGCCTTGCAGGATGCAGCGTGCGCTGTCTGCAGCAAATTCAAAGCGCAGCCTAACCCACTCACGCTCGGCACGTCGAGGACAGCGACAACCGCTGCGGCGCAGTCGTTTGAGAGCACCAGGGGGTCTATGCGCTCGCTCATCGCATCTTAATGCCAAAGGACGAGGGCTGACTGGTTGGGCGGGCGAGGAATTGCCCCACCCCAGCTCAAGGGGCACCGCCCGCCAGTTGCGCAAGCGCCGCCTTGCATCGCAGCCCTGGTGATTGCCACCGTGCTTGACCCTGCTTTACAACCAGTTGTAGCAAAGCTCTTGACATGTCACTCGAACACGATCTTGGGAGGGCCGCGGGCCTGCTGGCCGCCCTCGCCGCTCGCGCTCTGCTGCAGCTTGGCCCACACGCGCTCTGCCACCGAGACGTACGCCTGCAAGGGACCAATGCGTAGGGTTGCTTTGAAGAAGGGATGTTGAAGGGGCCATGTAAGGCTGCTCATAAGTAACGTGCGCAGCACCAGCTGCTGCACCAGCAGCCCATTCAGACGTGGCTACCCCTCCAGCCTTCACAGCTCTCATGCCCCCCCATGCAACACGGTGCAACCCTGCGCACCTGTGCTGCGGCACTGTCCGGTTGCACTGCCACGATGGGGGCCCCCGCATCCGACTGCTCTCGGATGGAGATGTTCAGTGGAATCTGTGGACAGCAAGAGCAGGGGTTGAAAGTGTGGCGCAGGTGACACATGCAGGTTTACTGCGGCCTGCTAGGAGGTTGCTAATCGAGGCCCGCCACAGCATGCAGCTGTCACACGCAGCAGCACGCGATGCTTACAGCAGCTGCCGCACAACAACACGCTGCTCAGCATGCTGAGCGCCTAGCATGCCAGCAAGCATGTAAATGGGTGCCGACCTTGCCCAGCAATTCCATGTCCATGTCTGCAGCCGCCTTCTCCGCCCCGCCTGCATCAGATGGCCGCTGGGGTTTCCGTGAGGCCAGCCTCTGTGACAAGCATACCCCACGCATTCAACGTGTTCACCGCAAGCTGTGCAGGCGCACGCATGGCTGCCATACCACAACAGCGCATCATGCACAGCACAAGCGACACCACCGCTGCCACCCAGGCGCGCACCGCTGCCAAAGATGTGCGACTCGTGGCCGCAGTTGCCGCACACAAACCAGCTCATGTTCTCCACAATGCCTGCGGAAACAGGAGGGGTGGAGGGTGGGGGAAGTGGCACCTGTGCCTGCTGTGCACATCCTGCTGTGCACATCCTTCTCTCTTCTTCTACTTGCAACCGTGCTGATGCATGCGGAGTGCATCACAGTTTATCAAGCGGTCATACAGGTTGCTCACCCAGAATTGGCACGTCCACTTTGCGGAACATGGTGCAGCCGCGCCGCGCATCCAGCAGCGCAATGTCCTGCAGCGATTGGGTGGGTGAGGGCAGCAGTGAGGCGGAGGGCTGCAAAGCGGCCAGCTGGCTTTTGCGCTCGGCAGCAGCTGCCTCCAACTTGCTGCAGCTACGGAGCGGCTGCATAGTGCAAATGCAGTGTGGCAGGAGGGGCTCCCTCTCGCATGCCGCATATACTCGAGCCAAAGGCAACAGCGTCAGCAAGGCAACATGCATGCACATGCGTCCTGCGAGCTTGCCTGCGGCGTGGTCACGATGACTGCCCCGGACAGGCTCAGCCGCTGGCTGATGCTCAGCTGCGCATCGCCTGCGCACGGGTTGGCAGGCAGGGCTAGGCACTGTTTGAGTTGCAAACCAGCCACTGTCTGGGCAGCTGGCCCCCTGCATGCCGCAACAGCGCAGTGCTGGTCAGGCTGGGTCATAAGCCCACGCCATCAGCGCGAGTGAAAGCAAACCACACCATCGGCCTGCCTGTTCCGGGTGGCATGTCGATGACGAGCACGTCCAGCGGGGACCAGCGCACGCGCTGCATGAAGGTGTCCAGCGCCGACATGACCTGCAGTTACAAGGAGGTGCACTTGCGAGGGAGGTTGTTGGCTGCAGAGGGGTGGCAGCAGCACCGCCAGCGCTTGTGCTGCAAGCACGGCCGCTAAAATGAGGCAGCCAGCGCTGGAGCCGCTGATATGGGTAGCAGAGGGCAGGCTAGGCAGGCAGGCGTGCGGTGTTCGGAGTCAGGACACGGGACAACAAGGCTGCACATGGGTCCGCCACATGGCTGCCCAAACAGCATGCGTACAACAAGGGTGCACCATGGGTCCGCGCCACACGGCTGCCACGTCTTCATCCATCAGGAAGCCCATGCTCATGCACTTGACTCCATGGTTGACCAGCGGGATCATCTTCTCGTCTGCAGGTGATTGGAGAACCCAAACAAGCAAGCAAGCGGGAGGTCGTGAGACAAGCAAGCAGCTGGAAGACGGCGGCATCACGAGGCGCAAGTGCAAACAAGCTGAAACGCTAAGCAGCCATGGTGCCATGCCCCAGCCGCTTTGGCCAGCTGCGCCGCACCTTCGTCCACTCGAGGCTTGCCCTGGAGGTTCATCATGCGGTGCACACTGCGGGACGAGCGCAGGCAACAATGCATAATGTGGAACACACTTGGGCATGTGGGATCGGCGCCCGCATTCAAACGGCCGGTCATGCACATGGCATGCAGCGCATGTGCGGAGCAGGGCTGATATGTAGAAGCGGTGCATGCTCCTGCTTGCAACCCCAGTGCCTGCTGCTTCCATTTTCTCATCACTGCAGTCACCTGGGACCATACACGGTTTTATTCTGCACCACCGCAGTCACCTGGGACCATACACGTCTGCATCCATGAGCCCCACTCGCAGGCCCTGCCGCTGCGCCAGCGCCACAGCCAGGTTCACTGCATGGCATGGGCGGCATGGTGTGACCAGGCATGGAGGGCGCAGCTGTGGCAGCCCCAGCGCATGCCAATCTGTGCCCAGCCACGCGGCGAGGCCCCAAATGCGCTGCACCATGGCATGGCACGGCATGGCACGGCATGGCATGGTAATCGCTCGCTCACCTGCAGTCGTGCTCTTGCCAACGCCGCCCTTGCCGCTAGCCACCGCAATGATGTGCTGTACGCCAGGGATGCCCCCGCCAGGCAGCCGGCCAGGCGGCACCTGCCCGTGCCCACCGCTTGCCGCTGCGCCGCCATGCCCCGCCCGTGTCGCAAATGCGCGTGCCAGGGCTGGCAGCAGCTGCGGCTCGGCCTGCCTCAGAAGCATGGCCGCCAGCATGGTGTGCTGATTGTCGTTGAAGCTGCAAGGAGGCAGTGCGCAGTGTCTGAAGAAAAGGTCGATTGGCGGCAGCGAGGGCCGCGGCGATGGCGGCGGCGGCGGCCCAGAGTGCGAGGCTCTGCTACCAGCGGGAGGGCTGGGTTGCGATCTCACGTTGGAAAGCCGATCTGGATGCGAACCAGCTGACCCTGCGCTTCCCACCTCGCTGCGCACGAAAAGGTGAGTTGGGTCGCCGTCTAGCCCGCTGCTGGAGCAGCTGCCTGCGCCGAGGTCGCTTGAGAGGGGTAAGCGGCAGTGAAAGCGACCCGCCCAGCGCTAATCAGAGGTACCCCTGACGCATCAGTGGGTCACCGCCCAGCGTGGTGGCACAGCAGCGGCCCCGCCAACACCGACGGGCTCTCTTCTTGCCATGCCACAACCTTTCCATCTAATTGCAGGGGATCAGGGAGCCAAAATTAGTTACAGGACAGTGTGCAATAACATCAAACCGCCAGCTGCCGCACTCGGCGCTTGCGTGCGGCCAGCGGCGGATGGGACCATGCCAAGCTTGCCACCAGCTCTGCCTGCTGCCGCGGCTCCAGCCCAGCCAGCCAGCCGGCCGGCACGGGCCACCGCTGGTACGAGTCCAGCATGCGCTGCGCTGCGCTGGGCTGCCCTGCAGCCAGCTGGTCGCTGATATCGGCTGCAAGGATGCCTGCTGCTTCCAGGTGGGCTGCAGCTTCCTGCTCCTCGGCCCTGGCAAGCTTCACCTCATGAGCGGCAGCGTCCTGCCTGCTGCAGCAGCCACTGTCATCACTGCTGCTGCTGCATGCCGGCTGTTGGGCGCCACCCGCTTCCTGCTCCGCCACCCGTTGCAGCAGCTGCAGGCGGGCCGGCCACTGCTGCCGCGGCACGCCAGCACGGCACATCATGCTGCATGCCAATGCATCTGCCTCGTGCTCATGCTGCCAGCTGATCCATTGCAGGCTGGCCGCCAGCCGCAGCTTGAGTGCCGCGCTCTCCGCTTGCCATGTGCTCTCGCCGGCCCTGCTGCTGCTGCCGCGCCAGCGCCGCAGGCGGTGCCGCCACTCCGCTGCGGTGTAGCGCCACGCAAACCCAAGCATCTGCAGGCTGTAGTGCACCGCCTTCTCCTCCTGCAGTCACGATGAAAGGGTATACAGAAATCAGCGTCAAGTGTCCAGGGACATTCGGATTGACAGCCCAGGCATCAAACGCACGCCGCACTTGCGCAACTGCTGGCATTCCAACCCAATCTGCCTGCTCACCGTGTGGCGGGCCAGGCCATGGCCCATCTCATGGCCCAGCAGGAACAGCAGCGCTGCCTCCGCCTGCTCCTGCTGGTGCTGCTGCCGCTGTGTCACCGCTGCCTCCTGCGCTGCTGCTGCTGCTGCTGCTCCTGCTGCTGCTCCTGTTGCTGCTGCTGCTGCTGCAAGTTGAGTGCCACCGCTAGTGCAGCTGCCCGCCCCGGCCTGCCAACACGCTTCGATGGCTGCTGTGGTCAGCACGATGCAGCGGTGCGCCGTGCCGCAGTAAAACCGCTTGGACGGCACAACCTCAATGTGCCAGCCCTGTTCCTGCAGCATGGCAGGACACACGCGGGGCAGAGGCAATTGGATGCAGAGGAAATAAAGTTCGGTGCCGGCATAATCGCTCAGGAAAGTGGACGATGTCAAGTGCCTCTCCCCACCTGCGCCGCCCTGCCGTAGGCACCGCCACTGGCAGCCGCCTCGCCAGCAAATGCAGCCGCTGCACGCCGTGCAGCGTGCTCCAGCGCCGCCCTGGCCGGGGGCGGGAGAGCGTTGGGCCCTGAGAAGCAGCCGGGGCTCCAGGACACCTGCGTGCTGCCTGCTGGCGGCACGGGCAGCTGCTGGTCTCCCCACTGCAGAACAGAGTGAGGGGCGTGGTGCGCAGGGAGTGTGACATCGGGGGCTGTGGCGGCCAGGGCAGTGGCAGCGCAAAAGCAGTGTGCTGGAACTTGGAGGGTTGGAGGTGGTGGGCGATTCACAGCGCCTGTGCAATGTAACCGAGTTTTCCGCGGCAGGACCGCTCTGCACCCTGTCAACCATGTCATGTATGATGCACCTGGTGGTGGAAATGGGCCGCAAGCTCAGGCCGCAGCAGGGCGAGGTGCGAGCCAGTCGGCGGTGCGCCGCCCAGCAGGCGGCCGGCCGCCCAGGGCCGCAGCATGACGCGTTGGCGGCGGGAGGAGCTGCTGGAGCCTGGGGCAGCCTCATAATCCACAGTTGCCGCCGCAGAGCCGGCCGCGCAGACCCCTGCCAGGAGAGCCAAGTGCCTTCCGCCCAGCGCCCGCATTGTAGTATCGCGGGCGGGTTATTTGGCTTTGAGCCTTGCATGAAATTGAGAAATCAGGCGGTTGACACGATTGTCGCGCGCACCCGCTGACACATGCCATTGCAAGCGCACAGCAGGGCACAGCGGGAGCGCTCATCCCTCTCCTCCACCCAGTTTAGCTTTGCATGGCGCAAAGACTGCAAGGCCGATGCCTTTCCACTGGGACACTTGGGCATGCGTGTTTGGTCCAGTGGCAGCCATCCTTGCACTGCAACCGGCACTCCACTGCAACCGCACTGCACTGGCACTCTCCCGCCACGCAGGGGGGGCTAGGGTTACAGGGGTGGAAGGGGATCGCTCAGGTTGGTCGTACAGAGGTCATTATTGGGTCCAGTCAGGGAAGTCAGGAGGAAGGGGATGGAAAAAGGGTCCAAACAGGGTAGGGGAGGAGCGCGGGCGCGCCGGGGGAGCACTGGGAGGGGGGGGCCTAGCTAGCCTAAGGGAAGAGCACGTGTGGCATGGGCGCTGGGTGGGTGTCGTACCTACGGGAGCGGCTAAGAAACCAGAGGGCCGCTGCCAGAATCCGGCAGGCGCAAATGGCACAGGGAGTGGAGGCGGTACACTAACTGGCTGTCCTAAGGGGATGGGGGTGGTATGCTGGTGCGGGCGAGGCTTTACCAACTCACGCACCAAGAGACCGCTACTGAAGGCAGGTGGCAGGAGTCACGTGTTCTCCACGCCACAGGCCTGCCGCTAGGTGTGCTGCAACGCAGCCATGCTGGGGCAACCCTGCCGGGGCCAAGCCGTGCTGTGTTGCTGCTGAGCTGCGCAGGACAACTGGTCGCGGACTGCAGCGCATCACTGCGCCAGCCAGGGGTGCTGCAGCATCTGCGCTGCCGAGGCGCGCTTGCGGGGGTTGAAGTTGAGCATGGGCAGCAGGAAGTCGCGCAGGGCCAGCGCCTGCACGGGAGGGGTCATGCGGGAGGGCTCAACAGCCATTTCACGACGGATTCGCGGATGCCATGCTGTCGTTGCTTGCCCTGCAGACATGCCAGCAGACGCCGCCTGCTCCACTGCAACCAGACGGATTGCTGGCCTGATACACGCTTCCCCCAGTAGTCGCCCTCAACTCGCCCCCTGCTCTGGCACCAGCGCACCTCCTCGGAAGGTAGCTGGTGGCGCTGGTGCAGCACCCAGTCCAGCGGCATGGGCTGCAGCGAGCGCATTGTGCTGCGGATGGGATGGGGTGAGGAGACCAATTAGCGAGGCAGCAGCACGTCAGCATGAGGAACCGTGCACAATTGACCATGGTTGGGCAGCTGGGCGGCTGCAGACTGCCTTGGCTGCGTTGTGCACGCAATGCTTCTCTGTTGCCAGGCGACTGCCCAGGCAAAGTGGCCGAGGACGCCAGCATGCATTCTGCACTTTAAGGCGCTGCACTGCACCAGCTCCGCTGCGCCCCTGCCCGCCGCAGTAAGTGCCGCCTCACTTGCGCAGGCGGCCGTCGTGCGTGAAGTAGTTGGCGCTCCACTTGCCGCTGGTGGCCACCTCCCGCGGCATCGGCTGCAGCGCCTCCATCATCTGCAGGGCACACAGAGGGCGGGCGGCGGTGCGCGTGGCTGAGCTGGCAGTAGCGGAAGCAGGCTGCGCTCAGTTTTGCATGGCTGTGCGGTTTCAGAGCTGGGTGTGCACGGCTACAAGCTGAGCACCTAAACACACCAGAGTGCTACGGCTACTATGTAACAAGGATGTGCACCACTTACCTGCGCCAGGTGGTCCTCGTCCTCGTTCCACTGCCCCGGCCGCGCCTCAGGGTGGAAGCTGCGGTTGGGCAGGGAGATGGGCGGGAAAGCAAACCTTGGCGTGAATAGTCATGCACACTGCACTCAGGTGACGGCGGTCAGACTGCATCACCCCCTGACGCCTCTTGTGCACTGGGCTGCCTCATGGACAACCCAGCTGGCGCTCCGGTCTGCAGGAACCACCAGCCCAGGCACATTGGTTGGACTCACAGCAGGTCGCCGGTGACCAGCTCAAACACCATGCAGCCCAGGGACCAGATGTCTGCCGCGTCATCGTAGCCAGCGCCCAGAATGACCTGTGGGATGCAAGTGAATGCAGGTGGGGTGTGAGGCGGCAGGTGCAACCAGCAAGGAGGGCAGCCCAAGGCATGTAGAGGCAGGCAGTGCATGTCATGGCTGGCACAGGAGCACAGCATGCATGCTGTGCATGCAGCAGGCACATGCGGGCAGCAGGTGGAGACTAAGCTCAATGCAGGAGCACAGAGATGAGAGCTAGGGGGAGGGGTGCAGCGAGGAAGCAGCAGCAGCAGCAGCAGCAGCGTGCTATGGGCCGCTTCTGTGAGCGGGTGTGCACTTTTGAGGGGGCATGCACGCGCTGTGCTGAGCCAAATACTGGAGCATTGGAGCCCCAGTGCGCGGCAGCATGCACTGCTGCGTGCAAGGCTATGGCAGGATGCAAGTGGCGAGTCAGGCTGAGGGAGCAAGAGGGTGGGTGGTGAAGAGTGCTTTGTTTTGCGCAGCCGAGGCTGCTGGGCCCGCAGCCGCTGCACTATTTCAGCAGCGGCTGGGGCACCCGGGCATGCAAAATGACGGGGAACTGCGCTGGCCCACCTCTGGCGCGCGATATTGCCGCGTCTGCACCTCCTCGCTAAACTGCCTGCAGGGAGGGCAAGCAGGCAGGGGAGGGGGCACACAGCTGGGTGGGAAGGCTCTAGGGGGGCTGAAGGCATGGCTTGGAAGGTTCCACCCCCTAAACAGCACGAAACCTGACCGCTTCCTGGCAACCAGTGGCTCCTTGTTCCCCAACCAGTCCGGCAGCTGGCTAACTGCACCACCCATTCACCAACACCCAACCCACGAAACCGACCTGTCGGTCCAGCAGCCACAGCCAAAGTCCACCACCTTGGCGCCCATCTGCAGCAGCCGCGGCTCCAGCCCCACCATGTCCAGCTGCAGGGCGTTGGGAGTGCGTGCCAAAGCTTGTGCGAACATGGGCCGGCAAGCAAGCAGCACACGGTATTGAGGAGCGCCGGGCTGCTCCACAGCAGCCCAATCAAGCCGGCAGGGCGCACCTCTGCGGGCGGCTGCGCAAATGAGTGGCCGCCGCGCGGCCGCAGCGGCTCTGTGAGCATGACATTCTCGGGCTTGAGGTCTGCAGGGGCAGGCATTGTCACACAGTCTTTCGTTGGATGATGGCAGTGCACGTTCAGCTGTGCACGCCTTGACAGCCTGCCTTAGCACACAAAGCTGGTGCCCAGCTACAACCTTCACCCCTTCAGGGGCGTACCTGTGTGGATGATGTTGCAAGTGCGGTGCAGGTAGTCCAGCGCAGACAGCGTCTGGCGCGTGAGGTGCTTCACCACCGCCAGCGGGATGCCGCGGAAGTTGTACTCCCTGCAGCACAGCAGAGGTGGTTGCAGCCAGGGCAAGCTTCAGCGAGCACATGCACGCACAGGGCAGGCGGCGTGGCTGCAATGAATGGAAACCCAGCAACCCGAGCTGGAGTGCCACCGGCTGGTGCAACACATGTCACGCGTGTTTGCAACCCTGCATTCATTCAGCTGACACGTGTGCAGCCCTCACTTGAGCAGCGTGAGCAGGTCGTCGCCCATGGCCTCAAACACCTCGCACACGTGCGTGCCGTGCGGGCCGGTGTGCGTGAACGTGTCCATCAGCCGCACGCAGTGCTGAGCGCCCGTGTGCCCTGGGGACAGACACAAATGCAGACGGTTTGTCTTGTCAGCAGGCAGGGACGGTGTAGCGGGCACAGGCTCGGCAGATGCAGCAAACCCCACGACGTGCGGGGCACTACCCCCAGCGTTGTGCAGGGGCAGCATACTTCACCACTACCACAGCGGCATCGGCGCCTGCTCCCACCTGTGCCTGCTGCCGAGTCGCGGATGTGCTCAAGTATTGACACCTCGGTGCGGGCTGCTGCGGTGTACGCATCGGCGCTGCGCACAATCTGCAGTAGGAAAGGGCGGGGCGGAGGCAGCAAAGTTGACAGATGCAAGGCAGTTGCACGCATGGGTGGCCAGTGAACAGGTGCATCGTGCTCTGGGCAACATGCTACGCCATGCAATTCTTCTAATAGCTAGCAACTGCAGAAGTTTGAGAAGGCACCCGTCTCCACATTCCGAATGCATCGCACTCGTGCATGCAAGCGCCGCTTGGTTCCCAGCTGGGCTTTGCACTTTCTTGGTGACAGAACTACCACATGCCGCACCGGGGAGGCAGCCCGCGCCTTTGAAACCTCACACCGCACACAGCCACCCCACCATGGCCGCCCACTCACCTTCATGGCCAGCTCTTGGCCGGTGTGGCCGTCCAGCACCATCCAAACAGTCGCGTAGTGGCCCTGGCCCAGCTTGTACAGGGCAGTGTACCGCCCCTCGTTGAACCGCTCGCCCACAGTGACGGGGTGGTAGCCGCCTGTAAATGGGCAGGTAGCACGAGGGATGGTGAGCGGATGGGTGGGCAAAGGCCATGCAATTGGGGTGGGGAGCGACGGTCAGGAGATGAACAGGCAGTAGCCGCCACGCTGCGCATTCCCAAGACGCCTGGCGATTGGAGATGTTCTACGCGCACATACATCCTTAATCGTTCTGCACGCGCTCAATTAGCGTGCACAGCGCCAACCCCAGCCCACACAATGCTGCCAAGCGCCCAAGCCCAGCACCCACCCGGCCGCATGGCATCATCAAAGATGTCTCCCACAATGGGCGTGCCATCTGCTGCGGGCTGCACCACCGCCTTGGCCATCTTCTTGCGGCGCCACACAGTGCCCGTCTCTGCTGCCTCTGCGGCCGGCGACCGCAGGTGTGCAGCGCCCGCTGCCACTGCCGCCTCGGCGGTGTAGGTGTGCCACTCGCCGCGGAACTCGCGCGACAGCTGCTGCATGATCTGCAGGGTGCGCTGCATGTGCAGCTGGTGGAAGCTGCACTCTGCGCGGTACATCTCCCACTCGGTGGCATAGCTGCAGGCAGGGAAGGGTGGACAGTGGGGTGGGGGTGGGGTTGCAGAAGCTGCGCCGCGGCACGGTGAGCGAGCTGCGGCGGCCGGGCGGCTGGGCGGCGGGTGGGCTGCCGAGCCGCTGGGCCCGCTGCCGCCGCAATCTGACCCTGCTGCATCGAGTCCTCGGCAATGCGGCTGCCGCGGCGGCCTGGGGTGGCAGGTTGGGCCAGTGACCGGTGGCCGGTGGCCCGACCCAGCGTGTCGCACCTCGCCCCGGCTCTTGCCACCAGCAGAGCGCCGCGAAGTGAGCCTGCCGGCTGGCCCGAGGGGCTGGCGGGGCCACGAGCGGCCGCCGCGGCCCGGGGCCGAGCCGCAGGCCCAACGACGAGCGGCGTGAGGGCGGCCATGGCGCTTGGGAGCTGTCACGGGGCGGGTGGCAGCGCGTGATCGCGCCGAGGAGTGCGGTGGGAAGTGGGTGCTCCCGTTGTTGAGTTCAGACGGCGGGGCGCCGTGCGCAGCGCGTTGTTAAATCGCCCATGCAAGTTGGCTCGCCTGCTTTGAGGCCCGCCCACGGCTGTCCGCGGCATTCATCGATCGCAAGCAGCTGAAGGCGGCCAGCAGGCGCGTGCAAAGCCCCGGCACAGCCTGCCAGCCCCGCCCTGGCGCCAGCTGCTGCCGCCTGTCGGTTGGACTTTCAAGCGGCAGAAAATTTTTACAGGGCAACTGGGGTAGCAGGCAAGAGCTGTGGACCAACAAACGCTGCGAAAACCAGGGTGGACCTCCATTGGGCATGCATTTCAACCGCGCTGGCCGGAAGCACAGCCGTGCTCGGCTGCCGCCGCGGTACCCGCCACCGGCACACCCGAGGTCACTCGTTCCTGTCTGCAAAGCAGCGCACAGGGTTGGGCGGGCCGGGGCGCAGCTCAGCATGGTGCAAGGCACGCGAGCAGGCGCATCATTCTTGGTTAACCTGCATGCAACGTTGGATGCACCCAGCTGGCGAGTGCTTGCTTGCCCTGGTGCTGCGTGCTTCTGAAGCGCAGGCACATGCAGCTCACTGCCACGCTCTTCCCAGCAGCGCCCCCATACAGTTGCTCACTGAGGCCCCAGATCATGTTCCTGCAGGGCGGTGCCCGCAGCAGGGCACAGAAGTGAGGTGCAGTTGTAGGGTCACCGTTTTGGCAGCGCCCATGCCCCATGGGGCTGGCCCGCTTGCATGCACGCTCAACTTGGGGAGGTAGTGCGGTGCCTCGCGCCTCACAGGCATGCTCCCTGCTCCCTGCCTCGCGCCCTGCTGACTGCTCCGCCCCATGCCGACTCACCACACGCCATAGAGCGCGTAGGGGATGCCCACCGCCGAGACGGCCAGCGGGATGTAGCGGCTGCAGCGGGGGGTGCACGTGCAGGCATATTGGCAAATGTTCACGACCGGCATTGGCAGGAGTTAAGCTCCCACAGGGGCTTTCCATTTAACAATTGCAGCGGGGCTCTATGATCCCACTGCCTTGCTTACCTGGTGATCACATCCTGCTGTCCACCTGCATTGGGCGGGGACTGGTGTGGATGTGGGTTGGAGCAGCAGCAGTGCTTGTTCTGCTGCCCACCTGGGCAGGCATGCTGGTGTGTGTTTGTGTGTGCACTCTCTTGCAAGGCGCAGGCAGCTCTGATGTGGCAGCTGGAGCGCCCCGCACAAATCACGATTACACAGCGGAGCACGCATGTGTGCAAGCGCAGAAGGCAATGGTGGACTGCTGCCATCCGCCCACAGGTGTTAGGGCATCCTGAGGACGCTGCACATGCTGGGAGCAAAGCACAATGTGGAACGTGCTGCCGGCCTGCCCTCCGATGCACAACACAACCCACGTCAAACCTTGCAGCAGCAAGTAAGCACCGGCTCACCGCGCAGGTGAACAAACTGGGCGTTGTTGGCGGCCAGCCGACGCTGCGCCTCCACAATCCTGCCCCAGCCTGCGGGCAGTGGAATGCCATGACTGAGAGTGCGAGAAGCTTGCGAGGCACAGGGCACGCGAGCAGGAGGGCAGACAGGCTCTGTCGTGAGCCTTGGACAGCTGCGGCAGCGATTGGCGGGCGGCAGGCGGCGAGCGGGCGCCTGGTGGGTGCAGCGCCAGGCACAACCCCAAGGCAGAGCTTGCTGTCTGGATGTTTGTCAGCCTCTGCCAAGCCACGAGCAGGCAGCACGGCTACAGAGTTGCTCGCAGGTTTGAGCAAGCTGCAGGGCGAGGCCCACAGGCGCCCTGGCAGCTTGCCAGGGCTGCTCTGCTCCTCTGCTGAAGCAGGCTGAGGCAGCAAAGGCTCCATAGGCCCACCAGCAGCCCCAAGGCAGCACCGCACCCTTGCTCCACTCCTGCATTCCCTTGCTGGCCATCTTGTTGTAATCAGTTGCTTGATCAGGAAGCAAGGAGCACACTGCCAGGGTGAATTGAGGATGCTGCCTCCTGCTGCATCCGACTGGCACCTGCCAGGTTGGCGGCGGGGGCCGCCGCAAGGGGCACGTGCTGTTGCGCTATCACAGCCTTGCCACGACGTGTGTACGCCATCCCCGCCCGCTTGGGGCCCAGGGCCTCGCTGCTCAGGCAGCCCCCGCGCTATGGTGGCCGCCATCAAGCTGCTCTCCGCCCCAGCGGCCGCCGTGCGCCGCCTGGTGGCGCTGCACATGCTGATGGCCCTGCTTACCCGCCAGCTGCTCGACTACCTGCTCGCCGCCGCCGCCGCCCTGACCTGCGCCCTCGAATGGCGCCGCCGCTCCCAGCCGGCCATGGTGCTGCTGTACACCAACTGCCGCGGCGGCTACCACTCTGACCTGCGGCGCGCCTGGTGCAGCCTTGAGCGAACTGTGGAGGCGGGGGAGCCCAGCATCAAGTGCGCACCTGCGCTTGCTCATGCCTGAGATGGCCACCTAGGGTTTTGTGGCTCGCTGACCGCCCTGCCCATGTTGTTTTGCTGCCCAAGCTGCTACTAAGCGCTGCTATGCATGCTGCAATGCATGCCATGACTCCTGCTTCACACTGCACGCTCGGCTTGCCCTGCCGTAACATGTAGCTGGCGCACCATGCCCCGTTTTACCCTGTTCTTTGACGACCAGGCAAGCTTGGGCTGCCGTGCGTGTAGCGCTCCTCGCATGCCCGTCCTGGCCATTCCATGTGCTGGATGGCGCTGCGCTTGTTGAGGGGCAACAGGCTGGCCGTGTGGGCAGGCAGCAAGCAGGTCGCCTGACTGAACCGTACTCACATGCAGGTCAACTTCCCAGCCGAATGCTGCCGCGCCTCGCTGGGCTTTGTGGTGGCGGCGGGCGCTGCCGGTGCGTGGCTGCCATTCGTGGGTGGCCGCGGAGGGCATTCAATCTGCTTGCTGGGGTTTATGCTATGGACTGAGGTTGGGTTTGGAGGTGGCATGGCATGCCATGCTGCAAGTGCATATGGCACGGCACGGCACGGCTCATCACGGCATGGCTGCCGCATGGCTGTGGCAGAGTGTGCCATGATGGTACGCTGCATGCATGGCATGGCTCAGCCTTGCACATTGAAGACTTGAACCATGTGTCCAACTGTGCTCAGCATGCCAACCTCACTGCCCTCCCTCTGCTGTGCCCTGCCCGCTGCCTGCTGCCTCAGACCCGCAGAGCGTGGCAGCCCGCTGGCGCGCCTACCCCCTGGTCTCCTGCCGCCACGGCCTCATGGTTGGCGTGCTGCCAAAGGGCGCCTGCCTCGCTGCCGACCTGCCGCACTGCGGTGAGAGCGACGAGGTGTTGAGGAGGTGCAGCTGCCGCCGTGGGGAAGGGGCATGGCGTGCATGCTCATGCTTGCTCCATGGCATGCCATGCCATGTCAATGCCATGCCATGCCATGTGCTGCTCATGCCCCAGCTACATTCCGCAACTGTAGTCATGACGCAAAGCGCTTGCACCCGTCCATGCATCGCAATGCAACTCACCAAGCCTCAGCTCCTGCGCCCTGCAGGCCCGCTGTCCTACCTCATCTGCCTCATCCGCGCCCTGTTTGAGCTGCGGTCCGAAGTGCGCTCGGCAGGCGTGCACAGCAAGGTGATTTCAAGAGGCTCATGTGGCGCTCACTCGCTGGGGGGCTGCTGCAACCTGGGTTCCTCGGTTGCCCTGTGCCGCGTCGTGTCATGCCTCGATTGCTCAGCGCTGCCTGTGCGCATGGCCCTCAAATGGTCATGTCATCTTGCCACGCTTGCTGACCCGTATGGCGCCATGCTGCACCTGCTTGGACCAGCCCAAGCTGCACGGGCTCTGCCAGCGTGGAGGCTGTGCTCTCCCCCTCGCTGCTGTCCCGCTTCTGCTCCCATTCCCTATGCGCGCCCTCAGAACCCTCCCTCCCCTTGCACCTCTTTCCCCCCAGGTGCCAGGCCTGGTGGAGCTGCACGACCCCGCCCAGCGCCGCCTCTCCTTCCTGCTGCCGCTGGAGGGCCGCAGTGACATGCTGCCCTTCTGAGGCGGCGCAGCACGGCCCGCCTGCCGTCGGCGAGAGAGACGTTGCAAATGCGTTTCTGTTCCATTCTCAACAAGCGCAGCAATAAATCCGCCCCAGGACCTAATGGC
>VFQQ010002618.1_pt1 | contig 19614 bp, 36 predicted proteins | sample 3512341 | NCBI WGS metagenome assembly VFQQ01 (sample SAMN10412373, study PRJNA504923) | tailings metagenome | isolation source: Relicate 2 Philex TSF1 revegetated site | place: Philippines: Tuba, Benguet | collected 2017-08-29 | reverse complement strand
CCCCCCCCCCCCCCCCCCGCTGCCGTCACAGGTGCGCACCAGCAGCGGCACGTTTCTGGCTCGGGGCGAGGACGAGGTGGTGCGGCGCACCGAGAAGCGCATCAGCCTCATCACCATGATCCCCGAGGGTGCGCACGCACAGATGCCGGCTGCGTGCATGTTGTGGCACAGTTGGCCTCCACGTGCGGGTTGCAGGCACGCGCACACCATCTGCTGACCTTCTCTAACTGGCTGATGCGCCCTGCCTCTGCCTCTTTACCACACTGTAGAGAATGGCGAGGCGATCCAGATCCTCAAGTATGTGGATGGCCAGAAGTACGAGCCGCACACCGACTACTTCCACGACAAGTGAGGGGCAGGAAGGGCCGTGCCTGTGCATGCTTTCCGGGCTGAACCGTGTGGCAGCAGCTGTCGAGAGACAGTCGAGCGTGCAGCTTGTGGCATGGCTGGCAGGAGGGATCCAGTTTCATCGTCAATTCAACACGCTGCTATGCCGTCCACCACGCAGGTACAACCAGCGGGAGGAGAACGGCGGGCAGCGCATCGCCACGGTGCTCATGTACCTGTCCACACCCGAGGAGGGCGGCGAGACCGTGTTCCCCCAGGCCGAGAAGAAGGTGGGTGGGTGGAGGGAGCGGGAGGCTTGATCTGAAGAACATGGCGCAGCATGGCCGAGCTGTGCTTCTGCACTCTAAAGAGGTGGCGGCAAGGCTGCTGTCCTCTGCAGTATTGCTGATGCCCGCTTAGCTGCAGCTACGGCACTGCATGTGAGCAAGCTCAGTGGCATGATGCCACCAACTTCTATAGCTGATCCCACCACTCCTGCCTCCCGCCTGCAGGTGGAGGGCGAGGGGTGGAGCGACTGCGCCCGCAAGGGGCTGGCGGTCAAGGCGACCAAGGGCAGCGCGCTGCTCTTCTACAGGTGATCGAGGAAGGCGGCACTGCACTGTACAGCAGCTGTACAGGGCCTTGTGTTGGGCCGGTGGCATTGATCTGCGCACTCCTGCTGCAACTCCTGTCCTGCCTACCTACCCCACACAACCCCCCGCTCCTCCGCCCCCACCCACCCACACCGCCCCCCACCGGCAGCCTGAAGCCCAGCGGCGAGGAGGACCCCGCCTCCACACACGGCTCATGCCCCACCCTGGCGGGCGAGAAGTGGAGCGCCACGCGGTGCGCTGCTGAGGGGTCGCAAAGAGGAGGGATACCATGCATGGAGGCGCTGAGCTAGCAGTGGCAAATACTGCCCGTTCGTTGAACCTGCGCCTCTTCTCGGCCTGTCCCAACCTCACCACCACCCTCCCCCTTGGCCCGCCCTCCCTCCCTGCCCCCCGCCAGGTGGATCCACGTCGGCCCCTTCCAGCCGCAGGGCGCGGCCAAGGGCTGCACCGACGCGGACGAGAAGTGCGAGGAGTGGGCGGTGCTCGGAGAGTGTGAGTGTGCGCTGCGATGCCTGGCTGTGGTTGAAGGCATCAGGAGTTCGGACCGCCTCTGCTGTGTTGGCGTGGGTGTGCATTGTGTGACGCTGCTGGCTCGGCTGACTCAAGTTGCTGGCTCTGACACACCCGCTGCCTCCCTGGTGCCCTCCATATTCGTTGCAGGCGAAAAGAACCCGGTGAGTGCTAGCAGAGTCAGAGGGCTGGGCTGCGGCTTGAGTGCTAATGAGGGCTGGGCGATTGTTGCGCTCAGTGCTATTATTATGGCCAACTCGATGTGCTGCATGCGCGCTGTCCTAACCACAGACCCCGCTCTCTCCCTTCCCCCCGCCCAGGCCTACATGCTCAGCCACTGCAAGAAGTCGTGCGACGCATGCGAGGGCGGCAAGAACGCTGCTGGCAGGAAGGAAGCTTTCTAAGCTCGCTTGCTGCTGTTCTCCTTGCTTTCTCCTGTCCCTGCTGCTACCTGTGTCGCCTTTGAACTGTTTCCTCAGGCTTTCTCAAGCCCGTGACTTGGCAATTTTACGAAATAACGTGTTCAGGAAATTTGGCACACCATGCGGCAGTTGCAGATGGGCTGCATTTATTGACAGTATGTGCAGGAGCAAGAGCTAGCAGGCAAGACAGAGGACATGAAGCAGCGGAACGGCAGAACAAAGCAAAACCTAACGCTGAAAGGAACAAGAGATAACTCGGAATGCGTCTGCTCGCTCTGTAGGAAGCACCTTCACACCCAGGGTTGCCACCTGCAAAATGGGAGAGAGGGTGGGCAGAGACGAGGGCCACATCATCATAGAACGCCAGGTGATGCTGCAGTGCAACGAATGCAAGTGTGCACGCGAGCCTTCCCTGCTGCCCCGTGGCCCAGTAGCAGCGTACCCGATGTACATGCGGCAGAGGGAGTCGGGGTTCTGCGCGTCCTGCAGCAGCTGCTGCACCTGGCCCTCCACGCCGCGCGCCTCGCCCTCGCCTGCGGGGCAGGAGGGCAATGGGATCATGGCAGGTGGCCGCATGCGGGTTGCAGGGGACTGTGCATGCCATGGCGCCACCGTGCATGCGCCGGTTGACTGCAAACGTACTGAAACAGACCCTTGCCAGGATTACATGCCATCCACAAGCCAGCCAGGTTGACACTGCAGGCATTACTCACCCGCCTCCACTCCTTCCAGCTTCTGCTTAATGCGCAGCAGCGTGCGCTCTGCATCGGCGTTGGCCAAGTTGACGCCCGCGCCCGCCCCCGCTGCGCCCGCGCCGCACGCCTCGCCACTGCCGTCGTCCACCTGGCGGGCGGCAGAGGAGAGAAGGAGGCAATGGTGGGATGTATGCAATGCAGCAGGCCAGCCAGGCTGCCCACGCCTGCACCAACGGGGTGCATGTCACAGCCCACAACAACAACAGCCACCCGCGCCCAGCCAGGCGCGCACCTCGTCGGCTGCGCCGCCGTCGTGCTGGCGCCGGTTGGCGGCGGTGGTGGTGAGGGCCCACTTGTACAGGGGGTCGTGGATGAACACCTCGATGACGGTGAGGATGGACTCCTTGTTGGCGCGCAGCACCTGGGCATTGGCAGGGCGTTTGGAGGCGCGGTGGGATGCCGTTTGAGTGGCTGGCAGGATGTGCTGCCGCTCAGCAGCGGCAGCAGGAGCCAGGCTGTGAGGGAACTCTCTGGTTGCCACACGCCGGGGCACTGGTGGCAGGCAGAACTGCAATGACTGAACATGCAAGGGACAGGGAACTTGGGAGCAGTGCTGCCGGCTGCGGCACCCGCCTTAACGCACCCTCAGCGTCTCCTCGCAGCAGCGGCGCATCACGCCCTCCAACCCCGCCAGCCCAAAGCCATCCACAATGTCGCGGGTGAGGCGAAAGGGCACCAGCTCGGGGGTGTTGAGGAAGCGGCCCTGCGGGGAAGAGGGGCGGGTGGTGGCAGGAGCAACAAGGTAAAGCTACAAACCATCGCCCTGGATCAAAAGGGGCACTTAGTGACGAGCTGCTCCCTTCCAAGTGGGCCATGCATGTTAACAAACCAGTGTCCTTTCTACCAGCCAGCCCACCTGCTCAAACGCGATGCCCAGGTCGATGTGCACCGCGTTGGCGGTGTGCGTGTCCAGCAGGATGTTCTGCGGAGATAGGGGTGGGGCACAGGAGTTTGCGCTTGATGCCAAGGGAGGTGTGGTTGGATCGCCCAACCTGCCTGGCTTGCAAGGCAAACCACTTGAGCCCACAGCCATTGGACTGCCCTGCATCCGGATCACCCATCCCAAGCCCACCCACTCAAACACCGCCATCCCCACCCTTCAACCCACCTGCAGGTGGCGGTCCCCCAGCCCAATGATGTGCCCCGCCATGCTGTTCACCGCCATGCTGCGCGTGTACGCCAGCCTCCGCTCAAACCAGGTGCCTGCGCAGCGCGGGGGGCGAAGCAGGGGAAGCGGAGCATGTGGGTGTGTCCTGCTGGCTGTGCTTGGTGCACCTCCCAGACGCGTGCTCCCTGCCCCTTCGATCTCCTTTTCCGTCAGTTTCACTAGCAAAGCAGCCCCCAGGCACACCCACCCGGGTCCCTGAAGCTCTCCAGGAAGAAGTGGTGCATGACGGGCGGGAAGCGCGCGCACACGCCGTCAAACGCCTGCGGGCAGGGAGGGGGGCAGAGGGATTGATCAGTGATTTCTGTTGCGGCGCTGCTGCAGCCTGAGCAACATTGATGCGAGCAGCATAACACAGTCCTACTGCCACATTCAGGCAGGCCGACCCACCTTGCGCAGCGCTGCCTGGCCGCCCTGGCCGGCTTGCACCACCTTGGCCAGCTGCATGAACAGGAGCAGGGTGTGTTGATTGGGAGGGTGGAGCAGCAAGCTGCGACTACCTGTGCAGCACCTTGCCATGCATGGCGTTGTCAAACACATACGCGTGCACACCAGCTGCCCCTTCCCACCCTGCTCCCACCTCCTGGTAGCAGTTGACCCAGCTGAAGTCTCCCGGCCGCTTGTAGCGCATGTGCGCGCCCGAGGTGCGGTTGGGTCCCAGCAGGTAATCTGGTGGGGGCGGGAGGGAGGGCAAGTGGAGGGGCTGGATGGGTGCATGGAATGGGTGCATGCTGGCTGAATGGCAGCTGGGGATCAACGAGCCGTTCCAAACAGCGGTGGTGTGCCGCGGTTGGTCTACAGGCATCCGCATGTAACACAACAGGACCGCCCAGCGCTCACCCGCAATGGGCAGCGTGTTCTCCACCCACTCCAGCAGGCCGGAGGAGGGGGAGAAGGGCACCACCTGCTTGGATGAGGGGCGGTGAGGTGGTGCAGGCGGGGCAGGCTTCAGGCAGGTGGTCATGAGGGCAGGGAACAGAAACTTCATGGCAGCTACGGGGAGAGTTCAGCGCACAAGCTGCGCTCAAGCACCCTCCAGCTGCCCTCCGCCCGGCCTGCCCCGCCCTGCCTGCCTTGTAGGTGCGTATGAAGAGCGCGCGGCGCTGCGTGCGTGGCTGCTCCGCCAGGAACTGGTTGACCAGCCAGAAGAACTGCTGCATCACCGCGTCCTGCCGCAGGTCGTCGTTGCCGCTCTTGACCTGCCAAGAGGGAGGGGAGCAGGGAAGCAGGGGGGCAGTTGTCGAGCATTGGGATGGCAGGTGAGCTGAGAAGAAAGATGCGCATGGGAAGCGAGCAGCGGGGGGAAGGTAGACCATTGCTTGCTTGCAGCTTGGCAACTTCACATGGCACGAGGCACCAAGCTCACCAGCTGGCGGTGTGTGGCTCCCTCCGAGTCGGTGACCGTCACAATCTTGGGCTTGTTGATGCCGCCCACAAACCTGGGGGGCGGAGGGGTCAGCAGGGGAGGTAGTGTTGGAGTGGGTGAGCCTGTGAAATTGGCTGAGCGTGCATGCCTCACCATGAGTGCAAACAGCACCCGCTTCCCCTTCCAAAGACCCGCGCTGCTGCCTAGTAGGAGCCAGTGCTGAGGACTTTTGCTCAGCCAGAGGCGCTGCCATGCCCCCTCCCCAGCCGGCCCACCCCAGCTCACTTGATGCGCTCTGCGAACGACACAAAGTGAGGGAAGCCCTCGTAGTGGCCAGATGGGTCCACCGGCAAGCTGACCGACGTGACGGGCACGTGCGTGTAGTTCCTGTGGCAGGGGGCAGCAGGATACACCAACGTAAGCTGTTTATCCTCTGACGCTCCGTTCGCAGCACAAAACAGGGCCAGCGTAGGCCCAGAACCGCTGCCGTAGGTTTGCATTCAGCGCTGCAGCGGCACTCACTGCCGCGAGCGGCGCAGGCCCGAGGGAAAGGCCATCTCCTCGGCGTCCTTGGTGGGCGGCGGCACGGCCGCCTGAGCAGATGCGTGGGCAGGAGGGAAAGAGGCACTGTGCTGTGGCTACAATACAAACCAGCTGATCATACGAACAAAGGCCGGGGTTGGTTGCTGCTGCATGCCACACTCGCAGCTCTGCTTGCAACGTTGCATGGGAGGACGGCTGGCCCAGCAGCAGCACATGTTCATGGCCAGTTGGCAAGTGAAACAAACCGGCCAGCCCCGGCAGCCCACCAGCTCGATGTATCCGTCGATCAGCTCGCCCATCTCCCGCACCACAGCGCGCGCGCCGGGGGAGGCGGCCGCCACCCGGTCCAGCACCTCCTGGGCAGCCGCCACCTTGTCGGGGTCGGCTGTGGGGTGGCAGGGGAGGCAGGAGACGAGGGTTTGTTGAGTGAAAAATGATGCGGGAAGATGGATGGGGGAGGATGCAGATGCCACCTTGTCAGGGTCGGCTGTGAAGTGGCAGGGGAGGGTGATGGGAACGGGAAGCTGCGGGTGAACAACGCCTGCCAGCAAGGAGAGCAAACTTGGTGAAAAAGCAGCAGGCATGCCAGCCCTGCTTGCACCCTCCCATTCCAATGCACATTGCTGCCCACTCACCCGCGTAGGAGAAGGCCTCGATGGCCTTGCCGCTGGCCACCTTGCCGTCCTTGCCGCGGTTGCCGTTTTTGAGCGAGAAGATCTGGGGCAGTGGTGTGGGGTTTGAGGCAAACGTTGGTTGGGCATCAGTGGTGCATGGCCGAAGGGCGGGAGGGTTGGAAGTAAACAACGTAGCTGCACCACACAACTGGCCTTGAAAACAGTGCAACGGCCCTCACCCTTCCCTCCGGCCCCCAACCTCATCCCAAACCCCAACCCCTGGCCCCTGCCCCCTCCCCACCTGGTACAGCGAGTGGTGCGGGTGCTCCACGCCCAGCCGCACCAGCAGGGCCGACAGGTTGGCCTGGAACCCGCTCTCAGCCAGGGCGCCCAACTTGGCTGCGCCAGGCGTTAGAGGAGGGGGAGAGCATGGGACGAACGCATGTGAGCGTAAACATCAGCTCAACTGCCTCTGAGGTTAACATGCCAGTGGCAGCGCCTTGCAAGCCTCTCGCAGCAGTACACCCTGCATTGCGCGCTTGCCTGCCGACATGCGGGAGGCGACCTGGTAGACGAGGGGCAGGAACTTGTAGGAGGGCACCTGCGGCACAGCGGGAGGCAGGGAGTGGTGCGGGCTAGTTGGATGCACATTGCTTGCAGAGGCTACAATGGCAGGGGCATAGACAATAATCGAGGAAGGAGTTGACTCCAAACCCAGCACGCAGCCGGCGTTAAGGGCCTGCCCACCTCGCGGAAGGCTCGCCCAATCAGCTGGTTTACCTCCGCATCGCTGCCCAGCCTGCGGCAAAGATTGCAGCGCGGTGGGGCGGGAATCAAAACACACAGTGGCGAGGCTCGCAGCATTGCGCCCAGCCTGGCTTAAGCTGGTGGTCACATCAGCAGGCCAATGGGTTAGGGGCAAGCAGCAGGAGCTCCCAATGCAAGAGCAAAGACCCGTTCCAGTTGAGCCGAACCTGCACCAGGACAAGCGGCCACCGAAAGGTCACCTTCGCCCCACCTCAGCCACAGCTGGACGATGCGGAACACAACTCGCAGGTCGTAGCCATCGCCGGTGCACAGGCAGCGCGTGTAGTTACTGAGTGCGACTCGCAGGAACTGCCGCTCCTTCTCGTCCAGCAGCTGCATTGGGGCAGTGTGGGGTGGGGTGGGTGGAATGAAGAGCAGGGCAGTTGGCATTGAGGAGGAGGAGAGTGCGGCAAGGCCCCAACCGAATGCGGCCACCGGCTCCGTTACTCAGGTGACCTTCCTTCCCAGGAGAAGAGCGCCAGCGTTTGTGTTCCCAGCCCTCCAGCGCCCCACCCACCCGCTGCTCCGCCTCGTCCATCTCCACCGGCTTGCGCGTGCTGTTGATGTAGTAGGCCAGCTGCGGACGGGTAAGCGACACGGTGAGCACTAATTATGGTTGGGCCAGTTGACCGCACTGCTTTCAAGTGCGTCCCACGTGCGTATTTGCACCGCCGCTTTAAAACACAATGCATTGCTGCCCTCAGTCCCCGGCTGGCAATGCAAACTCCATGCCAGCACACAGCAGCAGCCAGCCGTGGCCCACCATGCGCGACTCCTTGTCCAGCAGGTTGCCCTTGCGGTCAATCTTGGCCTCCCCCGACTTTTGGCGAGCAGCCAGCGTGGCCGCCCACACCTCGATCTGAGTGGAGGGATGGGCAGGGCGGACGGGCATGATGGTAGGTCGTTTTGAAGGACAGCTGTTTGGGCATGGTGGGCAGGGTTCGGTGCAAGCGGGCAGGAATCACATCCGCATTTGGTGTCTCCTGGCTGTTCAGCGCGCTGCTGGCCGCCGACCCACCTGGCGCCGCTTGGCCTCAATCACCAGCTTCTGGGTCTGGTACTCAGGGGACGCCTTCTGGGCCTGCACCAGGGACGGCAGATAGCCTGGTGATGTCCAGGTGGCACCTTGTGACAGCCAGGCGAGCATCCCAACATCCCAGGGCCACTGATTTGTCGCCCAGTGCATCGACGCATTTGGGTCTTCAAGCAAACCATTGCAAACAACAGCCAGCTCGCCTCTATGTTGCGGTACAGCCCGTCTGCGTAGTGTGCCAGGCGGTACAGCACGCGGCAGGCGGTGGCGCCGTCCTGCACGCTCCCAGCCGCACCCTCCGCCTCCTGGGCCGCCTCCTGCAACAGGGGGCAGACGGCTAGGGCTGCCATGATGGGCACGCTGCATCGTCGTTAGAACCGCAATTCATGCCAGCAAAGGGGGAACGGAGCATGTAGAGCAATGCCCCAGCTGATACACGGCGCCGCCTACAGCCCAGCCAGCCCCCCTCCCATTCCCCCGCAGCGCCTCGCCTGCATGAGGCTGAGCACGGTGGAGGGGCTGTCTGAGCGAGTGCGTGACAGCCACTTGGCCGTCAGGGAGCGCAGGTACGCGTGCTGCATGCCGTCGCCGGCCTGTGGTGCCGGGCCTCTGCAGCGCATCAGGGCGGAATGGGTGTGTTACAGGTTTGCAAAGGGACAAACTGCACGCATCTGTCCCTGCATGCGTCTGCAGCACCACACCTCCAACATGCCCCTCCCCCTGCCGCACCGCACCTGGCCGCCAGCAGGCTGCGCGCCAGCTGCACCGCCGTGTCCTGCTGGCCCTGCGCCCACAGCAGCTTGGCCTCCTCCACCCGCCAGCTGGCATCCTGCGCTGACATGGCCAGCGCCCAGGCGGGGGCCGCTGCGTCCACCCCTCCCGCCGCCGCTTGCAGCAGGCCCCGCAGCTTGTACAGGCTGGTGGTGGCGTGGGCATAGTGGTCTGTGTCACAGGGAGCAAGGCAGAGTTGCTGGTGTGGAAGGATGAGCAGCCAGCGCAGGTGTGCCCTGCAAGCTTGAGGTTGCAGCATGTCACAGCAACGCAGCCAGCAGCACCCGGCCAATGAAGCCGCCCACCTGTCTTGCGAGCAGACACAGCTGCTCGCACAAGCGAGGAGGCCTGCTTGTCTGGTGCGCCCAGTACAGCAAGCAGCTGCTGGTGCATACCCTGCGGCGAGGACCCAAAGTGCAAGGGACAGTGATCAGCTGCCCAACTGCTGATGGCACATGCAACAAGATCCAGGCAGCTGTTACCTGCCCACCTCTCATCACCACGCACTCCCTCCTCTTCCCCTTCACTGCTGCCCCATCCTTGCCTGCAGCGGCGCCTGCAAGTCGTACCGCCCTCCCGCCCCTGCCGCCGCCTCCCGCCCCTGCCACAGCTGCAGCACGCCGTCCAGCAGTGGGCTGGGCCCACCGCCGGCTGCCGCCGCCACCGCCACTGCTGCTGCTGCCGCCGTGCTGTCGCTGCTGGCGGGGCGGCGCCGCCGCTTCTTTGGAGAACCAATGGAGCCCAGGTCAGGCAGGGCCGGCCACAGCAGCTCCCAAGCCTCCGAAACCGCCTGCAGCATCTGCAGCTGCACCAGCGAGGGGTTGACATTGGCCGCACCCTCCAGGCTGGCGGTCACCAGGCTGGCCACCAGCCCGCGCCGAGCCCCCGACACTGCCTGCTTGCAGCGCTCCATGATGCCTGCTTGCAGCCCCGCAACCGCCGCTGACAGGGCAGCATCCAACGACAGCCCGTCGCTGGGCTGGCTGCCACTGCTGCCGCTGGTCAGGCTGCTGCCCAGCTGGCCCCACTGCCCCAGGCTGAGCGCCGCCTGTGCGGCGGCCTCTGGCACTTCAGGCGAGCGCGCATACGCTTGCAGCAGGTGGCCAGCGCCCAGCTGCGCCAGGCTCCGCAGCAGCCCTGCCACAGCCGCCTGCTGGGAAATGCCCTCAAAGCTGGCGGCCGCAGCCGAGCGGGCAGGCTGCCCGCCGGCAGGCTGGCTGGCAGCTGGGAACTGCGAGCCAAAGGCACCGCTAGCGTCTGTGCCCACTAGCTGTGACGTCACCTGCTGCTGCTGCCGCTGGGTTCCGCTGCTGGGGCCGCCGCCTGCGGGGCCGCCCAGCAGGTGCTGCAGGACCAGGTCGTAGCTGAGCAGGGCGCGGGACCAGTCGCCCTCGTGCTCAAACCGCTTGAGCTGCAGATTGGGCAGGGCGGGTATGAAAAGCACAGGACTAGTTGCACTGGTGGGTGGGTGCAGGTGAAGCCGCCATGCGCGGCATGAAGCAACCTCACACACCGCATTGCGCAGGCTGTATAACGTACAGAGCCAACCCTACTGGCTCCCCCTGACAAGTGCAGCCCCACCTGGGACAGCATGCTGTGGGAGCGCGCCACGGCGTAGATTCCATCCGGCTCGTTGATGGCGCTGCACGGTAGCAAAGCAACAGGACAGGTATGGTAAAGTGGTCCGGCAGGAATATCACAGGACAGGGGTGCACCAGCAGTCTTTCCATCAAGGCAAGCACGTTGTGAAGCACCAGGCGGTTCTCAGCTGCAACCGCCCAGTGCACGCGCCTATACGTGTCCAGCAGCAGGCGCCGCACACGCTCCAGCGCCGCCGCCTGCTCCTCGGCCCTGCCATCGCCCTGCCCGCCGCCACCTGCGCCACTGGGCCCCTCACTGCCGGCGCTGCCGCTGCCGGGCAGCAGGGCGGTGGCTGTGGGGACTCTGGAGGCGTCCAGCGGCACCAGCCAGCCGTGCTGCTCCTCTTGCCACGCCTCAATGTAGAGCAGGGCCGTGAAGTGCGCTCCGCAGCGCGCAGCGGCGGCGGCCACCTCGAGGTAATCGGCATCCACCCAGTACACCTGGGGCAGGGGAGCGGGCGGGCCATTTTGGAGGGCCACAGTACAGGGTGCGACTAAACACAGGACGCAAAGCAGGGCGGTTGACTTGGAGGGGATGGCAGCAAAGCACTGCAGCCCTGCCTTGTTCGTCCTTCCGCCCGCCGCTACAGCAGCAGCCCACCTTGCGCCACAGCTCAATCTCGGCATTGAGCGCCGCCGCATCGCCGTCCGCCTTGCCCTTTCTGCCCTTGCTGCCGCCCCCACTGCTGCCGCTGCTGCCCGCCACCTTGGCATCCAGGAACAGTGAGCGCAGGTGGTTGAGGCAGGACAGGATGAGGCGAGCGGCCTTGGGGTGGCGGTGCAGGCGCGGCAGCAGCTGCTGCGAGATCAGGCTGCCCAGCTGCAGCGACAGGCTGCCGCTGTCGGCCTGCACCGCCAGGTCGGCAAAGGCGTGCGGCAGCAGGAGCTCCGCAAAAGCAGGCTTGCGCTGCGCCATGCGCTGGCAGCTGGCCAGGGTGGCGCCGCGGGCCTGTGGTGGGCAGGGCGGTGGAGGGTGCTAGAGCATTGAGGTACACGAGAATTTGATTATCCAGATCCGGCCTCTGTCATTCACGGACTTGCATGCTCCCACCGCGCTGCGCTCACCTTGTGCAGCATGGCGCACGCCAGCTGGCACACCCAGTCATCATAGCGCCGGCCATCGCACCGCCAGAGCTGCCGGCTGTCCAGCTGCAGGCGGCGCCCGCCAGGCGAGGCCCCCTCTGCTGCTGCACCCGCCGAGGCCGCCTGTGCTGCAGCGGCGGCGACAGGCCTGTGGGCGCCTGCCTCCCGCGAGTCATGCCGGAAAGCCTCCAAGTACGGGCGCAGGGCTGGGTCCAGCTGCTGCAGCGCCTCCTGGCCTTCAGCCGTGGCCAGCAGCAGGCGGAGCGTGTACTGCGCGGTACGGATCACCTCCACGCTCTCATCCACCAGGTAGTCTGCTAACAGAGCCAGTGCTGCCGCCCAGGTGCCGCCGCTGCCACTGCTGCCATTGCCACCACGACCCCCAGGGCTGCTCTGGGTGCGCCGCCCGGGGCGGGCGCTCCTGCCACCCTGCGTGGCCGCAGGTGTTTGCGTGCCGCCGCCCTGCGTGCGTCCGCCGCTGCCGCTGCTGCCGGATGCAGCTCCAGGGGCGGCTCCAGGGCTGGGCGCTGCAGAGCTGAAGGCTGCGGCCGGGTCGAATGCAATGGCTGATGGGTCCAGCGGGCCCGCCAGCGCCAGCAGCTCCCCAGCAAACTCCTGGAGCGGCATGGCAGGCAGCAGTGCTGGTGGGGGATTGAAGGCGGCAGGCAGCATCCCTGCACACAAGCACCTTGGGCATGTTAGGCCACCTGACAAGCCTAGCAATTTTCTAAATGCCATCTTACCGCCAGCTCAGCGTCGGCCAGCTCGCTGCTCAGCACCGCCAGGCGCCATGCCGCGGCAGCCACCTCCGGCAGGCACACAGTGGCGCCTCCCACTGCCTCGCTGCCAACACCAGGGCTGGCTGCCACAAACAGGGCGGCTTGCTGGGCGGTCAGCACGCGGCGCAGAGCTGCCAGGGAGCGGTGCCGAAGGGCAGGCGTCATGGAGGATGCGCGGCCCGCAAACTGCAGCGGTCAGGGCGGATGGAGTGGGGTGCAAGTGAGTAGCGCTGGGCCAGTGGCTGCTGACACCAAAGTAATTGATGACATCAAAGTATCCACGCTGTAAATGCTAACCAGCTGACCCACCTGCGTCAGCTGCTCGCAGGGTGTGATGTGTTGACGTGCCTCCGCCACCAGCGCCGCCGGCTGCTCCAGCAGCGGCAAGCCATCAGGCAGAGGGTCCACCTGCCGGGAAAGAGACAGGAGCGCAGTGCGCCATAGCCAGTGAGATACCATTCACATCAGCTGCCTCTCATTGGCCAGAGCATGTTGCGTTGTCCAAGCAGAACCCTCATCCCTCCAACCGCCCCCCACCCACCTGTTGCAGGAAGGTTCGCAGCGGCTGTGGCGCCCCCGTGGTCAGCTGGCCCACCAGCCGCAGCATGGCCTGCACAGCGGGCGTGTCCAGGGATCTACCCGCGCTGTGCTCTGCTTCGATGCCCTCTGCCAGCGTGGACAGCAGGGCGGGCAGCATGGCACCCAGAGGCTCCAGCTCAGCCGCGCTGCGCTGGCGCAGCATAAGCGACACCACGCTGGCCAGCATGCCGCAGCACTGCTCCTGCAGCTCCCTGTGACAAGGGGCGGCAGGAAGAGGATGCGCACCTCAGGGGAATGTGGGTCGCCGCCAGTCAAAGAAGCTGAGCATGCCCAGGCATCTTGGCTTTGCAGATTGCCTTGCTTCCCTGCCCCCACACACCCACACACCCAAAGCATGCCGACCTGACGGGCAGCAGGCGCAGCAGGATGGATGCTGTGTAGCGAAAGGTGGCTGCCTCGCACACATGGCCCTCCAGCAGGTCCAGGGCGGCCTGCACGCGCCAAAGGAGCGACGGGGCAGAGTGAGCAGCATGCACAGCTGGAGGGCATCAGGTTGCTAAGCTGCCCTCTGGCGGCTGCAAGGCAGCCTGAATGCAGGTGTACAGTCTCGCATATACAAGTGGTGTGGAGTACACACGTGTCCTGCCGAGCTAGGCTATCACCAGCTGCAGTTTCCACTCCGCCCACAAAACACCACCCAAGTGCACCTGCAGGGGAGTGAGCGCTTGGGCCTGGTGGCGCGGGTGGCGCGCTCGTTCCAGCTGCTGGTGCACCACCAGCAGCAGGCGGGCCACTGCATCATGGCTCAGCACCTGGGGGTAGCAGGTGGGGCAGCCCGTTGGCAGGAGACTGCATTTTAACAAGGGACAATGCATGCTGGCGCATGAGCTTGACAACAGCCACTGCATCGGTGGACAGGCTTGCGGGTGACTGCAAAGCAGCGCACACTCTGCAGCTGCCCCCAGGCCACCACCCAGGTGCCCCACCTTATCCCACAGCACCCGCCGGTTCTCCTCCAGGCTGCTCTTGCTGCACAGGCTGTAGGCGGAGGCCACCAGCAGGGCGGGCAGGAACCAGGGGCGCGGCGGCGGCGCGCCGCCCTCGCCGCCGGGCCGCGCCAGCAGCAGCATCTGGGCAATGTGCTCCACCGGGGTGCGCCCCATCAGCCGGTTCACGTCCTCGGCTGCAGGGGCGGAACACCATGTGTGAGGTCAGGACATTGATTGCCGATGATGCTCAGCACACACCTGAAAGAGGCATGGCAACGCGCCACAGCATGCATCACGCCCAGCACAGCCAGGCAGTGTCAGAGCCCCAAAAGCGCAGGCCGCACACCGCCCCTGCAGGCCGGCTCACTGCTGAGCAGGGTGCCCACCACGCCGTGCGCCAGGCGGTCAATGGCAAACCGCTTGTCCTCCTCCCGCCCCGTCTGTGCAAAAAAACAGAGACCGTAGATCAGAAGGCAGAAAAGAAACGAGAGCTTGTTCAACTGTTGAGCATGAAACGCTATCCACCAAAGGGCAGCCCCCAACCGGCAGCATGCCTAGGACAGCCTCACCTGCACCATGGGCCAGGCCAGGGCCATGAGCAGGTCGTAGTGCTCGCTGATCAGCTCAGCCGGCTCTGTGCGGCAGGGGGGCAGAGGCATGCAACAGGGGTGCATGACGGTGAAGGCATCAGTCGTGTGACCAGCCAGCTAGCCCGGTACTGCCATCCACCACATCCCTTGTGCACCCTGCTCCTCTTCAACCACCACTCAACCACCACCTCCCGCCCCACCCTTGTTCAGCGCGGTGCCCAGCAGCCCCAGGTCCTCAGAGCGCTCGCCATACACTATTGTGGACACCAGGGCGGGGGCGCAGGCGGCCAGGAAAGTGCGGGTGTCCCCCGCCGCCGCCTCGCGGCTGGGCGCCACCAGCCGCTGCACGGCCATCCAGTGCTGCAGGGTGTAGCCCGCCGACACCCAATGGTAAAGCAGCGCGCGCTGGTGCCAGGCGGCATAGGCATGGCGGTGCGGGTAGTGCAGGCGGGCGGCCACCCAGTCGAGCGTGGCGGCCACCAGGGGCAGGTCCCCCGGGGCGCTGGCTGCATGACCGCACAGCAGGAACACGCAGTGTAGCTCCACCTCGGCGCAGCGGGCCGCGCTTTCGGCTGCGGCAAGAGGGAGGGAGGGGAGGTGGTTGGACTGGTTGCTGGAGGCAATTTCATGCGGCTGAGCGACATCGCCATCAATGAGCATCGAGGCAAGGCACAGAAGCTGCCAGCCCCCGCTCAAACGTGTGCCTGGCTGCAGCCCAGCGCCGCATGAGCAGCCCAGGCGCAGCGCACCCAGCATGAACAGGCTGGTCTCCATGAGCTGCGCCTTGTTGTCCGCCTCCTCCCGCACCCCCGTGGAGTGCAGGGTGAGCGAGGCCTTGAGGTTGTCAAACACCGCGTGTGGGTTGCTGTACCGCTCCAGCAGCACCTGGTTGGAGGGACCGGAGGGGATCAGAGTGGAGTGATGTGGCCAGCCGGCATCAACCAGACCAAGGTTGGAGCAAGGCGGTGAGGAGACTGGTGCAGGCACCGCAGGTGAACTGAGCTGTTTGCCGCAACCGCGCTCCTGAAAATGCCCCACCCCAGCCCCCGCACCTGCACCAGGCGGCCGCCCGCCAGGCGTGCCGCATAGCTGTCGTCGGCCAGCAGGCCCGAGATGCAGGACAGGGCCGCCTCCAGCACCTCGGGGCTCATCAGCTTGGGGTCGGTGCGCATCACCGCGGCCGCGCCCTCAGCCAGCGCCACGCGCAGGCGCCAGCCGCTCAGCTTGTCCCCCGCCTTCTCTTCTGCCTCTGCCAGGTTGACCTGATATAGGGGCAGAGTGGGTGGGGATTTGCGAGGGGTGGGGGTGGTGTAAGCGGAGCGTACCTCTTTAATCTTCAAACAGGGCAAGTTGATCAACTGCTCATCAAGGGAGCAAGGGTCGCTCTCGGCAGCACACAGCTTGGGTGAGGCCCTGCCGCCCCCCAGCACGGCCCAACCTTCCATCTCCCAGCAAGAAACAGTACCCAACAGCCTCGAGTACCCCACGCAGCCTCACCAGGCAGTCGTCCAGGATGAAGACCAGCGCTCCCAGCAACTCCCGCAGCACCGGAGCAGCCTCAGGGTCGGCGGCATGGGCAGCGGCTGCCGCCTCTACCATCTGCCGCGCACGCTGCGCCGCAAACAGGCAGCGCCCGTTGTGGTGCTTGGGCGGCCAGGCCAGCACGCCCGAGTGCTCCACGTCCAGCCGGGTGCAGGCGGCCAGGCCGTGCTGGGCGGCCTCAGCGGGCGCGCTGGGCATGGCGCGCAGGCAGCACTGCACCATCGTGTCGATCAGAGCCAGGTGCGCCTCCTCGGGCAGTGTGAACTGCGAGCAATGGGGGGGTTGACGACCGGGGTATGTGCGTCAAGGCAGGATGCATGTCAGATGGCAACGACCTTGAGCTTCGCATCAGCCAGTATTTCGAGAGCCAGGAGGAGCAACAAACCGCCACCTTGCAGGTCCTGCCCGCCACGCCGCACCTGGCCCGGCTGCTGCGCCGCGTCCAGCCAGTGCTGCGCCGCCGCCACGCCGTCGGCGGGGCGCAGCGGGCCCAGCAGGAGCAGCAGCGTGGCGCAGCGCATCTTGCAGGCCGACACCAGGGAGGCGGAGGTTGACACGCCGGCAGTAGCAGGCAGCGTGCTGCCCGCCCTGCAGGCAGGTGGGGGCCGACAGCGTGTGGTGGGCAGCAGCATGCGTCCATTGTCAACTCCTGTGCTATCGAGACCAGCTCAGACCCAATGCAGGCTGTGCAACCCATGCAAGCAGCCCTGCATGCCGCATGGCTGTTGACACCGCACCTGGCCACGGTTGGCGCCCGTCCGCCCACATCTAGGTCATCGTCCAGCCACTCTGCCGCTGCTCCCGTGGCGGCAGCCAGCCCACGCGTGGCCACAGCTGCCTGGGTTGCCACCACCTCTGGCACGACAGCGGCAGCATGGAGGAACAGGTCCTGCACCTGGGGCATGCACCTGCACACAGCAGGTGGGCGCTGGGAGGAAGGAGTTGGTCAGGCACCGACATGCTCATGTGCATGTGCTGGATAGACACAGCGTTCAACAAGCGGATACATTACAAGCCTGCTGCCCTCCCGTCGCCCCGGCCACGCCTACCTCACCCCCCATCCTCACCTCAGCAGGCTGTCTGCCAGCTCGGAGGAGCCGCTGGCGCGCTGGTAGGCGTGCAGGGCTGCCGCCAGCTGGCGCAGCCCCTGCTCCTCGGCAGGATAGAAGCCCTCCAGGCGCTTGCACGCCTCGGCAAGCTGGTTGCCGCACTGCTGCAGCGCCAGCTGCAGCTTGGCCGCCAGCGCGCCCGCTGGCGACCAGCAGGGTGGCAGCGGCCGCCCCGCAGCAGCGCAGGCCCCCATGGCTCGGGTGCTCAGCTCCACGGCCGCAGTAGCGGTGGCCAGCAGCTGCGCCAGGCGGCTGTTCTGCTGCGCCGACAGGCTGCCGGTGGCAGGGGAGGGCGGCTGGCGCACCACATCCTCCAGGCGGTCCAGCAGCACCTCGCAGGCCTGCTCTTGAAGTGAGGGCGGCGCCAGCATGGACGCCGCCTGCTGCGGGCGCTGCCGGGAGGCTGCAGCCGCCGCCTCCGCCTGCTGCTGCTGCAGGCCCAGCGCGCGCGCCCGCATCAGCAGCTCGCCTGCAGCATGGGCAGTGGGTATGGGCAGGCGATTGCAAGTTATGGTGCAGAGAACCCAGAGGGCCAGTAGCCGAACCATCACAAGCATCGTCGCAGGGGCCAGCAGCGCTGCAGGCAGAGCCCAACAGCCTGTTGAACCATCATAGCAGCCCACCTCTAATGAGGGCCGCGACTCTGGTGGACAGTGCCGCGTCCTTCTGCCACCACTGCCACCACAGGTCGGCACCGGATGGCAGCCTGCCCAGGCTTGGTGTGTCGTCGCTGGCGTCGCTGCCGCCGCTGCCGCATCCACCACTGCCGCCACATGCTGCCGCGCCATCCTCAGCAGTTGCAGGCCCAGCAACCATGCGCAGAACTGCGGCTGCAGCTGCCACTATGCTGCTGGGGGCTGCCGAGGAGGCCGCGGCTCGCAGCCACTGCAGCATGCTGGGCTGCCACAGCGCGCTGTCCACCGCCGCATCCTGCCCTGCCGCCACAGCTGCCGCCACAAACTCCAGCCCCGCCTGTGTGGGCAGCTGGTCCAGCAGCGGCAGGCCCCAGAGCTTGTGGAAGCCGGGCAGCAGCTGCACCAGGCGCCGCTGAGCCAGGGTGGTCAGCACGGCTAGAGCCGCGGGGAATGAGGCGGCCGGCACGTTGGCCGACTTGGCGTAGCCCAGCACAGCCGACCAGATGGCCTGTGGCAAGGGGGAAAAGAACAAGTCCATGTTTCGATGAAAGAGCAGGCGGCAATCTGGTCTTGTCACGCTGCACAGCGTGTTTGAAATGCGGGGACAGACATGGTGCATGTGCCCTGCCTCAGCTGCGCCGGCACACCGCCCCCAAGCCTGCACTCACCCCCCACTGCTCCTGCACCACCGCCGGGGAGGGAAGCCCCTCCTCCTGGCTGCTGCCGCGCCCGGCATCGCTGGCAGCCAGGTGCAGCGGCCAGGCCAGCGCCAGCGCATGCGCCAGGCGCAGCAGCCACAGCGCAGCGTCTGCATCGTGCTCATCGGGCATGAAGTGCTCGGGGAAGTGGGTGGGCGCCAGCGCCGCCAGCTGGCGCAGCCAGTCAGCATATGCCTCTGCCGGCAGCGCCAGGCCGTAGCCCAGCAGCAGGCGGGACAGCACAGGGGCCCAGACCGCGGGGCGCCCCGCCAGCTTGGACGACAGGCCGGCCAGCAGCGGCGCGACGCGGCGCCGCTTGCGGGCAGGCAGCGCCTCCGCCTCAAAGTCGCTGTCGCCGCCGCCGCCGCCCGCCTCGCCACCTGCCCCGCTGGACTGGAAGTGTGCCGCGGCTGCGAGGTCCAGCAGCGCGGCCTGCTGGCGTCCCAGCAGCAGGCGCCCCTCACGGCTGTCCTCGCCCCTGCGGGTGTGCGCAGGGGAGGAGTAGTGTGGAGATGATGCTGAACCTTCGCTAATGTCGTGGTCCACCTGGCCCGCAAGCTGCTGCTGCTTTTGGCACCCTTCTTGCCTGCCACCCAGGTGCTGCCCTGCAGCCAGAAAAGCATTCCAAGCCCTGCTCCCGTAGGCGGCTGGTTCCCCAACCCCATCCTAACCCTGCAACTCACCACTTGAGCGCGGGTGCCTCCAGCTCACGTTCCACCCAGTCCTGAACATCCTGCAGCTCAGCCGACCCCGCCGGCAGGCTGCCCAGCTGCAGCTGGCAGCGCAGGTAGGTGGCTGCTGCCTCCCTCAGCCGGCCATCCTTGGCACCCAGCCCGCCCAACACAAGGGCGTGCAGCGCGCTGTGCAGGCCGGCCACACGCGCCGCGCAGTCACGGCCGTTGCCAAGCAGGAAGGTGTTGACGGCGGTGAGGGTGGGCGGCAGCAGCCGCGCCGCAGTGCTGCATGGTGCGGGATCAGTGGCAGGGGGAGCGGGGGCGTCTCCCAATGGACAGCAGCTGCTGTGCATGATTTGCACGGTGCCTATCCAGCTCCCATGTTCCTGCCTCCCCAGCCGGCCCCTG
>VFQQ010002617.1_pt1 | contig 19615 bp, 23 predicted proteins | sample 3512341 | NCBI WGS metagenome assembly VFQQ01 (sample SAMN10412373, study PRJNA504923) | tailings metagenome | isolation source: Relicate 2 Philex TSF1 revegetated site | place: Philippines: Tuba, Benguet | collected 2017-08-29 | reverse complement strand
TCGATGCCGAGGTCGCCCTTGGCGCCCATTTCGACGGCCGAGCAGGTGAGGCCGGCCGCGCCCATGTCCTGGATGGCGATCACCGCGCCGGTCTGCATCAGTTCGAGGCAGGCCTCGAGCAGGCGTTTTTCGGTGAACGGGTCGCCGACCTGCACGGTCGGGCGCTTCTCGTCGATGTCGTCGCCGAACTCGGCCGACGCCATGGTGGCGCCGCCGACGCCGTCGCGGCCGGTCTTGGCGCCCAGATAGACGACGGGCAGGCCGACGCCTTCGGCCTTGGAATAGAAAATCTTGTCGGTGTCAGCCAGGCCCGCCGCGAAGGCATTGACCAGGATATTGCCATTGTAGCGCTCGTCGAATTCGACTTCGCCGCCGACGGTCGGCACGCCGAAGGCGTTACCATAGCCGCCGACACCGGCGACGACGCCGGACACGAGGTGGCGGGTCTTTTCATGCTTCGGGTCACCGAACCGCAGCGCGTTCATCGCCGCCACCGGGCGCGCGCCCATGGTGAAGACGTCGCGCAGAATGCCGCCCACGCCCGTCGCCGCGCCCTGGTAGGGCTCGATGTAGCTGGGGTGGTTGTGCGATTCCATCTTGAAGACGATGGCCTGGCCGTCACCGATATCGACCACGCCGGCATTCTCGCCCGGACCCTGGATGACGCGCTCGCCGGTGGTGGGCAGGGTGCGCAGCCAGCGCTTGGAACTCTTGTACGAGCAGTGCTCGTTCCACATCGCCGAGAAGATGCCGAGCTCGGTGTAGGTCGGATTGCGCCCGATCAGTTGCAGGATCTTGCCGTACTCGTCGGGCTTGAGCCCGTGGTCGGCGACCAGTCTGGAGGTGATATCGACATTGTTGTCGAAGACGCTGGAGCTCACGGTCGATTCCCTCTGCGGCGACAATGGGCCTCCATAACCGATGCGGGGCCCGATGGCACGGGCAGATTCAGATTTCTCCACCCGTGGGCAGCGCAGCCAGCGTCGAATTGTAATACTCGGCCTTGCCGGTGACCTCGTCGCCGAGCCAGTCGGGCAGGTCGATGGCCGTCGCCGCGTTCTGCAACTCGACCTCGAGCAGGATCAGGCCCGCATGGCGGCCGGCGAACTCGTCCACCACCCACTCGCCGCCGGCGAGGTCGAGATGGTGGCGGCGTTTCTCGATCAAACGGCCGGGGCAGCGCATCAGCAGCTCGCGGGCGTCCTCGATGGGGATTTGGTATTCGTACTCGGCCCGCTCGATCGAAGCGCCGCCGCTCTTGATTGTGATGAAGCCCTTGCGGTCGTTGATGGTGCGGATGCGCACCGTGACGCCGCCCGACGACGACAGATAGCCCTGCCGGATGGTGTCGCCCCGCCTCGCCAGCGCGCGCCAGGCGTCGCCCTTGAGCAGGAATTTCCGTTCGATCTCGCGACCCACTATGCCGGCTCCGTCGCCATTGCCGGCTGCCACCAGGCGCGCCAGCGGTTGTCGATGCTGTCGCGCACCGTCTTGGGTGGCCGCGCGAAAATCTCATCGGCCAGCCGGAATGCCTGGCCGGCAAGACGCTCCTGCAGCAGGCCGGCGTTGAGCGCCACGAACGCGGCATCGACTTCGACACCGAGCTTTTCGGGTGTGTCGTGCACCGTCTGGCAGAGAACGGCGAGATCGTGGTGCTTGCCCAGCACCTCGGCCAGCTGTTCGACCCGCTCCAGCGACAGGCCTTCGGCATCGGCGAGGCAGTGCTTGAGGAGGATCAACTGGAACGAGTGGTACTTCACCTGCTTGCGCCAGTCGTGAAAGGCTTCGTCGCTCGGCTTGCGTCGAGCGTCGTGCGCGGCATCAGCGGCCAATCCGTAGTAACGGCCAAAACCCTGCGCGAGGGTGCGGCGGTCGATCTTTTCGATCTTCCAGCCCTTTGACTGGCCCAGCAGGTCGGACATGGCGGACCGGAAGGCTTGCAGCGCCGCTTCCTCGATGGCGGGATCCACCGGATCGACCTTGATGCTGCCGTCGAGCGGCTGTCCGGCCCATTCGTAGAGCTTGGCCAGCGTCTCCCGCAGCACGGCGGCATCGCGCACGGCCGAGAGCTGGTCGGCGGCGTCGCGCACGGCGATGTTGGCCGACTTGTAGGCCGGGAAGTCGCCGCGCACGAGCCGGAACAGGCCGCGCAGCCGCTTGCAGTGGCGGCGGGCAGAATGAATGCGGCCGGCAGGCGGCTCGCCGATCGCGTCGGCGTTGAGGATCGCCTTGGCTACCTGTTCGGTGGCGATGCGGAGAAAGCCCGCGCCAACCGATTCATCCTGCTGCGACCAGGCATAGCCCATAAAGTGATCCGCTCCCGTCATTTGCGACGGGCGGATTAAGGCTTGTCATAATGTCACAAACAAGCCGTCAGGCGGTTTTGCCGCGTCCGAGCAGGCGGTCGAGGCCGATGACGAGCAGATAGAGCGCGGTCAGCCCGATGGCGACGAGCAGCATGTTGAGCCCTACCTGGGGGTAGCCGAGCTGGACGACGTCCATGGCGGGGTAGGGATATTCGCCGACGAACGCGCCGCGGACCGCGACGATCGCCAGGTAGACGATCGGCGGCAGCAGCATCCTGGGAATGTCCCCGAGGCGCAGCAGGCCGTGCTGCTGCGTCACCAGCCACCAGACGATGTAGAGGGTCGGCGCCACATAGTGCAGCGCAACGTCTGACGCTGCCGCCAATCCGGTGAGCTCGCGGAGGGACGACAGGAAGACGTGATAGTAGATCATCACCAGCGCGATGATGCCGGCCATCATGGCGCGCGTCGCGGGTTGCCGCCACCAGCCGAGCCAGCGTGCCGCGGACAGCTCCGAGGCGTAGCTCAGCACCAGCATCAGGTTCGAGAGGATGGTGAGGAAGGTGAAAAAGAAGAACAGCGCGCCGGTGACACTATCGCCATTGGCGAGACGCGCGCTGATGGTCAGGTAAAACTGGGCGGCGACCGCAAGCACGCCAACGACAAGGCCGATCAGCGTCAGGATGCGTTTGCCCGTCATGCTGTACCCTTTGCCTCGTTCCTGCGCCCCAGCAGCCTGTCGAGGAATACCAGCAGCGCACAGAAGATCGTGACCGCCACGAAGATGATTCCCACACCGATGGCAACGCCGCCATAGCCGAACTTGTCGGGGTTGAGAATGTCATAGGGATACTCGTGTGCCCAGAGGGCGCCGCGGACGAGCACCCAGGCGACATAGACGAGGCCTGGAATCCACATGATCGGGATGTCGCGGAATTTCAGCGTCCCATGACCGGCGACGACGATCCACCAGATCAAGTAGGCGATCGGCGTCACATAGTGGAGGAGGAAGGTGGCGACGGCGAGCGCACCTTCCATCTGGTAATAGGGCGCCAGCATGACGTGGTAGAACACCATCACCAGCGTGATGAACCCGGCCATCAGCGCCTGCGTGTTGGGCCGCCGGAACCAGCCGAGCCAGCGCCAGCCGGTCAGCACCGCGACATAGACCAGCACCAGCCCGAGATTGGTCAGGTGGGTGAAGTAGGTCCAGAAATTGATGAATGCGTCCGGAAAGGACCGCGCCACCGGATTGCCGGCGGACACGGTCATCAATGACGGGAAGATCATCCAGGCATCGATGGCGAGGCCGACGATGCCGATCAGCAGGGCCAGCGCAGCGAAGAGTTTCGACAATTTGGTATCAGGCAACCTGTTGAAGCAGCCCGGAGAATAGGGCGCGCCCATCCGATCCGCCATGGGCGGATTCGATCAAATTCTCGGGGTGCGGCATCAGGCCGAGCACGGTCTTGCCCTTGTTGAAGACGCCGGCAATGTCGTTGATCGAGCCGTTGGGGTTGGTGCCTTCGGCGTAGCGGAACGCCACCTGGCCGTCGCCCTCGATGGCCGCCAGCGTTTCGGCATCAGCGAAATAATTGCCGTCGTGGTGCGCCACCGGGCAGCGGATCACCTGACCCTTGGCATAGCCTCGGGTGAACTCGGTCTCGGCATTGGCCACCTCGAGCTTCACTTCGCGGCAGACGAATTTCAGCGAGGTGTTCCGCATCAGGGCGCCGGGCAACATGCCCGCTTCGATGAGAATCTGGAAGCCGTTGCAGACGCCGAGCACCTTGACGCCCTTTTCGGCCCGCTCGCGCACCACGTCCATCACCGGCGAGCGCGCCGCGATTGCACCACAGCGCAGATAGTCGCCGTAGGAGAAGCCGCCCGGGATGACGATCAGGTCAACATCCGGGATCGCGCCGTCCTGGTGCCACACCACTGCCGGAGCCGTGCCGCCGATCTTGGTCAGCGCGGCGATCATGTCGCGGTCGCGGTTCAATCCGGGGAAGACGACGACGGCGGCTTTCATGGACTCACCTGAAGCTGAGGGGCGCAGCCGCCGTATAGGCCTTCTCGGCCAAGGCTTCCACTGCACTCTGGTCGGGGCCGTATACCTTGACCACGAGTTGCTTGCCACCGTCCCAGAGCTGGTAGGTCACCGAATAATCGCCGGTGGCGATCCGGGCGGTGGTCCGGAAACCGACAGCGGAGGCAAAATCGGCGCGCTCGGTGCCGAAATAGTCGGCCTCGCCGCCGAGCTTCGCGGCGTTTTCCTTGCCGATTTCGGTGTAGCGCTCCGGCGTCGTCTCGCCCGAGCGGACGCGATCGCCGGTACCATCGTCATCGAGGACCTGTACCTGCAGCATCATGGTGCCGTCGCAGGTGGTGCACATGCCGATATAGGCGCCGTCGCGGACGCCGGCGATCCAGTCTGGCTCGGCTACCGACTCGATCTTGAGCGTGCCGAGGTCGGGGTTCAGGAACTCGGCCTGCGCCGCAAAGGGCGACAGGGCAAGAGCGGCGGCAATCAGCAGGCGCATCGGGCACTCCGGAAACGACAAACGCCGGGCGATTAACCCGGCGTCATGTGACGAAGTCGTGGCAATTGTTCGATTATTCCGCCGGCGTGGCGCTCGGCTTGGCGACGTAGCCGCGGCTGCCCGGGGTGCCGGGCAGGTGGGCCCAGGCCGGACGCTCGAACAGGAACTTGCCCCAGCCGGTCTTGCCGATCAGCCAGTAGAGGATCAGCGGCGAGATCAGGGCCGAGAGCAGCACGATGATCGAGAGGATCGAGGTGTCCTCGATGATGCCGACCTTGAGCAGCACTGTGCGTGTGATCGCCATCGGGATCGAGAAGCTGAGATAGACCACGATCGAGTGAGCGCCGAGCCAGCGCAACCAGTCCATGAAATTGAGCTTGCTCAGCAGCGCCGCGGTCACGCAGAGCGCCAGCGAACCAATCAGCGCCAGCGCCAGGTGCAGCACCGGCAGGCTGGAATAGCCGCCCGCAATGGTGTGCGAGGCCAGCATTTCCGCGCCACCGCCGAAGACCAGCAGGCCGTTGATCACCGCATAGGCGACGAGCCCGGTGATCGCCAGCAGCGTGCGCTCCTGTGCCCAGGCGACCGCCTTGAACACCCACGGCGCCAGCGCATAGCCGGCGAAGAAGTAGACGAAGTACTCGGCGAACTGGTCGACGATGTAGCTGCCGGTCGGGCCGATCGGCAGGATCTGCAGCACGGCGGCGACGCCGAGCGCGACCCAGTTGTTGACCCGCAGGTCCCAGAGCAGCTTGGTCATCAGGCTGAACACGGCCAGCATGTAGATGAACCAGAGCACGCCATAGGGATCGACCACGGCCAGCGCGATCTGCTGCAGCATGCTCACGGGATCGCCAGTGCCCAGGCCGACCTTGAAGACGATCTGGATCACGGCCCAGAGGGCGTAGAAATAGAGATAGTGGACAATGCGGCGATCGGAGAACTTCAGCCAGTCGCGGGCGATGACCTGCGACAGGAAGAGCCCCGAGATCAGGAAGAATTCGGGCATGCGGAAGGGCGTCGCCCAGCCGATGATCCAGTGCAGGACGCCGGCCTGACCGGTTTCCTCACCCACGCCGAACGCCGAATGCATCATCACGACAAGGATGATCGACAGGCCCTTGGCCGTGTCCACCCACGAAAGACGATCTGCCGTACCTGACATGCCGCTGCCTCCAGGTTGATGCTGCCTCATACAACCGAGACGGCATGAATGCCCGTGGAGTCAGAAGATACGATTAAGCGAAGTGCTTAATATCTAAGGTTCTATTCACGCGGCCGTGAGGCCCGGAAACCTCAGGCGATCGGCAGCTGAGCCGCGTTGACGAAGAGCAGACCGAGGGAGAGGAAGAACAGGGCGGAGAAGGAGAAGGTCTTGATCATTTTCGGTCGGCTTGCTGTCGTCATCGGCCCGTCACTGGCGCGGGCATCTGCGGGAGGGGTTACGGCTGTTTGCGCAGGCAGACAATTGCCGCAGTGCGCATGGGTCGTATGCGCCGAAACGGCTGAACGAAGCCTGAATGCCGGTAGTTAACGCCCGCGATTTCGCCCCCACAAACGCGCATAGCCGGCATGCGCGCCGCCAATGGCGGCGGCGCCCGAAACGGGCCGGCGATGAAGCGATGAGGGTGTTGGACCCCTAGACGGGGACCGACGCGTAGGCTGCGAACAGCAGACCGAGCGTGAGGAAGAAGGCAACCGAGAGCGAGAACGTCTTCAGCATGGTCTTTACCGGTACAAGCGCGATTACGCAGCGCGCCAGCACAATAGTCATGGTGAGTTAATGCGTAATTGCCATCGTGTAATTTTACGCAACCTGCTTCGCCTAGCCCAAATCGCGCGTGACGCGACAATGACAGGAGCGCTGTTGCAATCGGGCCACCGTGGGTGCGCTGTCCTCGTCCTTCGACACGCTCAGGATGAGGTCCTCAGGAGAGCCGGTGCTTCAGTAGCCTCATGGTGAGCCTGTCGAACCACGAGGCGTGACACCAGGTGGCGAAGATCAGCCGATCACGTCGATCGAATAGTTCTCGATCACGGTGTTGGCGAGAAGCTTGTCGCACATGGCCTTGAGGGTGGCCTCGGCAGCGGCCTTGTCGGTCTCTTCGAGCACGAGGTCGAAGACCTTGCCCTGGCGGACCGCGCCGACGCCGCCGAAGCCGAGGCTTTTCAGCGACCCTTGGATCGCCTGACCCTGGGGATCGAGGACGCCGTTCTTGAGGGTCACAGTGACGCGGGCTCGCATGGATCGGGGCTCCGGGAAAGAAAAACGCGGCCTCTAGGGGCCGCGTCTGGTTCACTGCACGAGTCGCGGACCGGTGGTCAACGCGTTGTCGGTTTCCGAGAGGATGCCGAGACGCTGCGCCACTTCGCGGTACGCATCGACGAGACCGCCGAGATTCTCGCGGAAGCGGTCCTTGTCGAGCTTGTTGCGGGTCTTGATGTCCCACAGGCGGCAGTTGTCCGGCGAGATCTCGTCGGCGAGGACGACGCGCATCATGTCGTTCTCATAGAGGCGGCCGCATTCGATCTTGAAGTCGACCAACTGGATGCCGACGCCCATGAACAGGCCGGTGAGGAAGTCGTTGACGCGGATCGCCAGCGACATGATGTCGTCGAGTTCCTGCGGGGTGGCCCAGCCGAAGGCGGTGATGTGCTCTTCGGAGACCATCGGGTCGCCCAGCGCATCGTCCTTGTAGCAGAACTCGATGATCGAGCGCGGCAGCTGCGTGCCCGGCTCGAGGCCAAGGCGCTTGACCAGCGAACCTGCCGCCACGTTGCGCACGATGATCTCGAGCGGGATGATCTCGACTTCCTTGATCAACTGCTCGCGCATGTTCACGCGGCGGATGAAATGGGTCGGGATGCCGAGGCCGTTGAGCTTGGTGAAGATGAACTCGGAGATGCGGTTGTTGAGGACGCCCTTGCCGTCGATGATCTCGTGGCGGGCGCCGTTGCCGGCGGTGGCATCGTCCTTGAAGTCCTGGATCAGCGTGCCCGGCTCCGGGCCCTCGTAGAGGGTCTTGGCCTTGCCGTCATAGATTTTTCGCCGACGGTTCATGTGAGCTCTGCCGTTTTGTGTCTGGGAAATTGGGTGGATTTGGCGCGTTCATGCGCCAGAACACCAGCGGAAAGCAAGTTTTTTCGCGCCTTTGCCTGTAAACCCCGGCAGGGTCGCAGAATTCGTGGCCCAGTGCATCCAAAGCCCCGGCGAGCCGTTAACAGGCGCTGACCAAATGCCGCGCGCGGAGCCGTTGATTTGGGTGCGCGCTCGGCTTATGTCCAACCCATTGAGGGCGCTGAAGCGCCGGGGAAATCGAGGCGCGGAGACACACATGTCGGGTTTTGACGATCGCAAAAAAGGCCAGGAAGCCAAGTTCGCCCATGACGCCGAACTCCGTTTCAGGGCCGAGGCTCGCCGCAACAAGCTCCTGGGCCTCTGGGCCGCCGAGCATATGGGCCTGTCGGAAGAGCATGCCAAGGAATACGCAGCGGAAGTCGTGGCCGCCGACTTCGAGGAAGCCGGTGACGAGGACGTGTTCCGCAAGATTCAGGGCGACCTCAAGGCCAAGGGCGCCTCGGTGTCCGACGACATGATTCGCAAGAAGATGGTCGAGCTGGTGCAGACCGCCCGCGATCAGGTCATCTCCGAGGGCTGATCTCAGCCACAGTTCTGGAAGGCCGGGAGCCCAAGCGCCCCGGCCTTTTTCATTGGTTTTGCCCTATGCCCAAGCGTTTTCAGCAGATTCTCGCCCAGGAACTCGACGGCCCGTTCGCCGTGCCGACCGATGCCGACGTGGCCCGCATCGTCCGCCGGTTCGAGGCCGCCGATGTCGAGGACATGCTCGACGAGCTGGCCGCGATGTCGGCCGAGCGCGACGAGGTCGAGGAATGGGATGGCGATACTCTCGATGACATCGCGCGGGCGCAGGCATTCGTGTCGCGGCTGCTGACGGCCATGCCGGACCACCGGGCGGCGGTTGCCGCGCGGGTCGAGGCAGCCGATGCCGTGACGTCGGCCTACCTGCGCCTCATCCTCGGCGAGAACTAGGGAGAGCGGCGAACCGCCCTCCCGGTCGTTCACTCCGCCGCGGCGGCCTGCTTGCCGGCGGCGTTCAGGGCCTGGTCGAGATCGGCGAGGATGTCGTCGATGTGCTCGATGCCGATGGCCAGCCGCACATAGCCCGGGGTCACGCCGGCGGACAGCTGCTCGGCGGGCGACAGCTGCGAGTGCGTGGTCGTCGCCGGATGGATGGCGAGCGAGCGGGCATCGCCGATATTGGCGGCGTGGTAGACCAGCTTCAGCGCATCGATGAAACGGGCGCCCGCTTCGCGGCCGCTGGCCAGCTCGAAGCCGATCAGCGCGCCGTAGCCGCGCTTCAGGTATTTGTCGGCAGCGGCCTTCTTGTCGCCGGTCTGCAGGCCGGGATAGTTCACCGACACGATTTCCGGCCGATTCTTGAGCCAGTCCGCCACCTTCGCGGCATTCTCGAAATGCCGGTCGACGCGCAGCGCCAGCGTTTCGACGCCCTGGATGGTGAGGAAGGCATTGAACGGCGACAAAGCCGCGCCATGGGTGCGGAGCAGGGTGGTGCGGGCCTTGAGGATGTAGGCGATCGGGCCGAGCGGCTTGGCCGCCTCGACCCAGACCGCGCCATGATAGGCCTGGTCGGGCTGGTTGAGCAGGGGCTGCCGCTCGGGCTTGGCCGCCCAGTCGAAATTGCCGCCGTCGACGATCAGGCCGCCGATGGAATTGCCATGGCCGCCCAGATACTTGGTCGAGGAATAGACCACCACCGCGGCCCCGTGCTCGAACGGCCGGGCCGTCAGCGGGGCGGCGGTGTTGTCGACGATCAGCGGAATGCCGAATTCACGACCGATCGAGGCGACCTCGCCGATCTTGAGCACCGAAAGCTTCGGATTGGGCAGGGTTTCCGCATAGTAGACGCGGGTCTTGGCGTCGGTGGCGCGGCGGAAATTCTCCGGGTCGGCCGGATCGACGAAGCGGACTTCGATGCCCGCCTCGCGGAAGGTGTTCTTGAACAGGTTGTAGGTGCCGCCATAGAGATCGGTCGAGGCGACGATGTTGTCGCCGGCGATCGCCAGGTTCTGCACCGCATAGGCCGAGGCGGCCTGGCCGGAGGCCACGGCGAGCGCTGCCGCGCCGCCTTCGAGCGCCGCGACGCGCTTTTCCAGCACATCCGTCGTGGGGTTGCCCAGGCGGGTATAGATGTTGCCCAGGCGCTTGAGCGCGAACAGGTCCGCGGCGTGTTCGCTGTCCTCGAACTGGTAGGACGTGGTCTGGTAGATCGGCACCGCGACCGCACCCGTCGCCGGGTCGGATCGCCAGCCCGCATGCAGGCCCTGGGTCTCCGGATTCTTGCTCTGTACAGTCAAAATGGCCTCCTTCGGCACTCGCATATGGGCATGTTAGGCCCGCATTCCTGCGCCAGACGAGGTTTTGCCGACTAAAATACTGGTCCCTTGCCGGAAAAGAGTTTCCCTCTCCGTCACACGATTGGAGGACGACTAGGCCTTGAGCCGCTGCATCAGCCGGGTGAACATCAGCAGGCCCTCGGGCCACGGACCATGGCCGGACTCGAGGTTGATGTGGCCCGCTTCGCCGGCCAGATGCAGCTCCGAGCCCCAGGCGGTGGACATGTCGACCGCCTTCTCGACGCTGACATAACGGTCGTTGGTCGAAGCAACCAGCAGCGAGGGAAAGGGCAGGGGATCGCGCGGCACGTTGCGGAAGGTGCGCACTTCGTGCGGCAGCTCGGCGACCAGGTCGTCGTTCTCGAGGTCCGGCGGCGAGACGAGGAAGGCCCCGCGCACCTTGGCGTCCTTGATGTTCTGCGCGGTGTGTACCACCGCCGAACAGGCCAGCGAATGCGCGATGAGCACCACCGGCCGCGTCGCCAGCATGATGTCCTGATGGATCCGCGCCACCCAGTCGGACAGCACCGGCCGGTCCCACTCGTCCTGTTCGACCAGCCGGCCGGTGGAAAAACGTTCGGCCCAGCGGTGCTGCCAATGGCCAGCGCCGGAATTGCCCAGGCCCGGCAGGATCAGCACGTCGGCTTCGGAAATCTTCATACGCCGCGCGTCCTCGACCAGAAGTAGCCGTCGCTATTGCGCTTCATGCCGAGCGGCTCGAGCTTGTCGTAGAACGGCACCGCGCCGGGCATCGAGAACAGCGCCAGCCCGACTTCCTCGCCCAGCACTTCCTTGGAGACACGGAGCAGTTCCTTGCCGATACCGCGGCCCTGGAAGTCTTCGTGCACGGCGAGATCGCAGCAATAGGCGGTCCAGGCGAAGTCCGTCACAGTCCGGCCAAGGCCGATGCAGCGGCCATCGAGCCGCGCCGTGATGACGAGGTTGGCGCCGGCGATCATTCGCGCCACGCGCTCGCGATCGCCGATCGGTCGCGTCGCGCCGAGCTCGGAATGGCCGACGACGTCAATATATTCGTCCACGGTCAGGCGTGGATCGCGGGCATAGATAATGTCGCTCATCCCGGCACCGGGCCGAAGACACGCTCGAAGATCGTGTCGACATGCTTCAAGTGATAGAAATCGTCGAACATGGCGTCGATCTCGGCCGCGCTCAGCTTGCCCGAGACTTCCGGGTCGGCCTTGAGATTGGCGGCGAACTGACCGGTGCGGTCGCCGCGGCTTTCCCAGACCTTCATGGCGTTGCGCTGCACGGCCGCGTACGACTCTTCGCGGCTTAGGCCGGCCTGGGTCAGCGCCAGCAGCACGCGCTGCGAATTGTGCAGTCCGCCGAGCAGGTCGAGATTGCGCTTCATGTTCTCGGGGTAGACCAGCAGGTTGTCGATCAGCCCGACGAGGCGGTTGAGCGCGAAATCCAGCGTCACCGTGGCATCCGGCCCGATCATGCGCTCGACCGACGAGTGCGAGATGTCGCGTTCGTGCCAGAGCGCCACGTTCTCGAGCGCCGGGGTCACCATGCCGCGAACGAGGCGGGCAAGGCCGGTGAGGTTCTCGCTCAGCACCGGGTTGCGCTTGTGCGGCATGGCCGATGAGCCCTTCTGGCCGGGCGAGAAGAACTCTTCGGCCTCCAGCACTTCGGTGCGCTGCAGGTGGCGGATTTCCGTCGCCAGTCGCTCGATCGACGAGGCGATCACGCCCAGCGTCGCAAAGAACATGGCGTGGCGGTCGCGCGGGATCACCTGCGTCGAGACCGGCTCCACCGCCAGCCCCAGCTTTTCGGCGACATAGGCCTCAACCGCCGGGTCGATGTTGGCGAAGGTGCCGATGGCGCCGGAAATGGCGCAGGTGGCGATTTCGGCGCGGGCATTGACCAGCCGGGCGCGGGCCCGGGCGAACTCGGCATAGGCTTCGCTGAGCTTGATGCCGAAGGTCGTGGGCTCGGCATGGATGCCGTGGCTGCGGCCGATGGTGATCGTGTATTTGTGCTCCTTGGCGCGCTTTTGCAGCGCCGCCAGAAGCCGGTCGATATCGCCCAGCAGGATGTCCGAGGCCTTGGCCAGTTGCACCGCAAGGCAGGTATCGAGCACGTCCGAGGACGTCATGCCCTGGTGCAGGAAGCGCGCTTCCGGGCCGACGATTTCGGAGACATGGGTCAGGAAGGCGATGACGTCGTGCTTTGTGGTGCGTTCGATCTCGTCGATGCGGTCGACGTCGAAATTGTAGTGGCTGCCGGCGCCCTTGCGCTCGGTCATCACGTCCCAGATCTTCTGCGCCGCCGCATGCGGGACGACGCCGAGCTCGGCCAGTTTGGTCGTGGCGTGTGCCTCGATCTCGAACCAGATCGAAAAGCGCGTCTCGGGCGACCAGACGGTGACCATTTCGGGGCGGGAATAGCGCGGAATCATCGGTTTAGGCTCGATTCTTGAGAAACTGAATCCGGCGTCAGACGTGAAGCGTCAGCGCGCCGTTACGGATCGCCTTGATGCGATCGGCGTAGGTTTTGGGGTCATTGCCGGCGAATACCGAGGTGCCGGCGACGAAGACATTGGCGCCGGCCGCCGCGAGTTTGCCGGCATTGTCCGCCGAGACGCCGCCATCGACTTCGATGTCGATGGGCCGGCCGGCGACGAGGTCGCGCGCCTGCCGCAGCTTGGCATAGGTCTCTTCGATGAAGCTCTGGCCGCCGAAGCCCGGATTGACGCTCATCACCAGCAGCAGGTCGATGTCGCCGATCACATGTGCCACGGCGCTCACCGGCGTCGCCGGATTGATCGCCACGCCCGCCTTCTTGCCCTCGGCCCGGATGGCCTGCAGCGAACGATGCAGATGCGGTCCGGCCTCGGCATGCACGGTGATGATGTCGGCGCCGGCCTTGGCGAAGGCCGCCACATAGGGATCCACCGGCGCGATCATCAGGTGACAGTCGATGACCTTCCTGGTCGCCTTGCGCGCCGTCGCCGCCACAACCGGGCCGAACGAGATGTTGGGCACGAAATGGCCGTCCATCACGTCGACATGGATATAGTCGGCTCCGGCCTCGTCGATGGCGCGGATTTCCTCGCCCAGCCGCGAAAAATCGGCCGAGAGAATGGAGGGGGCAATCCGCAACGGCTGTCCGGCCATGAGGCGCTCCAACAAGTGAACGGGGTATGCGACCGGGGACTAGCACGCGTCACCCCGCTTCACAAGGAAGCGAGAGTCTGATCTGCCGCATTGCTTTGCCCCGCCGAGGGGCTAGAAGTCTGGCGACTTCGGAGGCGCGTCTTGTTCGGCTTTTCATTTCTTGCGGTGTTCGGGGCAGGGGTCCTGAGCTTCCTCAGCCCCTGCGTGCTGCCGCTGGTGCCGCCCTACCTCACCTATATGAGCGGCTCGAGCTTCGACCAGTTGCGCGCCGATGGCGCCACCGCCGGCGTCGTCTGGCAGAAAAGCGTCTTCACCTCGCTGTTCTTCATCCTCGGCTTTTCGTTGGTGTTCATCACCTTCGGCGCTACCGCGACGGCTTTCGGCCAGTCGTTCCGCGCGGCGCTGCCGATCATCACCCCGATCGCCGGTATCTTCATCATCGCGATGGGCCTGCATTTCCTCGGCGTCTACCGCATCGGCCTGCTCGACCGGCAGTTGCGCCATCAGGGCCCGGGCGTCGCCAGCGGTCCGGTCGGCGGCTTCCTGCTCGGCCTCGCCTTCGCGGTCGGCTGGACGCCCTGCATCGGCCCGGTGCTGGCCGCCATCCTTTCGGTCGCCGCCACACAGGAAACCGCCTATGAGGGCGCGGCGCTGCTCGGCGTCTATTCGCTCGGCCTCGGCGTGCCGTTCCTCCTCGCCGGCATCGCCATCGGGCCGTTCCTCACCTTCTTCCAGGGTTTTCGGAAGCATCTGGGCACCATCGAAAAGGTGATGGGCGCGCTGCTGGTGCTCACCGGCCTGCTGTTTCTCACCGGCCAGTTCACCCGTATCGCCTACTGGTTTCAGGAAACCTTCCCGATCCTGCAGACGATCGGGTAACGTCCTCTTTACCGTCCGAGCCAAAACAGCATCGGGCGGCGCTCTGTCACGGCATCGTCAACGCGCTATTCATTCGGCGGCGCGAGGATGGCGCCATCTTCTTGTGGGAGAGGACTGTTCATGGCCGACAGCACGGCATTGCCAAGGCTGCTCGACGATTTGACAGGCACCGCGCGAACCGACGCTGCGGGCCAGTTGGGTATTGGTGTGCGCATCGGCCATCGCATCGCGGAAGTCGAGGCGCTCTGGCGCTCGCTCGCGGCGTCCGGCATCGAGTCACCCGGCCAGAGCTACGATTTCACCCGCCTCTGGGTCGAAACGCAGAATATTGCCGAAGCCGACCAGTTCTACATCGTCGGCGAAGTCGCCGGCGCGCCGGTTGCGCTCTTCGCGCTGCATCGCAAGGTCTCCAAGGGCGTGCGCCAGCTCGCCTGGTTCCCCGGTCAGCATGTCGGCTGCAACGCGCCGCTGATCGACCGCGCCCGCCTTGCCGCCATGACGCCGGATCAGCGCCGCGCGCTGTGGAAGTCCATGTTCCGCTCCATCAAGGGCGTCGACGTGGTGTTTCTCCGGGCCGTACCCGAAACGCTGGCCGATGGCGTCGATCTCTTCGCGGAGCTCGGTACATGGATGCTGGGGGACACGCTCTACCGCGCCCAGTTCGGCAGCTGGGAGGAAGCGAACACCACCCAGCGCAGCAAGTCGCGCCGCAAGCACGACCGCCAGCAGGGCGAAAAGCTCGAAGCGATGGGCGAGGTCAGCTTCGAGGAGCTGTCCGATGGTCCCGAGGCCGGGCAGGTGCTCGACTTGATGTTCCGCCAGCGCGCCGCCCGTTTCGTCGAAATGGGCGTCAACGACCCGTTCTGCCTGCAGAACATCCGCAATTTCTACGACGCGACGGTCGCACAGGATTCGGCCGTCGACGTCCGCCTGCACGCACTGCGCCTCAACGGTGAGATCGTGGCGCTGCGCTACAACATCGCGCACGGCGACCGGCTGTTCTGCCTCATCTCCTCGATGAGCATCGAGCCGTCGATCCAGCCCGGTTCGCCGGGCAAGCAATGCCTGCTGCGGGTGATGCAGACGGTCTTTGACGAAGGCTTCCGCACCTTCGATATGGGCGCGGGCTTCACCGACGAGAAGCGCCACTGGTGCAATGTCCAGATTCCCGTGCGCCAGCACTATGTCTCGCTCACGGCGCTCGGCCGCCTGACCTCCGGCCTGCACCAGAACTGGCAGCTCCACCGCCGGCGCATCAAGGAAAACAAGCAGCTGATGGGGCTGCTCAAGTCGATCCGCTCGAAACTCCACCGCGCCAAGGCCGACGACGGCAAGCCCGAGGTGGCGGAAGACTGAGAGGCGTCGCCCCTCAGATCAGCCGCAGTCCCTTCATCGACACGTGTCCACTCCGGCCAATGATCACATGATCATGGACGGCGATGCCGAGCGGCTTCGCGATGTCGTTGATCTGCCGGGTCATCTGTACGTCGGCCGATGACGGCGTCGGGTCGCCCGAAGGGTGGTTGTGGACGAGGATCAGGGCCGTGGCCGAGTGCTCCAGCGCCCGCTTGATCACTTCGCGCGGATAGACCGGCGTGTGATCCACCGTGCCGGTCTGCTGCACTTCATCGGCAATCAGCCGGTTGCGCTTGTCGAGAAACAGGATGCGGAACTGCTCGATGTCCTCGAAGGCCATCGCCGAGCGGCAATAGTCGATCAGCGAGGTCCATGAGCTGAGGATCGGCTGGTCGGTGACGATCTTGTCCTTGGCGAAGCGCAGCGCCGCCGCCCGGAAGACATGGATGTTGGAGATGGTGATCTCGCCCATGCCGGCAAACTCGCCCAGCCGTTCGGCCGGCGCCGCGAGCACGCCGGAGAACGAGCCGAAGCGCTTGAGCAGCGCCTTGGCGAGTTCCTTGGTGTCCTTGCGGGGGATGCAGACATGCAGCACCAGTTCGAGCAGTTCGGCGTCCGAGAACGCCTCGCCGCCCAGCTTGCCGAAGCGTTCGCGCACGCGCTCGCGATGCCCCAGATAGTGGGGCGCCGCGGCTTCCGCCAAACCATCCGTCGGTGGCTTGGCGGGCTTGCCCATGGCTACTTGCGGGCGTCGAGCGGATTAAACAGGCCGCGCGGGGAGGCGGTGAAGATTTCCGCCCCGGTGTCGGTGATGCCGATCGAGTGCTCGCACTGCGCCGAGAGCGTGCGGTCGCGGGTCACCGCGGTCCAGCCGTCCGAGAGAATTTTCACATGCGGGCGGCCGAGATTGATCATCGGCTCGATGGTGAAGATCATCCCAGGCTTCAGCGGCACGCCGGTGCCCGGCACGCCGAAATGCATGATGTTGGGCTCGTCGTGGAAGAGCTGGCCGACGCCATGGCCGACGAAATCGCGCACCACGCTGGTCCGCTCGGCCTCGGCGTGCTGCTGGATCGCCGCGCCGATATCGCCGGTGGTATTGCCCGGTTTGGCCGCGGCGATGCCGGCGGCGAGGCTCTCGTAAGTGACTTCGATCAGCCGTTCGGCCTTCCGCGAGATTTCGCCGACCGGGTACATGCGCGACGAGTCGCCGTACCAGCCGTCGACGATCAGCGTCAGGTCGATATTGACGATGTCGCCCTCGCGCAGCGGCCGGTCCTCGGGAATGCCATGGCAGACCACGTGGTTGATCGAGGTGCAGACCGAATGCCGGTAGCCCTTGTAGAACAGCGTCGCCGGAATGGCGTCGTGGTCGCGGGCAAATTCATAGGCGAGCTTGTCGAGCGCCAGTGTGGTGACGCCCGGCTTCACCTCGGCCACCAGCAGATCGAGCGCCTCGGCGGTCAGCCGGCCGGCCTTGCGCATACCGGCAAAGCCGCTCTCGCCATGGATGGGGATGACACCCGTCGTGCGGCGGTGCTTGGTCTCGGCGTCGACGAAAGTGATCATTCGGGCTCCAGTCTTTGCTGGGAAAGTAGTGCGTTGCCGGGCCGAATGGAAGGCCGCACCGCGGCTTGTCAGCCGTGCAGCAGCCAGACGACGCCGACGGCCACCAGCCCGATGCCGATCCATTCGCGCCAGCCGACATTCTGGCCGAAGACGCGGCGGGCCAGCACCTGGGCGAAGAGGATTTCCACCAGTCCCAGTGTCCGCACCCGCGCCGCCGATTCCAGCGCGAAGGCGAGGAACCAGCCCTGCGACGCCAGCGCGCCGATAAAGCCGGCGGGCAGGGAGGGTTTCCATTCCGCCGCCATCGCCCGCAGCGTCTTTCGGTCCCTGATGCCGAGCCAGATCAGGATGGAGGCGGTCTGCAGGAACAGCGCCAGCACCAGCGTGCCGGACGCGTTGACGAGATAGCTGCCGCCATCGAGCCCGACAATGGCGCCGCGATAGGCGACCGAGGAGAGGCCGAAGAGGCTTGCTGCGCCGATACCCAGCACGGTTGGCCGCCAGGCGAAGATCGTCGCCGCGCTTTCCTTTTTCGGCCACGACATCAGCACAACGCCGATGGTGGCGAGCAGGATGGCGAGCGTCACGGGCAGGGTGAGGTGGTCGCCGAGCAGCACCACGCCGAAGATGGCGACCTGGATCGGCTCGGTCTTGGTATAGGCGGTGACCACCACGAAGGACCGGCCCTGCATAGCCATCAGCAGCATGGCGGTCGCCGCCACCTGCGTCAGCGCCCCGGCGGCGGTCCACAGCACCGCCGCCAGGTCGGGTACGGGTATCGCCTCACGGGTGACGATCAGGATGGCGAAGAAGAACAGGATGGCGAAGGGCAGGCCATAGACGAAGCGCACATAGGTCGCCCCGGCGGTGCCGAGCGGTCCGCTCAGGCTGCGCTGCAGCACATTGCGCACCGTCTGCCCCAGCGCTGCTACCAGCGTGAACACGATCCAGAGCCACGGCGCGACCACGATGCATCTCCTCAAACGAGAACGGCACGCCTAACCCCGCACCGGCGTGCTTGCAAGCGTGTAGAAAAGCCCGGCGGGCCGTTGACGGCGGCGGGTTTGGCGGGCATTCCATTGCCTTTCCGAGCCCCGGACCCCAATGCCCGCTTCCGACGCCATCACTGCCGGCCTCATCGTCATCGGCGACGAAATCCTGTCCGGTCGCACCAAGGACGTGAACATTGGCGCCGTCGCCGACTTCTGCACAGATCTCGGCATCGACCTCACCGAAGTGCGCGTCGTCTCCGATGTCGAGGCATCCATCGTCGAGGCGGTGCAGGCGCTCAGCGCCCGCTACACGTACGTTTTCACCACCGGCGGCATCGGCCCGACGCATGACGACATCACCGCCGACGCCGTTGCCAAGGCGTTCGGCGTAGCGTTGCCGATCAACGCGGAAGCCCGCGCCATGCTGGAAGCGCGCTGGACCGCCTCGGGCACCGAGGTCACCGAAGCGCGGCTGCGCATGGCCCGCATTCCGGAAGGCGCCGCGCTCATCGTCAATTCGGTCAGCGCCGCGCCCGGTTTCCGCATCGGCAATGTGCATGTGATGGCCGGCGTGCCGGTGATCATGCGCGCCATGCTCGAAGCCATCGCGCCGACCCTGAAGGGTGGCAAAAAGGTCCAGTCCGTCACCATCCGCTGCGGCGTGGGCGAGGGCGCCATCGGCGGTCCGTTCGGCCGCATCGCCGATGCATTCCCCGATGTGAAGATGGGCAGCTACCCGCAGTTCGGCCAGACCACCGTCATGACCGAGCTGGTTCTTCGTTCTTCCGACGAGGCCCGCCTCGCCGAAGCCGCCAACAAGGTGCGGGAGATGGTTGCCGCTGCGCACGCGGCCGCCGGCCTGGCGCCGCCGCAAGACCCCTATTGAGCCGGTCCAGCCAGACCGCAAGGAGACCCAATTGAGCCAGACCCAGCAGAAGTCCTTTCCGGTCACGTGGGACCAGTTCCATCGCGACAGCCGCGCGCTGGCCTGGCGCCTGCAGTCGCTCGGGCCGTTCGATGCGCTCGTCGCCATCACCCGTGGCGGCCTCGTTCCGGCGGCCATCGTCGCCCGCGAACTCAACATCCGCGTCGTCGAATGCGTGGCGGTCAAGAGCTACGACCACCAGAACAAGGGCGGCATCCAGGTGCTCAAGCCGATCACCGACGACCTGCTGCAGAAGGCCAAGGCCGGCGGCAAGCTGCTGATCGTCGACGATCTGGTCGACACCGGCGCCACCGCCCGCGTCGTCCGCGACATGCTCCCGGGCGCCCACTTCGCCACCGTCTACGCCAAGCCCAAAGGCCGCGAGATGGTCGACACGTTCATCACCGAAGTGTCCCAGGACACCTGGATCTTCTTCCCCTGGGACCTCGACGTCGCCTACGTCCCCCCG
>VFQQ010002616.1_pt1 | contig 19621 bp, 32 predicted proteins | sample 3512341 | NCBI WGS metagenome assembly VFQQ01 (sample SAMN10412373, study PRJNA504923) | tailings metagenome | isolation source: Relicate 2 Philex TSF1 revegetated site | place: Philippines: Tuba, Benguet | collected 2017-08-29 | reverse complement strand
ATTTTCTCCCCTGCAAAGCTTGGTACGAAAGGCCGGTACGGTACGAAACACCCCCTTTCCCCCCGTTTCTTGTTGTGGCTGGACCCGCCCGGAATCTATTTTTCTATTTGCATCGGCCTTACAGCAGGGCTTCGGCCACATAGTGCAACATTTATGCAGTTACAGCAGGCAGAGACTCACCCACAGGCAGGCGGTTGGGATTTGTCGAATGGCGGGGGTGGCAAACAGCAACGCACAGCCTTGCCACACACTGTAACATCCATGCAGTAATAGCAGCCAGTGACTCACCCACAGGCAGGCGGTCGGTATTTGGCGGATGGCGGGTGTGGCGAACAAAAACGCTGCCACCCCCAGGCTCTGCAGCAGGCCCGACCAGCGCTGCTCGTACACATGCACTGCGACCACCTCGTCTGCTGCGCCCGCTGCGCCTGCTGTGGCTCTTGCTGGGTCTGCTGCGCCCGCTGCGCCTGCTGCAGATGTTGCGCCTGCTAGGAAGCCACCTGCTGTGCCTGCTGCTGCGCCTACTGGCCCGCCTGCTGCCCCTCCTGCTGTGCCTGCTGCGCCGTCCGCTGTCCCGCTGCCGCCACCCTTGCCCCACCCCCGGCTCGCCTGCAGCACCTCTCCAGCAGCAACCGGAGGGGCAGCCGCCACAGCTGCGCTCTCCAGAGCGGCTGCAAGGCATCTGCTGCTGCCGCCGCCGCCGGCGGCGGCATTGTCAGCAGCTGCTGCGTCAGAGAAGCTGCTGCTACTGCGGCCGCTGCTGCAGGCGGCGTGTGGCAGCAGGGCTTGGGCAGAAGGCGACAGGTGCAAGCCCTTGCTTTTGCTGCCGGCTGTTCCCAACTCGACACAGCCGGCTGCCGGCAGGGCCGCAAGTGTGCTGTTGCATGGGTAAGGTGCACTGCTCTGTTGCTGCGCCTGCTGCTGCTGCGCCTGCTGCGCCTGCTGCTGCCAAGGCTCCTGCTGCTGGCCGCCGCCGCTGCTGCTGCGCCGCTTGCCGGACACTTTAGCAAGAGCTTTTGTGTGCATGGGAGCCTGGGGCAGCACGCCATTCACCGGCGGCAGGCCCAGCAGCCCACACAGCAGGGTCATCAGCCCTGCACAAAAAGGGCCATTTGAGAAATTGGCTCAATGCAAGCAGCACGCCATTCACGGGCGGCAGGCCCAGCATCCCACACAGCAGGGTCATCAGCCCTGCGGGAAGCATCGCAAAAGTCGGGAGCCGTGCGAAAAAGGTGGCCCCTGCAAATCCGCTGGCATGTGGCCACACCCGCCCGCAGCCACCGTGTGCGACACTTGGCGCCCCTAGTCTCGGCCGCAGGAGCGCGGCACAGCATTCCATGCGTGGCACAGCACAGTGCACTCAGCAGCATTTGATGTGAGCGCATCCAGTAGTGCAGCGCAGCGCACCCAGCAGCCTTTCATGCACGGCAGTGCGGCACAGCACAGCGCAGCGCACCCAGCAGCATGAAGTCCCAGTGGTAGGCCGGTGGCTTCTGCAGGTTGAATTCCTCCTGGAGAACAGCAGAAAGTGGAAGCCAGGAGGAATTAGTTCGCTTGCCAATGCTTAGCAATGCTGCAGCAATTCACAGAGCAATTAACGGGGTAATGCCTGGCGGCGGCTTCTGCAAATTGAATGCCTCCTGTGGGAGGGAAATTGTGCAAGCTGGGGAGGAAACTCACTGAGCAGCTTGCATGGAAGGTGCACCACAGCTGCACCCCAAGTAGCGTGCACACCGCAGCCAACCGCACCTGATGCTGCCCGGTGCGCAATGTCTGACTACAATGCCCCGCCCCACAATGCACCAGCGAAACAGCCCACAACCAACTGACCTGCTGCGCCAGCTGTGCCGACATGTGATGGTCAAAAATAACAAAAGCCGTCATCAACAAAGATACCCACTCAGCTGACCTGCTGCGCCAGCTGGGCCGAAACATTGTGGTCGAAAAAGAACAGGACTGTGATCAGGGCGGCAGGGATGAGCGCCGCTGCGATCCACCGCCCTTCTAAGCTGGCCATGCCCTGCAACAGTGCATGAGAGCGAAACAGGCCAAATGAAGAGCCATGGTGCGAAGGGTGCTGCAGGGACGAGGGAAGCAGCGATCCAGCGCCCCTCCAAGCTGGCCATGTCCTGCAAGCCAGAACAAAGATCACATGGAGGCACCCTTGTTGCCAAAAGCACTGCCAAGCTGTGCAGCTCACCGCCACCACCGTCCAATTGGGAGAGGAGTCCCACACGCTGGGCATGTGCACCCGCCGCAGCACTCTTCCATTGCGAAAGAAACTACCAAGCTATTGAATCAACTCACCGCAGCCACCGTCCAATTAGAAGAGGAGTCCCACACATTTGGCGTGTGCACCCGCCGGGGAACGCTCCCGCTGCTGCCGCTGCCGCCATGCACCGCAAAGCTGAGGCCGGTGAAGGCGAGCAGCATCAGCGGTGCGCCGTAATCAGCAAGGAAGCCCCTGCAGAGAGTGGACACAGAAAGGCGGTCCGGCGGGTGACGGCAGGCAGCTCGATCGTGGCTCGCAGCCAGCCTGCCCAGCCCACATCAGTTGGATGTGCCCACAATCGAACCAGCACTCATTCCCTGTCCGCACCGGGGAGGGGACCGCAGGAAGCGCCAGGAGTGGGCGCTCGTCATCAGCAAATCAAGCGCACCCCAGCCCGCAGCAGCCCAAATAGGCAAGCTAACACAGTGTGCCATTTCTCACCGAAGGGGGGGCCTCAGAAAGCGCCAGCCGCGAGCGCTTCGCATCAGTAGGGAGGCGAGCAGCAGGCCGAAAGCTAGCAGCAGCGACCAGACGCCATTGACCAGCTGCCAGGTGGCAGCATCAGGGGGCGGCGGAAAAAGCTCGCCGCTGCCACCGCTGCTGCCGCCACCGCTGCTGCTGCCACCGCTGCTGCTGCCACTGCTGCTGCCGCCAACCCAGACCGCGCCGCTGCTGCTGCTGCGGAATTCTTCAATGCTGCCCTTGATGGCTTGCTGCAGGAACAGCAGGGCGATGAGCATGCCAAACAGCTCGCCGCTCAGGCGGGTGAAGTGGCGGATGTACTGCGGAACAGCAGTGGTGGGCAGACAATCGATTGAGGAATGAGCAGCAGAGCAGCATGTCTCTGCCACGGTACAACTGACAAGCACCCTTTCTGACTGCAAGCACCCTTTGTACTGCAAGCCGGCTTGCTGAAACCCCCTAAGCCAGCGCTCACCACGCAGGCGTTGGTCAGGGACAGCACGAGAATCATGGCGGCCGCCCACACGCAGCACCAGGCGCCCCATGCCAAGAAGCGCTCCCGCCCAAGCCCTGCAGAGTCCAGCAAAGGGGCAAGCAGATGAGAAACAAATGCAGCAAAACAGCCGCCATCCTGCCAAACCCCACCGACGGCACCATCAGCCACTCGGTCGCCGAGCAAACAACTCAACAGCAGTCACTGAGTCGGCAAAGTGCACCATGTAGGTCGTTAGTGCAAACACTTGGCTAAAGCAGCGCCTCACCCTCTCTGTCCTTTGCAAAGTCGTACATGTAGCCATAGGTGAGCACAATGGGTTCCGCCACACCCACAATCAGCAGCGGCTGGCCGCCAACCAGGGCCTGCAGCAGCCCGGTGATGGCCGTAGCCGCCAGCACTGCGGCAGGGGGATACATCGTTTGATACATCGTTTACATATATCGTGTGTATATGCAGGGCGCCAGAGGCGCCAGCGCGACAACTCGTGCAATACGCGGTCAGCCCAAGCCACAGCACGGCGTGCCACCAACCATATGCATCCCCGCCTCTGCACCGCACTCAGAGCTGAGATCGGCAGCTGTCCCTGCCCAGCATTGCGCACCCGACACGGGGGACAGCAGGCCATCTGTGTCGGAGCTGGCTTGCACTCCAAACGCGAGAGCGGGGATGGCAGAGGCGAGGCAGACGTGCGTTGCAGCGGCCAGGATCCTGCATCAAGCAAACAGTACGTTAGCGCTTTGTGGGTGCTGGCAGGGCAGGGCTTGAAAGGCAGCACAGTATGTCTGGTTGGCTGGCACTGGTTGACAAGATGGGGTGCCCAATTGCGGCGGCGGCGAGGCGAGCGGCGGCGGGCTTACCTGAGCTTGCCCCGCGTGCGCCAGTCGTCCTGCCAAGACGCCCATCGCAGTCGGGCAGCGTCCCGGACCACACCGCTGCCCAGGGCGGCCGCCCACGCTGCCCACTTCATCCCGGCCGCGAGGCGCAAAGTGCGGGGCGGTGTGTTTAGGGCCGCAGTGCGGCTAAGCGGCGACCCATCATCTCAAACAAGTCAAAGCAACGAGGAATCGGCTAGCCTGCACAGCACGTGGGTGCATGTCGCCGCCAGCTGAGCGGGTAAGCGGCGGCCAGACGCGCCGACATGTTTTCGAGGCCCAACGACCAGCCTGCATTGTCTGATCTGTTGGCACACCTGTATCAACAGCCAGTTCAGTGGCAATCGGCATGCGTGGGCGCTCTCTGTCCCTTGGCTGCCATCCAGCGGTCTCCTTGCAGGTCATCTCGGCGGCCGCTTGCTGGGCACACAGCCACATAGCTATGCACACAAGCAGCTGCCTCCCATGGCATGACAGTACCGTGCTGGAAACATGCTGCAAATGGATGCCAGATGACTGACCGATCGCTTCGCACCACCGCCACCAATTGCAGCAGTGGCGGCGGCGGCGGCGAGCTGTGGCTGAGTGGCGGGGCCGCGCAGCGCAGCAGGGATCCAGGCTGCTCTTGCATCCCGCTCCCGTCAGCTGCGGCATCTCTTGCTCGATACGGGTGTGCAGATCTCGAGCTTTTGAACTCGTCAGCAGGCCCGTGACGCTGCGGCCAAGGGTTGCCGTCCACAATGGCGTCCCTGGCCGCTTGCAGAGCCCCTACCGCGCTCGCAGCGAGGCAGCGAAGCGGCCCTGCGGTCGCGGCAAGCCAAGGGCGCCCAGCCGCAGCTGCCGCCGCCACCCGCCATGCCGCTGCCGCCTCGGGCTGCGCCGGCAGCAGCCGCGCAGCCGCTGCTCAGAGGAGATCGCGAGTGCAAGCGGCAGCCTACCGGCGGCCACGACCGCCAATGATGGACAGCATACTGGACGACTTAGGGTCCAACCATGATTCTGCAGCTGAGAGCAGCACAGACCTGGCGGTGAGCGCGCGCTGCTGATCGGTTTGGGTGCCACCGCTGCTGCTGTTACGGCGGCGGCGGGTTGATCTGGTCTCATGCCATGCCACAGGCCCTGCTGTCATTGTCATACACGCAACATGACGCGCTGCAGCTGTGCCAATGTGGGGATTTCCACAGCCGGCTGTGAGGATGGATGCTGGGATGGTTGAGCCGCCATGCAGTCGTGCCTCTGGCTTGCTAAGCTGCAGGCACCAGAGGGTCCTGCATCTCTTTCCACAGCTGATGGCTGCCTGTGTCCGATGCGACTTTGTTTGCTCTGCCTGCGCTGCAGGCAGCGGAGCGGCCAGCGGTGTTTCCGCCGCTCCTGAGTGCAGACGGCGCCAGTGACCCGGTAAAAGAAGACAGGTGGGCTGGTTGGCTTTGACAGACCAGCCATAAATTTGCAGTGGCGGGAAAAGCACTTGCCAAGGCATGCGGTGCCATGTCTGTCTGCTCCTGAGTCACCTCTAGTCCCTCCCCTCCTCTGAACCTCTCCACTGCTCCTGCTTTTGCAGCCGCCGCTATCGGCGGACCGTGTTTGACTGGGCGGAGTGGCGCAAGCACCGTTCCACAGAGCGGTATGTTCGGCACATGCAGAGCATGACCAGCGTGAGTGCCAATCATCTGAGAGCGTTTAGCTTTTTGGTGGATGTCATGAACGGTTAATTTAAAAGTAGGCCCACGGAGCGCTACGTGCGGCACATGCAGAGCATGACCAGCGTGAGTGTTGATATCTTTAAAACTTCTCAGCTGTTGGCAGGTTATAGTAAAGAAAGGTGGGTAAGCTCATGGCATGCCTGCAGAGTGGCGCATGCAGAGCATGAGCAGCGTGAGTGTACTAATCAGACGAACCGGTCACACTGTCGATGGATGGCTGGATTCAAAGCTTGATGCATGCATGTCGGACAAACTGAGCAAGCTCCCCTTAACCAAACTGGCCGGCGGCTTATGTGGTGCAATGCTTAGCACGCCTGCGGCTCATTAAAGCGTCTGTGCCCCCATCCAACGTTGTCCCCAACCCACAGTCGCGCATGGTGCGCGGCCTGGCCGCCCCGCTTGGCTACATTTTCACGGTGGCCACCCTGGTGTCAGGCTACAACGCATCAGTGGAGGCAAGTGGGGTCCATTTGTGCATGTGGAGTATTCCATGCAGGCAGGCAGCCCTAGCTATGCACTTGCGCAGTGCGGGGCGGCTGGTGTCTACGGAAGGGCGGGGCTCGGAATACCACTGCTTGCAAGTTGGATCGCTCCCCTGCTGCCTCGCTGCCGCCGACTCCCAATGTTTACGCCCTCTCGAAACTGGCGAGAACCTGCATCGATGTGGTTTGCTCGTGCACCCCAATGCGCAGGCGGGCCTGCTGCCCAGCCTGCTGCCCGCCGCCGCTGGCTTCAAACTTCAACATTTCCCTTTTGTGTTTCGTGTGCACACCGCAACAAGCGCCGTTTTTATTTCGTTCCAATGCGCAGGCGGGCTTGCTGCCCAGCCTGCTGCCCGAAATCACAATGTCGGGCAATGGGCCCTTTGGGGTGGCATCCTTTGCCATCTCCCTGCTGCTGGTGTTCCGGTGAGTGGCACGCTTTTTAATCTGAACTGAAAGCAGACAGCAGAACTTGCAAGGGACCGTTTGGCGTGGCGCTATTTGCCATTTTGCTGCTGCTGGTGTTCCGGTTAGCAGGGAGGGATTCAGCGCAGACAGTTTCCAAGTCTCTGTGCCTGCTGGCTGAAGGCTTGGCAGTGCTGAAACGGAGCTTGCAACGGGTCCAGTTTGCTTGCCATTTGCATCCCCTTTTTGCTGATTGATTGGCTTGCTGTTCTGCCAACCTTGGCTGCAGAACAAACGCCTCGTATGCACGCTGGCTGGATGCGCGCAAAGCTTGGGGCAAGCTGATCAACCGCAGCCGGGACCTGACTCGGCAGGTGACTGTGGGGGCTGTCTAAGTTTAGCTCCACACGAATTGTGCATTCATCACTGCAGCCGGGGCCTGACGCGCCAGGTGTGTTTGAAGTGAATCAGTTTCGGTTGCTGAGGCAGCACTTTAGAACCAACCTTGCAGCCGAGGCGCACATGTGCCGTGTGTGTGCCGACCGCAAGGTTCCGAATGGTGCTTGGGTGCTCGGCGAGTGCAATACTAAAACAGTGTGCCGACCGCAAGGTTCCGAATGGTGCTTGGGTGCTCGGCGAGTGCAATACTAAAACAGTGTGCCGACCGCAAGGTTCCGAATGGTGCTTGGGTGCTCGGCGAGTGCAATACTAAAACAGTGTGCCGACCGCAAGGTTCCGAATGGTGCTTGGGTGCTCGGCGAGTGCAATACTAAAACAGTGTGCCGACCGCAAGGTTCCGTTTCTGGCAGCTGCATGGGCAGCTCTCGCCTTTCAACTCGACTAGCTTCCCTATGTGTGCAGGCGCTCACCTACTTCCCACCCGAGGACAAGCCCCTGCTCGACCTGCTGTGCCGCTGGACCGTTGCATTCAGGTGCTGTGCGTTGGTTGCTTGGCTGCTTGGATGCATGCTGCCACGTGTTTGAAAGTTGGCCTGCCGGCCCCCTCTTGAAACATACACATCTGTGCATTTCTCGCCATGCACTCCTTGCAGCCGCACCCTGAAGTGCCACCTGTGCGAGGACTACCAACTCGGTGAGCGTTTGTAAACAGCAGTAAATGCAACACCTGGCTGTGGGAATGCTACAGCTCATGCTGGGCGGGTGGGTGCAGCACCTGTGCGAAGACTATCAGCTGGGTGAGCACATGCAGAGGTATGTTGTAGCTTGACGGGTGGACGCAGCACTTGAGCGGGCTTTTGGACTACATGTACCATTTATGTCCACTCGCTTTTGCTTCCCTGCAGCCAACGAGCTGCCCCGTGAGGCCGAAGCTCTGCTGCCGCTTGCTTCTACAGCTGCTAATTTCGCCGCTTCATCTTCGTTTTCACAGATGAAGAGCTGCCGCGTGTGCTGCGCCCGCACGAGGCGCAAGCCCTGCTGCTGGCCAAGCACCGGCCCACCTACTGCCTGCAAATCCTGTCTGAAACGCTGAAGGTGAGGTGCTACCACCAGCTGCATGTATTGTTGGATGATTTTGTCAGAACCTGTCTGAAATGATGAAACGCTGAAGGTAACTACTTATAAGCCTATCACAGTTGTATAAATTGCCTCAGCGTGCCATCACCCGGGTCAGCCAAATGAGGTTGCGACATCCCTTGCTGTGCTGTGCTGTGCTGTGCTGTGCTGTGCTGTGCTGTGCAACCGCGCAGCTGGCACCGTGAAACCAGCGTGTGTGGCTGATCTGATTTGAGGTGTTGGCACTGCTGCTGTGCCCGTTGCGCCCTTTTGTCATGCCATGCAACAGATTCATGAGCGGCAATATTCTGCACCTAACCATCAATTGACTTGACACCCCTGTGCAACACCCCACAGGCTGCCCACTTGCCGCCGCCGCAGCCACAGCCGCCACAGCCACAGAATGGGGCAAGCAGCGGGCAGCAGGCTGCGGCAATTGCAGCCATCCCAGCGGTGCCGGCGGCGGCGGCTTATCGCATGGACGAAAACCTGACGGGTGGGTGGGGGCAAAATAACATGCATGTGCGAGTCAAGTGCAGAAACTGGATCGTGGTTGGGGATCGAAGTGACTTCCGATTTGCTCGTCTAGTTCTTCTGTTCCACGCGCAGAAATTGAGGACATTGTCGGCATGTGCGAGCGCATTTTATCCTTCCAAGCGCGAAAACTGTCTCTTTCACTTTGTTGGCGTATGTTATTCTACTGCAGAGTTGGAGGACATTGTGGGTACGCTAGCATAGTCCAGTCCTTAATCTGAGTTTACTATTCAAGACGGGCATCCAATTGGTTTTCTTAATGCAGAGTGTTGAGGACATCGTCTGCACATGCGAGTGCATCCTGCGGGCGCGGAACTATGCATTCATCTGTTTTGATTTTTCGTCTTGCGTTCGCAGAGTTTGAGGACATTGTGGGGACGTGCGAGCGCATCCTGCGTGCGCCCATCCCGCTGTCCTACACCCGCCACACCAGCCGCTTCATGGTGAGTTTTTTTAATGTGCGTTCATTGATTTTCTGTGCTGTTGCTGCCGCCCTACACCCGCCACACCGGCCGCTTCATGGTGATGTTATGTGTTTGTTTTACTTGACTTGCATTCAATCGGCTTTCTTCCGTGCTGCCGCTGCCGCCTCACACCCGCCACACCAGCCACTTCATGGTGAATTTGTTTGAATGCACGTTCATTGATTTTCTGTGCTGTTGCCGCCACACACCCGCCACACCGGCCGCTTCGTGGTGGCCGGGCGTTGGTTGTCAATGTCCCTCTTTCTGCGCTAACTGCACGCCCAGCTTCTCCAGAAGTACTGAACCTTTTATAACTGCTTAATCATGCTTACTGCGCAGATCATCTGGCTCACGCTCTGCCCTGCTTGCCGTTAGGGCCTGTGGCACACTTTTTTTTTTCATCGGCTTGTGCCCAAAACACTTCCAAAATCCTTGCGTCCTATCCCCCTATCCTGCAGATCATCTGGCGCACGCTGCAACTTCGCTGCCTCTCACCGCAGCTGTACCTCTCTACACACGCTGCCCTGTGGCCTTCCGTTCAACACTCTCTAATCCTCTGTTCTGCAGATCATCTGGCTCACGCTGCTGCCCTTTGCGCTGTGGGACAGCGTGGGCTGGGCAACAGTCCCCCTGTCGGTCATCGTTTCCTTCCTGCTGCTGGGTAGGTGCTGCCACTAAAGTTTCCATTCTGCCGTTGCTCGGTTGCTGGCTTGCTGTTTGATCCCCCTGTTGGTCATCGTTTCTTTCCTGCTGCTGGGTGAGTCGCTCCGTTCACAGTAGCTTCGTCAAGTTGCGTTCGCTGCGCTTGCCCAGCCCAACTTTTTTTTGTGTGTGTGCTTGTGCCGCATCCGGTCCGGTGGTGCTCACGTGGGCAGCTGCAGAGGCGGCTCTGCCGGCACAGCCCAAGCACCCCCTGCTGTGTGGCATTGGCCCTCGGCATCACTCGTTGCATTCTGGTGCACTTGCAGGAATCGAAGAGATCGGAGTGTCGATTGAAGAGGTGAGCTGGGGCCCTTCTGTCTTGATACCTTGTTGCTTTGACGTGCAAGTGCAATGGTAGTGCAGCGCAGCAGCCGCCGGAGCGATTATGTTCTCTCCCCTGTGCCCGCTCCTGCCCGCAGCCCGTCTGCATCCTGCCCCCTTTTCTACACTTACACTGCCTGATTATAACCAACCGTCATCCTCCCTCCCCCATTGCTCCCACCTCGCAGCCCTTCTCCATCCTGCCGCTGGACGCCCTCTGGTGAACGGCCCTCTGCAATTCTCTTAACTTCTGTTTCCGGGGACTTTGTGATTACTGTATTTGGTGCGCAATCCATCCTGCCGCTGGACGCCCTCTGGGTGAGGCATGCCCCCCCTGTGCTGCTTGATGCACACGCACCTTGCTCTGAATGCACACGCACCTTGCTGCTGAATACACCCGCACCCCCAGCCCCTCTGAATGTGCCTTCACATGTACAGCTCTTCTCTCGATCTTCACGCAGTGACACAATCGAGGCCAACGTGAAGGAGCTGCAAAGGACGCACAAATCCAAATGTTTTGCCAACCAGAGCATCACTCGATTTTAACCTGTTCTCCTCCACGCAGCGACACGATTGAAGCCAACGTCAAGGAGCTGCAAAAGACGCACAGCCAGCAGGCCGGCGGCGGCGGCGAGGAGGGGCAGCAAAAGGCGCGGCCGCCGCCGGCGCGCGACATTGTTGGCATGGCGGCAGCGGCAGAGGCGGCAGAGGCGGCAGCCTGGGGGCAGTGATAGGATGCGTCTGGCTGCTGAGCCGCCATTTTTCGGCATGGCGGCGGCGGCGGCGGCGCCTTGGATGCAGTGCCAGAAGCGTGAGCAACCTTTCAACACAACTCACAGCACATGCCTTGCAACGCAAGGCAGCACTTCATTTATTGACGCGCTTGTTCTGCGCCCGGCCCTGCGGTTGTATTATGATTTCACCATTTTTCCGCACTCCCCAACTGTTTCCTTCTCAGCTCGTGCGGCTGCGCTTGCTTACAACGCATTTCAACATCTGGCATTGACTGATTCATCCATGCAAACGAATGACGAAAAAACAACACTGCATGCTGTGTAGCACCCCAAAGAAGATAAAGGCAGCTACGACCGGCGACCGGCAGGCATGGTTGAAATAAACACAAATCAGCAGGAATCAGCCAGCCCTTGGGCTGAGCTAGGTAATGATAGGAGCCGCCCAGGTGCTACCCTTGGAAACAGCATGAAAGGCAGCTGCCTTAAGCTGGCACAGACTATACTCTTTTAAAGTGAGTTTCAAAGCAGCAAGTGGCTGCCTTTCCAGGCAGCGCCTGCAGCCACACCTGATTCAACCCCTTCACGCCAGCAGCAGTGCGGCCAGCGCCGCAGCAAGCACCACGCCCGCCGCGCCCCGCGCCGCTCCGGCGGCATTAGAAGCCTTGCTGTTGCTGTCACTGTTAGCGCTGGTGCTGCCCTGGTCGCTGTTAGCGCTGCCGGTGGTGGCGGTTGCGCCCGCCTCAGTGCTGCCGTTGCCGGTTTCGATCACCAGCTGGGCATCGCTGGGCAGAGGGGACATGCCGGGCAGCTGCTGCAGGCACACGGCCGCTGCGTGCTCGCTGCATGGGGGCGGGCGGGGAGAGGGCACGATTAGTGCAGGCACTACGATTGTGGTTGCCCGAACCGCATGTTCAATTGCTAACTGCACGTGCGGTACATGTGCGGCACAGGCACAGCAAGACCGTGTTCGTTGAAGGCAGGGGCACCGCGGGCGGCGCTCTCATGCAACAACCGAGGCGCGTTGAGCTGATGGTGCAAAGCACTGTCACTTACGCACGGTCCTTGGCGGCGGGGGACACCTTGGCCAGCTCCTTCAGGCAGTCCTGCATTAGTTGCATGATAGCCAAGGGAAGCGGGCACTGCTTACACGTCCTGGTCAGAGCGGGACCACTTGGCTGAAGTGCGCGGCAGCAGCAATGGCGGCAGCCCTCTCATACCTGCTGCCGCTTTAGAAGCGGCGGCGGCGCAGATCCTCAATGCAGTGCAGCTCTTGTGTTATCCAACCGAGCCATAAAGCCACAAACTGCCCCGCACCTCGTCGGCCACGTTCTTAATATCAGCCAGCGCCGCCAGGCAGGCGTTGGGGCAGATTTTGGAGTCCGAGGGAATGTCGCACGCGCCACGGGTGGTAAGCAGCGGCTGCAGGCTCAGCGCACAGCGCTGGCCGGCAGACAGGTTGATTGCAGCGGCCGCGGCCGCGCAGGCTGCTAGGGTGGCCAGCAGCAGGTGGGCACGCATGGTGGGAAGGAATGGGGCGGTGGGTGGGGGGCTGCAAGGCAGAAGGGAGACAGCATGTGTGCAGGTGTAAATTGCTGCGCCTGGTGGGGTAAGCGGGGTTGGAGTGGTCCACGGGTGGGGACACGTGGGCAAGCATTGTCCAGGGCGTGGGCCGCTAAGCAACAGAACACAAAGGAACAAGGCGCAATGCACCAAGCATGGTGCTGCCTCTGTGGAACACGCAGAGAAGCAGCAAAAAAGTAGGACTTTGACAATGCAAAGTGTCCAACCAGCAGGAGCGAACGGGGCGAGCGCCGAGCGGCAGCAGGCGCGGCGAGCGGCGGCGGCGGCGGCGGCGGCAAGGTGCAAGCGGTAAACGGCTGCCCCGGCATTGCCACCGTTTTTTGCATGTCATCAAGTGATTGCGCGCAGGTGAAGCGCCTCGCTCAGAGTTCCCCCGTCGCTTGCACGGGGCTTCGGCGCCGCTGGCGCACACGTCGCTCGGCTCGCGCTGCGCCGCCTGGATCATAATCCTCTGGACCTTCCATGCGCACCTAGCAAGCGACGCACGCCACAGTGCCTGTTCTTAGACGCTGGGGCCGAATGAAACTTTCACCCCTGACGGCTTATTGTGCGAGCGCAATTGTTCGAGGATGACGTTTGTGCAAGGGCGGTGCCATGTACCTCGCCTCCTATGCGGCCCTTTGTATGCTGTGTGCGCTGCGCCCCATGCCGCCGAGTGCGGCGCCCCGTGCCGGCCCCTCCCCTGCTCCTCCTGGACAACTGGATTGCGTTTGAAGCTTACATCAAGAAATCACAGCCAATCATGCAACGTGGCGACAGCAGCGGCGGCTGTCGCCGGCTGCAGCGCTCATCAAGTTCAGCCCGGCTGGTGAGCACAGCCCGCCCGCCTCATAGCCAGCGCTGCCCTGCCACAGCACTGGCACTATGTTACCACCAGTCAGGCACATCACATGATGAAATGAAAGTAACAGGGTAGGAGTCAGAATGCAGGGCAACAGATAGCCAATGCCAGGCACAGGGGCGCATGTACCGCACGCAAGCAACGATTGCGTTGATCCAGGCGTGGGGCCGACAGGTAGGTCACTAGGATAGATGGGCCGCTACCGGGACAACAACTAAGTGCCTACTCCGTTCGAACCTTGTCCACCGTGGATTTGAGCTTCAGCTTGCCTGCAGCTGAGTTGGTTTACATATGGACTGCTGCCGCCTACTCCGCTCGGACCTCGTCTACAGTAGCCTTGAGTTTGAGCTTGCCCGCCTGCAGCTGCAGCTGCCCGCTGGCCGCATTCACCCTGGCTACCTTGAACCGCTTGCCCAGCTTGGGAACGAATACGGTCTCGCCCACCGCCGGTAGCCAACCGCTGGCCGCAAGCGCGGCGTCCTGCAAGGGTAGGATTTGAGGTCATCCAACTTCAAAGGAGTGCATCTACTGAGTACGATGTGTTGCATACTCCTGCCCATGGAACAAACACAATCAAGCCGACTGGTTGGCCTGCCAGCAATCCCGACCCGCCATCTTACCCACCTGCTCCGCCGATGCTGCCTCTGCCTCTGCAACTAATGCTCACCCCAACCCGCCCCTTGGTAAGCCAACGCACCTGCTCCGCAGCCGCCGCCGCCTCTGCCGCCGCCGCCGCCTCGGCCTCTGCTGCCCGTTGAGACCGCTCCAGCATCCTCAGCTCGGTGAGAGCGGCAGAGACAGCCGACGACACCGCTTCGGCCCGCTGCAGCTGCTGCGCCGCCTCCAGCTCTGCAAGCTCCAGCCTGCGGCAGGACAGAACAGTCAGCAAAACAGTCAGCAGAGCAGTGCAGCAGTGGCCAGGAGGCAGGGTCGTGTTGTGGGAACAATTCAGCAATGTGTGGGAAAGTTCAGCAAGCGGTGCCGCACGTTCCCACCCCGAGCCGGCAGCAAACCTTCTCCAGAACAGTCAACTGAAAGCGTCCAGAAACAAGGCTGGTGGTGTCGTGAGATTCCAGCAGGCTAGGTGCCCTGGAACACACTACAGAGGCATGCCGATCGATCAGCAAAGTGCCCTGCACACCACCCACCTCAGCCGCTGCGCCTGGCCCGCCGCCGCCGCCGCCGATTTGTGCGCCGCCTCTGCTGCCGCTTCATCTGATTCGCTGCGCCGCCGCAGGGCCTCCAGCTCTCCTATTGTTGCGTTCACCTGCAGGGAATGGGCAATGTGCCTTGCGATTTAAAATTCAAACAAGTGCAGGGGGGCTGGCTCCGCCGGCAGCCGTTGTAGTGCAGCAACCCAACGTTAGAGAGATAATCAAACCCTGACCAGCACATGGCTGGCCATAGGAATGCGCTTTGCAATTCGTAAAGGTGGATAAAATTTCAGAAACCATTTAAACTTGGTATCAGTGTTCACCTGTGCTGCCGCGGCGCCCAGCTTGGCGCGAGCTGCATCCACAACAGCACGATCCAGCCCCAGCCGCTGAGCGATGTTGAGGGCGTTGCTGCGGCCGGGGATGCCCCACAGCAGCCTGCGGGAGATGGGCAAGCAAACGATGCAGTGCTTTGAGCATCTCAGCTGCTGGGCAATGTTGAGGGCGTTGCTGCGCCCCGGGATGCCCCACACCAGCCCGCGCCAGTTATGAAAGAGCGAAGCGCTGGGTAAGTCGCAACCAGACTGAGCTGCTCAGCGATGCAAGGCGGCAGCGGCAAGATTGATGCAGCCTGCTGGGTGCATTGCAGAGGTGCCCTGCAACGGACCCTGTACCTGGCCATCTTTCTCCCCTCACAGGGTACTGTGCCACCGTTCGACTCGGCGGTGCAAACAGGCGCAACATGCAAACAGTTGCAAGCAATTAACCAATCTCTCCGCACCTGTACGTGGGTGCCAGCGCCGCTTCGTCAAACTCCACGCTCGCGTTCTCAAACCGCTCGTCCTCATATCTGCACCCAAAGTTTTCAACGGAAGGTTAGCTAGTGTCCTGCAGTTGCGTTTTCCTGAACCTTCCCGAACCGCTTGCTCTCGAGCCTCGCAAAGGCAGCAAGTCAAACCTTGATTCAGGGCGGTCAGAGCGCCGTGGTGGGTGCTGGCCATTCCCTTGCCCTGCCCACAACACCCACAGCAGCAAGCTTAAGCTCACTTGAGGGCGGTCAGAGCACCATGGTGGGTGCTCGCCACCGTCAGGCCAGCGCCGCCGGGCCCGCCGCGCACGAGCGCGCGCAGCAGAGCAATGCCAAGCGCCGAGCCTTCTGCAGGGTCGGTGCCTGCAGAAGAAGGGTGCAAGGTGCAGGGCAGCGGGGTTGAAGCAGGGCGATGCACAAGCGCCCGCAGTAGGGCATTGGTGCCAGCCTCGTTCAGAAGTACCTACTGTAGCCTAGCACTTGCCGTTGCTGGGAATGCATAAAGAAACGCATCTTCGCCAGCCGCAAACTAGCGCAGGAAAGCCCAACCAGCTGCAACAGATCGCACCTGTGCCAACTTCGTCCAACAGCACCAGTGAGCGGCTGCCGCTCTCGGCCCGCAGCGCGCCGATGCGCCGCAGGTGGCCGCTGAAGGTGGACAGGCTGGCGTTCAGGCTCTGCTCGTCGCCTGCAATGCACCGAAAGTGAAATAAATACGCAGGGGTTGCAAGTCGGTGGCACGTGGCCGCTAATCATGGCGCTCAGGCTTCTGCTCATCGCCTGCAAAACGAAGCGAATGAAGTGCACAGGAATTGCAAGTGAGAAGTGGCCGCTAAAGGTGGACAGGCTGGCGTTCAGGCTCTGCTCGTCGCCTGCAGACAAAAGAAGAGATAGTTGTGCAAGCATTACAAGTAAGTGCAGGGCAGATGGTCGCTGAAGTTGGACAGGATGGCGTTCAGGGCAGCGGCACAGGCCGCAGCTTGGCAACTACATGGGCAACCCGCCACCAACCAACGAACATGCAAAACCAGGGTTGACTGCTCCTCACCAATGTCGGCTAGCACAGCGTCGAAGCAGGGCAGCTTGGCGGGGGCAGCCACCGGCACCGGCAGCCCGCAGCGAGCGGCCAGGGCGGCCAAGCCCAGCGCTTTGAGGGAGGCGGTCTTGCCGCCGGTGTTGGGGCCTGCAGCCACAGAGGGGCAAAGAAAGTGAGTGGGGAAGTCTATTGCAGGCGAGCAGAGTAAGCGACAGGCAAGCCACTATCGCGCACTCTGGTAAGGGTAGGGGTGCACAATCTGCATGTACTGCACTTCCCCGCCTGACTGAATTCCTAAAACACCTGCCCTGCGGTCCTTGAACTAGCGGAGCTGGCAACTTGCGTCCCCTCACCTCCCTCCCCCTGCATTGCAACGCAGCACACGCCCCACACCCAAATCCCACTTGTGATAGAGACAGCCCCCACCCACGCACACACCGGTGATAAAGACCGCCCACGTCTGCGGCCACACCGCCACATGAACTGAATGGAATGAAACTGAAAGAACTGGGGCAACAGCCCTCCCGGCAATGCCAACACTGCACATCCCCACATCCACGCACACACCTGTGATAATGACGGCCCGCGTCTGCGGCCGCACCGCCACACAAACTGCCGGCAACAGCCTCCCGGCAATGCCAACACTGCACATCCCCTGATTCATGCACACACACCTGTGATAATGACCGCCCGTGTTTGTGGCCGCACCGTCACATCGATTGGCTGCGGGTCGGGCGGCAGCGCCGGCCCTGCTTCTGATGCAGCGGTGCCTGAAGCGGCAGCCCCCATTGCGGAGCCCTCGGCGGCCGCTCTTCGGCGCAGAACAGCAGAGGCGGGCGTTCGCCGGGACTCTCGTTCGGCCTGCTCTTTGGCAGCCAAGTGGTCTCCCAGCAGCAGGGGGTGCCTGCAAGTGGAAATGCAGCCGGTTCATTTGAGATGTGGAAGTGCGAAATGTGGAAGAGATGCCGACTCTCGCTCCGCTTACTCTAGCCAAGTGGGCCCAGCAGCAGCGGGTGCCTGTGTGGGCATGTGGAAGGAGCCCCAGTTTGACATGCAAGTGTTGCACAGCACTACAGCAACCGCCCAGAACATTGCATTGAGAGGCTGCCACCACCCTGCAGCACGGCGGACCTACAAATGACGGCACAGGAGCCTGCATTTTTACTTTACTGAACAACAGATGCGCACTGGCAGCTGGCTCACCGCAGGCGCCGCAGGTACACCCAATGCCGGTCTGCATCGTCCTGCTCCTCTCCGCCCTCCTGCTGCGCCTGCTGCGCCTGCTGCGCCTGCTGCGCCTGCTGCGCCCGGCTGCCGCCGCGGGCGCGCCCGGTTTTGGGGAAGGGGCACAGCGTGGGCAGCGTGCCGCCCACCCAGCGGCCGTAGCGCGCGCGGGCTGCAGCACAGTCCAGCCACACCACCTGCAGCAATAAACCAGTACTTAGTGTGCAGAAGAATCCCGTTTAATGCTAGTGATAGTGTGCCCGCACTGCCGCACAGTCCAGCCACACTACCTGCAAATGAGCAAGTCACTTATATGGTTGCAAGCAAGCAATGCTGCTGCTAGCGGCCAAGGCGTGCTTGGTGTGCCGCATCATCCTTGCTCATATGGCACGACGTGCCATGAGCATGTTGCCCAATCTTGAGCATGCAAAAAGTTTGCTCACGGCAAAAGCTTGTTGATGCTCCCCACCTTGTCGAGCGTGTCTTGCAGCGCATAGCGCGCGTCGCCAATCTCGCCCGTCAGCCGCCACAGCACCGTCTCTTCCGCTCCATACAGCTCGCCTCGAGCTGCTGCTAATTCGTTGTTCAGGGGAACGGCTGCGGGGGGCTCCACATACCTGCGACAGTGGGAGTCAGATTCTAAGGCTGTTGGAACAGTGCATGTGAAACAGAAGGGAAGAAGAGAAGCGCCGCCGCTGATGGCCGCTCAGCGGAGTTGAACCAGATCGAACATGCATGCCGACAGGCAATCAGCAACATCAGGCAACAAAAGTATGCACCAGGTGCTGCCGCCCGGCCCGGAGCCCAGCATAGCTTCAACCATGCTAACTCACATGCACAAAGCCAGGCATACACACGAGAGAATGCAGCACTGACGCACCAGGTGCTGCCGCCGGGGCCAGACCCGAGCAGAATGCCCTTTGGCGGCCCATCGGGGGAGGCGGGGACCGCCACGCACAGCCGCCCGCTCTGCTCTGTGATCTCGCCGTGGTGGCCCTGCAGGGCAGGCAAGTTTGACACAGCTTTTGTGGCAAAATGTCCGGTGGGGAACGGAACGCAGACAAATCTGTGGGTGCTTTGGAAAAGGGCTCAGCAATGTGGTGGCCCTGCAGGGATGGGAGAGGCATCGTAAGGGTCTCAACCCGCTCATGAATGGCAGCACTGCGCTCTTTCTCCTGTTCACCCCTCACGCCAGCCCAAGCCCTCCTATCTTCCCAGCCCACTCCCACCTGCTTTCCACCTGTTTCCCACCCATCCCTCTCCATGCCGTGCCCTCACCTGCTTTCCACCCAAGCTCACTGCTTCCCAGCCCACCCTTCCGCCTTTCCACCCACCTTCAGAATGCCGCGCAGCCGCCCCTCACCCCAGCTCACACCCACCAATCTCCATCAATGCTTACAACGCCCCACCCACACCCACTCCAGCCCACCTTCAGAATGCCGCGCAGCCGCCCCTCGATCGTGCGCATGCGGCCCTGCCTCATCTCAGCCCCCACCCCAGCAGCAGCTGCATTGTTCCCATCCCAGCCAGCCCACCTTGAGAATGCCGCGCAGCCGCCCCTCGATCGTGCGCACTCGCCCCCGCGCCCGGCGCACGTCTTCACTTGCACTCTCTCGCACAGCCCCGCTCTCCTCTATGGCCGAGCCAATGGCGCCTGCCAGCTCGGGCAGCGTGGCAATGTCCTGCGTAGCAAGAGGGCAGCATTCTGAGTGATCGCACCGCTGGAGGGCATTATGTGTGGGAACAACCTGCGCAGATTTGAGTGCGGCAGCAGCATTCCACACAGTCAATGGCAGAGGGAGTGCTTGGCGCTGTTGACGCCACAGGGGTCGCAGGAAAGTTGACAGCAAGTTGACAGCAACGCAACACACCCACGCCTTGAAAGCTGAGGTGACAGGCGCCAGCCCTTGATACCCGGTTGATTCGGCCTCCCGAGCCGCCACCCAAGCGGTCTATGCAGCTAGCAACACAGACACCCACCTTGAAGGCTGAGGTGACCGGCGCCAGCCCTTGAT
>VFQQ010002615.1_pt1 | contig 19623 bp, 30 predicted proteins | sample 3512341 | NCBI WGS metagenome assembly VFQQ01 (sample SAMN10412373, study PRJNA504923) | tailings metagenome | isolation source: Relicate 2 Philex TSF1 revegetated site | place: Philippines: Tuba, Benguet | collected 2017-08-29 | reverse complement strand
GCTCGTGATCGCCAGCAGCTGCGCTGCAAGCCGTCTCAGCTCAAACTTGGCCGGCGCAACCAGCGCTATGGCGCCCCGCCGCCGCGCTGCACGCTCTGGACGTGCCCGTCCATCCTCAAGCACGGCGCAGATCGGCTGCCTGCCGCCGGAGCTGCTGCTGGCGGTGTTTGCGCACGTCCCGCTGGCCGAGCGGTGCGCAACACGGGCTGGGGGGTGGATCAAAGCTGTCGTTTGTAGCACTACTGAATCCCAAGGTGGCCGACCATGATGCAGCAGCTCTCCCGCCGCCGCCGCTTTGCGAAGCGCCGCCTGTGACCCTCCTGTCCCTCTGCACGTTTTCCCTGCAGGCACCGCCGCCTGGCGCTGGTGTGCCGCCAGTGGGGCGAGCTGGTGCACAGCCCGGCCCTGCTAGGCAGCCTGGAGGTCGGCATTGGCCCCGCCCGCCTGCTGCCGCGGCTGCGGTCCTTTGCGGAATGGCTGGCGCGGCGGGCGGTGGGGCACGTGCAGCAGCTGCGGCTTCACGTTGCAGCGGCTGAGGACCCGGCATATGGCGCTTTCACTGAGAATGAGAATCAGGAGATCGCAGCCAGCATCGCAGCAGTTGTCAACATGCTTGCAGGCAGCCTGCGGCAGCTGTCGCTGAGCACCCACAAGCTGCCGCTGCCGCCGCTGGGCAGCTGGCTGGCACCACTGCGCGGGCTGACCGGCCTTGAGATGGCCTGCCGGCGGGACACTGGCGATGTGATTGTCAGCACTCCGCTGCCCTTTTTGAGCGGGCTGCGCAGCCTGCGCCTGCACGCACCCTCAGGCAAGGTGCTGGTGCAGCCGGGCGCAACGCTGCCGCCGATGCTCACGAGCCTCTGGATGCGCAGCTTCATTGCAGAAGTGCCAGCGCAGGTGAACGTGCTCTGCAACCTGTCCCTCCAGCTCTGACAGCCAACAAGCCCTGGCTGCCCTCGAATCATGCTTGTCGCTGCGCATGCTACGGGCGTGCGGCCGCTGCCCGGTTCAAATTGGGGTGTATTGTCAGTGCAGCGGTCGCCAACCCAGCCGCCCCTTCCCAGTGGCTACACGAACCAGCCACGCCACTGCGAGTAAAGTCCCCACACCTCTTTGCCCCACGCCTCCCTGCAGGTTGGCGCTCTGAGCCGTTTGAGGGATCTCACGATTGTTGGCACATCAAGCACACACAGCCTCGGCGTGTTGGCGGCCCTTCACTCCACTCTGACTGCGCTCAACCTGACCGTCCTTGACGACGTTCCGGACTGCTTGGAACGCCTCACAGAGCTGCGCTCGCTGAGTGAGTCGGCTGCCGTTCTGCATTCTGATTCACTGCACACCTGCTAGTGCAGCTGAGGCAGCGCGGAAGCCGCACAAGCTCCCAGCCGCCCAGCTGTGCGCAATTGCCCAGCAACGATGCACCGCCTGCTGCATGCTTGCGCACAGTCGCCCATGTGTGAGTTTGGGTGCTGTCCTAGAGCTGTGGCTGCGACGCCAGCAGCACTGATTGCGGCCCAAGCTCCTTGCGCGTTGCGTTGCATGGCTCTCACTCCGTTTGCCCGTCCTTGGATTGTGTTCGGCAGCAATCGACGATTATGAGGGCAAGCTGGCGGAGCCTGATGACCAGGTGTTGGAACGGGCGCTGCCGCAGCTCTGCCACCTCACAGCAGTGGTGAGGACGGGAGGGGTGCGGGCCGAGGCTGTGCTTGAAGGCGCTCCGCTGCACCTGGCACTTGCTGGCTGGCCGTCCTTGCGCCACAGGCCAGCACGGCGGCTTGACGTGGGCGCTGTGGGTCCATGTGCATCCCACCTAACCCCTTGGCAACATGAGTGCGCTGCCATCCTCCGCTGTTCCACCCTCGGTCCACTCCCCGCCGTGCTGTGCAGTACCTGTTTTCTGGGGGGCTGCCCGACTCGCCAGCTGCGCTGTCATCCCTGCAGCACCTGGACACGGTTTGCTGGTCCGGCTGGGACAATGAGCCGAAGCAGCTGCCCGGTGGTCCCTGGCTGGGCCGGCTGCGGCGCCTGGCAGTCTCCTGCTGGTTCCTATCAGATGCAGACAGCTTGGCCACGCTGAGTGGCGCGCAGCATTTGGAGCACCTGGGAGTGCATGGCTCTTTTGACAAAGATGGCCCGCGGCACGCCGCCAGCAGGCAGAAAGCTCGGCGCAGCGCCGAGGTGGCGAATATCCTGGCCTGGGCGCAAGGCCACGCCAGCCTGCGCCAGCTGGCGCTGCGCCAGCTGCCGCCGCGCATGGCCCGGGCGGCGGCGGCGGCGGCCCGGCGCTCCCGCCCAGACTTGAGCATTCGGCAGGCCAAGGATGTTTTTGAGGCGGTGTGCGAGTACCAGTGCCAGGAAACAGCGTTTAGTGATGATGATGAAGCGTGAATGACGGATTTGCTGGCTGGGTGTAAGCAAGCGTGATGTAGACCAGTTGAGGCAAGCATGGTGGTGCGGCGGCCGCAGAGCCTGTGCTTGGCATCAGTTCAGCACTGGAAACATGTGTTGCAAAATTGTGTGGGCTGGACACTCAGTTGTACGCAAGGTGATGCACAGTCGAGCAGTGTTCAGCTTGGCACATCGCCAGCAGCGGGAGGCTTCCTTTGCTGCCCGCATCTTCGACCGCAAGTGACCTTGATGCAGTGGCGGTTTTAGCCAGTCCTATGCACATGCAGGCTCTCATATGTCGGCTTTCGAGGCAGCTGACTGCTCAGCAGGTGCACCTCCCGCTGTGCAGCGCAAGCAGGCTGAGCTCAGGGGCTTGTTTTCTGCCGATGGGCAGGTGGTTGCAGGGGCGGCAGAGCGCTGTAATGTTTCATTGGTAGCAGAAGGTGACGACACCTGAACTAGCTCCATGTCGTCTAACAATCATCAAGCCCATCTAAACTCCAGTGCCAGAGGCCGGTCGCCGGCTGAGAGGGGCGCGCTGCCGGGCGCTGCGCTGCGGCGCCGCCGCTGCCGTCGCACAAGCCGGCTTGCAGAGTCCCTGTCACCTGCTCGACACGGCCACGCCTCTCTTCGCTCGTGATCGCCAGCAGCTGCGCTGCAAGCCGTCTCAGCTCAAACTTGGCCGGCGCAACCAGCGCTATGGCGCCCCGCCGCCGCGCTGCACGCTCTGGACGTGCCCGTCCATCCTCAAGCACGGCGCAGATCGGCTGCCTGCCGCCGGAGCTGCTGCTGGCGGTGTTTGCGCACGTCCCGCTGGCCGAGCGGTGCGCAACACGGGCTGGGGGGTGGATCAAAGCTGTCGTTTGTAGCACTACTGAATCCCAAGGTGGCCGACCATGATGCAGCAGCTCTCCCGCCGCCGCCGCTTTGCGAAGCGCCGCCTGTGACCCTCCTGTCCCTCTGCACGTTTTCCCTGCAGGCACCGCCGCCTGGCGCTGGTGTGCCGCCAGTGGGGCGAGCTGGTGCACAGCCCGGCCCTGCTAGGCAGCCTTGAAGTCAGCATTGGCCCCGCCCGCCTGCTGCCGCGGCTGAGGTCGTTTGTCGAGTGGCTGGCACGGCGAGCGTTGGGGCACGTGCGGCAGCTGCGGCTTGGCATTGCAGCGGCAGAAGACCTGGCGGATGGTGACTGGACCGAGGATGAAAGTCAGGAGATCGCAGTCAGCATTGCAGCAGTTGTCACCCTCCTAGCGGGCAGCCTGCGGCAGTTGTCGCTGAGCACCCACAAGCTGCCGCTGCCGCCGCTGGGCAGCTGGATGGTACTGCTGGGCCGGCTGGCCAACCTTGAGATGACATGCCGGCGCGACATTGGCAATGTGACTGTCAGCGCCCCGCTTCCCTTCCTGACGGGGCTGTGCAGCCTGCGCCTGCACGCACTCTCAGGCGAGGTGGTGGTCGATCCGGGCGCAACGCTGCCGCCGAAGCTCACAAGCCTCTGGATGCGTAGTTTCTGTTCAGACGTGCCGCCACAGGTAAGCGCACGTTGCAGCTGTTGTGCCAGCAATGGCGGACAACAGCCCCCCTCTTTCGCACCATGCTGTCACAGCGCAAGCTGTGCTATGTGGGTGCAGCCGTGGCTCGTTGTGCAGCGGCCCTGCAACTAACTGATGGAGGGCAGCCAGCTCCAGAGTGTGCCAGCGAAGCATCGTGGACAAAGATCACAGCAAGTAACCTTGCCTGCCCTCAACCCTCCCACCGCCCTGCAGCTTACGGCCCTGAGCTGCCTGAGGGACCTCACACTCGTGGGCACATCAAGCACAGAACGGTACAGCGTGCTGTCGGCCCTCCGCTCCACTCTGACTGCGCTCAACCTGACCATACTTGACGACATTCCGGACGGCCTGGCATCCTTCACTGAGCTGCGGTCCCTCAGTGAGTTGCTGCGCAGCCCTCTGCTTTGGTGCGCACCTGATCGGGCAGCTCCGGTAGCAACGGGGAAGTCGCACAATCTCAGCCGCTCAGCTGTGCGCACTGCATAGCAGCCCCCCTGCATCGCTTGCCGCACCTTGCGTGCGATCGCCCAAGCTCAAAGTTGGGCAGTGGCCGGCGCCGCGGCGCTTGCGGAATTGATTGCTGCTCAAATTCCTCCCTTGTTGCGTGGCTCTGACCTCACTCCTGCCGCCCGCGTTTTTTTGTTTGGCAGCAATCGATGATGTTGATGGCTCGCTGGTAGAGAGCGGGGAGGAGCTTGAGCAGGCCTTGCCGCACCTGCAGAAGCTCACAGCACTGGTAAGGGCAAGGGCTGTGCATGAGGAGCTCCCTTGCATGTTCTGCCCGCTTGCTCGCCAAAGCTGGTGCGTCTGTCTCAGCATCCGCGGCATTTCGTGGTGCTGCCGACAGCACCCAGGACACGCCTTGCGCGCTCCAGCGCAGTGCCAGCTTCAGATGGCTCACTGCCCTTGTACTGCCCATCATCCTGTGCAGTACATGTTTTCAGCGGGGCTGCCCGACACGCCCGCTGCGCTGTCGACGCTGCAGCACCTCGACACGGTCTGCTGGCGTGGCTGCAGCTGGCAGGCCGAACCGGGGCCGCTGCCGGCAGGTCCGTGGCTGGGCCGGCTGCGGCGCCTGGCCCTCTCATGCCGTTCGCTCTCAGTTGAGGGCAGCCTGGCCGCTCTGAGTGGCGCACAGCAGTTGGAGCGGCTGGGAGTGACAGATACGTTTGAGGAGTCCCACAGAGTGCCTCATGGCGGTGGCGTGCATCGTTTCATAAAGTCCTGGCACACTGACGAGGTGGCGAATATCCTGGCCTGGGCCCGGGGCCACGCCAGCCTGCACCTGCTGGTGCTGCACGGGCTGCCGCCGAGCACGGCCCGGGCGGCGGCGGCGGCACGGCGCTCCCGCCCAGACCTGAGCATTCAGCAGGCCAAGGACGCCGAGGATGTTTACGAGGCGGGGTGCGGCTACCAGTGCCAGGACAGTGCCTCCATCGCAGCTGATGGGGCATGAAATGACGGGTTTGTGACCGTGACTTGGTGTAAGCAAGTGGGATGCAGACCAGTTGAGGCAAGCATGGGGCACGGTGGCCATGCCGCAGCGGCGGTGCGAATGCGGCACTGGAAACATGTGCTGTGTGGCTGTGCGCAGCGCTGTGGGAGACGCATGTATGCGCTGCGTGGACCACCCGTTGGAAGTAAAGGTGACTGCATGGTCCAACAGTGCTGAGCCCCTGGCGCATCGCCAACGGCGGGATCGCCCTGCTGCAGCCCTGTGGTGTGGCACCCACATCACTGCATGGCGGCGTCCAAACCCTACTTGTCTTGATTGCTATCGGTGATCGACAGCCCTCCTGACCTGCAGCGAAGCCTAGCAAGCCACCTGCGAGCACACCCGCTTTCGCGTCTCTGGCAAGCCCCGCCCGACAGCGCGATCGACAGTTGCACGCGCACCATGGCGTCTCTGGCTGTACGCACTGCAGCGATGGCGCCAGCCCGAGCTACAGTGGCGCCACACGCGCGCAAAGCGGCGGTTTCCTGCGGCCAACCGGGATGGCAGCACTCGCGGCAGCTGCGGCGACCGTCCTTCAGGTGCTGGGGAGTAGCGCCGAGCTTAGGGCTTCTCTCACGCCGCTGCCGCTGCCGCCGCCGCCCACCCTGCTGCCTGCCGCCGCCCCCGTGGCCCGCCTGCTTGGCTCCAGGCTTTGGCTGCCTGCCAACCCGCTGGAATTTGAACTTTGCTTGCCCAATATTACTCTGTCATCGTCCTGCACCGCATGCAGCAGCGGCAGCAGCGGCAGCAGCGGCGCACGGCGGGCAGGGGCACTGCGCACCTGTGCCTTCATGCACAAAGACGAGCAGCTGCAGCGCACGGTTGACAAGTATGTGGCAGCCATCAATGCACACGACATCGGCGCGCTGTGCGCTGTGCTGGCACCAAAGGTGGGCTGTGCTGTCCGGGCGCATACTCAGCTGGCCCGCCGGTGCCAATGTGGCACTGCAGTGCTAGATACCAGCTGCAAGGGTGGCAGCCTGCCTTTGCGTCTTGCTGGATTGTGCTCCTAGGGCAGTGGTTGTTTGTCAGTCCGCTGGCATGCCGCCCCGCCGTGCTGCTGCCCCCGCCCACATGCACAGCTGCTGGTATGATCGGACTCGACATCTTCGTTGCATGGGAGCAGGTGGTGTGGAGCGACCGGGTGTGGAGCCGGGACGACCTGCTGGGGCACAAAAAGGTGAGTGGATGCCCTTTCTGGCCCACACAAGGGTGGTGCAAAGCTGGTGGGACACAGGAAGGTGAGGTCAGGTCGCCACACAGTTGCTGGGGCACAACAGGTGAGCGCAGGGTGCTGCGAAAATGCAGGCCAAATGCGAGCCAGTGCCTCAAGCTGTGGGCGACACGGCAGCAGCTGTGCGTGCGCACCTGGCTGCCGGATGCATCTGGCTGCCGGATGCAACAGGTAGTGAGCATCAGGCGTGATTTCCCTTCACTTCTTGGCCTGCAGATCGAGTCGGTGCACCAGAAGCTGTTCGAGGCGTACCCAGGTGTGCTGCCTCCCAAGCAGGTTTTGCCCTGCTTAGGCAATACAGCTTCGGGGCTGTATTTGTTCCACAGTGCCCCGGCCAAACCCCAACGCAGCTGTGCATGGCTGGCTGAATGCTCCTCAGTGGCGCCCCTGCCCTGCCCTGTGTGACACAGCCGGTCGATCCTGCCTTCCACTGCAGATTACCACATGCACATTGAGGATGTGCTTGCACGCGGCGATGCCAACACAGTGGCGGTGCATTTCACGGCCACCGGTGCGCCTGCAATGGGGTCCCGCTGCCCCGGCTGACTTGCATACGCCGTGGCGGCAGGATACAACACCGCACACCACAGATCACGCGCGTGCTTGCTGGGCGCAGGCACAAACACGGGCGTGTGGCGGGGCAGCGAGCCGTCTGGCAAACGGACCATCTTCTCTGGTGGGCGCTGTGCCTTGCTGGTCATGCAAGCTGTCGGCTGTGCCCTGTGCCTTGCTGGTTATGCAAAGCAGCCAGTTGGGGCCCATGACATGCTGACGAGTGCTGCACTGCTGTGTTGGCAGCGCCGCTGTGCGGGCCTGGCTGTGCAGCCTGCATGCATAAGCAGCACAGGCGGCTGGCGCCTACATGTTGATGCGTGCCTCACCTGTCATTCATGCGCAGGGGTGACTCTCTTCATTTTCGACTCGGAGAGCGATGACCAGATCAAGCAGGTGCCTGGCTGAGTGTTCGGTGGATGTGCTGCTGCGACTCGTGCCATTCCATGCCTGCTTGCAATGGCTGCTCATGCATGCATATGCCGTCGGCCCGCACCCCGCTGCCTCCACAGCTTGCTGTCCCCAGCGGTCCTGCGGCGCTCACTTGCAACCTATCGCTTCTGGCTGCTGCCATGGCTGTCAACAGACTGCCCACCTTAGCTTGCTGTTGAAAGCGAGTTCACACCCCCTCGCCAGGTCATCACCTACCGGCAGCCCACGGAGCGCGAGCGCCATTTCTACCTGTGAGCAAAATTTAAAGGGGGCCATTTCAGCAGGGCAAATTCAAGGGGGTCAAATTGCTTTTCATGCGGTTGGCCATTTCTACCTGTGAGCAGTGCTTTTAAGGGTCATTTCAGCGGGATTGGTTGTTATTTATTGCGCTGGCCATGCCCAAATCCAAGCTGGGCAGCTGAGGCTGCTGACAGATTTGGGATTGCTTACGCAGTACATGCACACCCTGCTGCTGCAGGAAGCATGAGTGACGCTGCGGCGAGGGCATGTGGATTGCCGATGCCAGGCAGTCTATAGTTGATACTGGCGGGCGGAGGCAGGGGCTCAAGAGTTCAGCTGGCGTCACCGCCCCAAATGTGCATTTGGTTAGGCATTCCGATGTGTCGATATGCTGTGGCTGCCAATAAAATACCGCAGCAGCAAATACGGTAAGGCACAAGGGTGCCACCTGCACACTGTGCCTCCTCACCTCCTCCAAGACTCGGAGTCTGCACCCAATTTACTGCAGCACTTTCTTCTCCATTCGATTCGCTACTTTAAAGGTATGGCAGCAGGTACAAGTCAAAAGGATGCCAGTGGTAGGGGAGGAAGGAAATGCCCAAGTAGGGCGCACAGCAGGCTGAGAGTAACGCAGGGAGGAAAGAGAGGACAGAGGGCTGTACTCACGCTAGGTTGTTGTGGGGGGATCGCAGAGCAGCAACGGAGGGTGGAGCTGGCGGTGTGGAGAGTGGGGTGTTGAGGGTTGGGGGTGGGGGGCGTGGGTTGGGAAGGGGCGGCAGGTGGGTGGGTGGGTGGGAGGGAAGGGTGGATGTGGAAAGCCAGAGCTGATGTGGGGCATGCCGAGTTCAGAGGGCGCTTTCGGTAGCACTGGTGATTGCAGTTGTGGGCAGGCTGAACGCGTTTTCAGAGAGGGCAGATGGCAGGTTGGAAATGAAATCAAAAATAGCAACTGCGAGGTACTAGTGCGGACCAGAGAGGAGAGAGGTTGGTGAGTTTGGTGGGGGGTGCAGGGGCTTGCAAGCAGCCAAGCCAGAGCGTGCGAACACGGGCCAGCCGAACAAGAGCAATCGCCGGCTGCGCACCGTGCCAGCCCGCCGCCGGCCCGGCATGCGAGCACGAAAGAAGTGCGCCAGAGCGGCAGGCTAGTGTGGGATGCTGTGCAGGTGTGCCGCGCCTGTGGCTGGCACAACCTTGGACAGCATGTGCTGAGGCCGCTCTGGTCACTACTGAGGCCGCTTTGGTCGCTCCTGAGGCCGCTTGCTCACGCAGCAGTCACGCCAAACACAGTGGTGTTAAGCGTGACCATGGCGGTGTTGACGCAGGCGGAGATGGCGTCGAAAGACACAGGGGGCTTGGGCACCATGGCGGCGCTGCACGCCTCGGCAATGACGGTGGCGGCATTGCCCACAATCTCGCTGCCGGTGGCGGTGGCCAGGGAGGAAAGGTTGGCGGCCACGGCGTCTGCACAGGGAGGGCGGGGAAGGGCCGGCTGTCAATGGTTGGGCGACATGCCCAGTTCTGTGCAGTCCAGCGGCATGGACCAGCAGCAGGCTTCAAGCTGCAAGCGGTCTTCAACGCAAGCCGTCCTGCATGGCCCAACTGCAGCTGCAAATCCTGTCAATGTGTAGCAAACCCAGAGCTCCCTGCCCGCCTCCCTGCCCAACCGCCACTCACTGGCGGTGGTGTTAAGGGACAGGCTGTCGGCCACGCGCTGGTCGGTGTCGGTCTTGAAGGGAGCGTACACGCCCTGCGGCAGGCAGGGTTGGCAGGCGGGTAAGAAGGCCACCAGTCAGTGCACACAAGCCTTGCATGCGATGGGCACATGCAAAGCAGCGTACACGATGCCTGAGGCATGCACTTGCACCGCTTATGTAGCGCTCCCGGCCCTCAGGGTGCTCTCCTGCCGCTGGCCCCGGCCCTGCCCCACCCCAAGCACGCACCTGGGCGGTGAACGCAGCGGAGGTGGCGGCAGCAATCACGAGGGTTGCCACCCACCCCAGGAAGAACTTGGCCAGCAGGAGCCAGTTGAAGGCGCGGTTGGAGGTAGCACCCTCGGGGCGGCGGCCGCTCACAGCCTCGACCACGCCAATGCCGGTCACGGCGCCGACCTGTGGTGGATTCAAGCAGTTGGGTGAGTGGGTTGGGAAGGCTGCTGGGCTAGTATGGGAGGCTCATAGGCTTGCACAGGCGGCAGGCAAGCAGTCAGGCCTGTCTTGAGATGTTGAGGCGGGTTGCAAGCTGCTTCACAGTGCAACGCTGCACAAGCAACCCCTGTGTGTGCACGGCGGCGGCTTCACATGCAGAAAACAATGCCCAGCGCACCATGCAGTGGGTGGTGGAGAGGGGCAGGCCGTAGCGGCTGCCCAGGATAATGATGGCAGCGGCGGCCAGCTCCACTGCATTTCAGGAAGGGCGGGGAACGGGTTGGGGTTGAGTTGGGGGTTGGTTGTCAGCTTGCTGAGTAGGCAAGAAGGAGGACGTGCGGGTGCTGCAGATTGCTGGATAGGAGCCCCCAGCATAGCAGGTGCAGCGGACACAGCAGGCACAGCGGGCACCACAGCAGGCACCGCGCGCTCACCGCAGTAGCCGCGCGAGTTGGTCAGCTTGGTCATCTTCACGCCCAGCACCCGCATGATCTTGTAGCCTGCAGGGGGAGTTGCCAAGACGCCCAGAGCAAATTAGCTGCACGTGAGGCGCCGGCGCAGATGGCAGGCGTCGGATGGGACCCATGCAGCGAGGCTGCAAGCCGGCTGCCCATCACCAACTCAGCTGCCGCCCTATGGGCTGTTAACCACTCTGACGCACCGTAGGTGGCCAGGCCCACCACCAGGCCAACACCGCCGATGACCAGAATCCAGACGGGCACATCAGAGCGGGAGTTGACGCAGGTGCACTGCCACACAGCGTAGATGCCGGCGAAGGGACTGCGGGGTGGGTTGAGACGTGAGGGGCACAGAAGATGGGCATGTGAGCCAGAGTGTTTGGGTGAACAGGACGTTTGGGCGGACGGGGCAATGCGGAGTGGGAAGGCAAGAGCTTGGTGGGGAGCACAGTGCAAGTTGAGGCTAGTTGAGAGCTCACCCAACGGCGTTCGCCACATCGTTACTGCCGTGGGCGAAGGAGTTGCACATGGCGGTGAACACCTGCATTGTTGGTGGGGCAGCAGAGTGCTCAGTCTATTTGGTGAGGCGGGGTGCTCCGTACACACCAAGGTGTGTACCACCCTTCCATGCACCTTTGCTCAATGGCACCCCTGCCCTGCCTGCAACCACTGCTGCCTTTCACCTGCAGGTACTTGAAGCTGAGCTCCGTCTTCTTGTCAAACTGCTCGCCGTTGGCGTGCAGGTCGTGCACTTTCTGCGCAGCAAGGCAAAGGGAGGCAGGGCAGTTGGAAGCGATTGCACCCGTCTCACGGGTGGACCAGCTCAGCCGTTCAGAGTTGCATTGGTTGGGGTCGCCATGCCCAAGCCAGGTGCGCCTCTGTTGCCATTCCAAGGGCGCTTGCACCACCATTTCTTGCAGGTTGCTCTCACCTCGTCCTCGCTGATGACGCCGTGGATGTCGAAGTTGGAGCTCTTGGTCAGGGCGCCGTAGATCTGCGTGAGAGACAGAGCGCAAGCAGTTAGCAAGGTAAGGAGCAGGGGTCATGCGGGCGACAGCTGAGCCGCGGCGCGTGTGATGTGACACACTGCAGCACCCGGCTCCCTGTGCAACCTCCCAGCCCTGACACATTGTAACCAACCACCCAGTGGCACTCACCCGGCTCTTGCGCAGGTCGCGCAGGGGGGCGGGGGTGCGCTCGGGGTGGCCGGCGCCCACCACACCCTCGCCCTCGTTGGCAGAGGGGGTGGTGCCGGGGGCGTTGGCGCTGCCGCTGTCGGAGTCGGTGTCCTTCACGCTCTTGCCACCCTGCTTAAGAAGGGGTAGAAGTGCACAGGTCATTGGGGAAAAGGGGTGCAAGTGTGGGGAGCTTTGAGATTAGGGAGGTGGCGCAGTGTGCAAAGAGAGTTTGAGCGGGCCGAGGCTGGGTGCCGCGTGCAGAGCGCGCATGCACGCATGCCGGTTGGGCCGGGGCGGCTGTTGCTGGTGGTAGCGCAGAAAGTTTCCAAGAACAGCATCCGCGCTATTGCGTGACCAGGTTGTGCTGCTCCAGGCATTCACTGAGCCAGCCAAACAGGGCGACTCACATCAGTTGCGGCGCCGCGCAGCTCGGGAATGACCTCGGCCTTGCACAGCTCGTCCCAGTCACGGGTCACCTGCATCACAGAAGCAAGCCAGGACAGCGGTTAGCGCTTTGGAACGTGCTGCAAGGCGGTGCAGCTCGTCCCGGATTCCAGCCAGGCACTCTGTGTGGCGCATTACTCAAGCAAGCCAACCAGCCTGCCTGCTGCCAGCCCACCCATCAGTCAGCCAGCCAGCCAGCCAGCCAGCCAGCCAGCCAGCTGGCCAGCAAGGCAGCCTGCCGCACCTGGCGCTTGATCAGGGGCACGCCCACCAGGCCGGCAATCAGGGCGCCACCGGCGGCTGCAGAGGAGGGGAGGGATCAGCAACAGAGTTACCGTCGGCTGGATGGACTCGCACCGGCATTGATGCGGTTGCGGGTGCGCAGGCACGCCATGCTTGGCAGTCCACGCACTGCATGGCATGCAAGTGACAGCGCATGGCATGTAGCACCATAGGGGCCAGTTAGCTCACCAAAGCAGGTGCCAGGCGCTGGCTGGGGATTCCTCACCAGTTCAATAACGAAGCATTGAAACCGCACTCACCGAAGCAGGTGGAGATCCAGGCGTTCTTGGAGTTGTCGATCTTGTCGGCCAGCTTGGGGCCCTTCTGGATGATGCTGCAAGAAGAGGGCAGGGCGAGCGGTTGAGGCGGGCGGTTAGCACAACCCATGGTGGCGGGTAGCTGGTAACCTTGTCCGCCAGCTTGGGGCCCTTCTGGATGATGCTGCAGGCAGGAAGGAGCGGAGAGCGACGGGCGGTTAGCCAAAATGCCAGTGGGCCGCCGGGGGCCTTGCAGGCGAGCGTCAGAACATGCTGGGCCATGCTGATGGGAGGCGAACTGGCCGGTTCAAACCGCCGCTTCGCCCGCCGATGCAACCAACCGCCTGCACTGCAGCCATTGTGACAACGCGCCACATTTGCTGTGCACTCACTAGAAGCAGCCGATCCACACGGTCAGGAAGGTGAAGAGGGGCAGCATCCACAGGGACAGCACGTAGCTGTTCTTGCGGCGCAGCACTGCGGGCAGGCAGGCAGGGGCAAAGGGATGCATGGGTGAGAATGGCAGCACGCCGAACACGGCAGTGCGCCAGGCCGCATGGTGGCTGGGAGGCACTTTGTAGCATGTCTTTCCGAATGGCAGTGGCAGCAACAGTGGCGATGGCAGCGGCAGGCATGAGGTGCCGATGCACGCACCGGCATGGCATGGGAAGAGGAACAGGCTGCATACACGTGTGCGCAATGTAGGTACATCTACAGGCTTGATGCCAGCTGCCGAGGCCTCACCGGCGTGGCGGGTGAAGAGGAACAGAATGGCGCCACCGATGCCAGCCAGCAGGGGCGAAGTGAACCAGGAGATGACGATGACCGACACGCCCTGCAGGAATGCGAAACAGGGGAGAAGGGCAGTTGAAGCGCAGGCGGGTGTGAAAGAAAGCTGCCACTGCAGCAAGGGGCCGCAGAGGGGAGGTGCAGCGCTGAAGTGCGGTGCATTCAGGTCAAACAGACCATAGCACGGCCGGTGCAGCACAGCGCGGCGCAGCGCACCTCAAGGTATGGGAAGGAGTCCTTCTCCCTGGACCACACCACTGCAAAGGGCAGGTGCACGAGGGCAAGCTTACGTAAGTGGGCAAGCTGACTGAAGGGCCCAGTTGCTATTGCAGTTGAGAGCCTCCGTGCCGTCTCGCTGCCGTTCAAAAACATGCCTGCCCAATCAGCTCACCAGAGTCGGGGCCGGCGGCAACCATGGACATGCCAATCACGGCGCCCACGATGGAGTGGGTGGTGGACACGGGCAGCTGCAGAGAGGGAGAGGGACAAGCGGACAGAAAGGGAGGAAGTTAAAACAGCTGCTTCGTCAACGGTGTGCAGGGTAAGCTACCACCCTCTAGTAGAGCGCAGCAAAGCTGTATGCGGCCAGTTGGGTGCCCATCTGCGAGGCCAGCTCCCCTTGCCCGCCTGCCTGTCATAGCAGGCCGCAGGCGTTAGCTCACCTCAAAGTAGGTGGCGACGATGAGCCAGATGCCGGTGGCCAGCAGCGCGCACAGCATGCCGTACATGTAGAGGTCCGGCTTGTTCTGCAAAGGCAGGAGGTCGGGGGAGAGGGGGATTGAGTGCAAACAGTCGTGAGGGTTCCCGCCGTGCACCTGACGATCGGCAGCACAGCATGCCGGGCAGGTAGGAGCAAGCGTGCTCGCCCCAGAGCCTGATAGCCTCCCCTGCCCCTGACCGAGCAACCGGCGTCCCCCACCCGATAGTCGTTGAGGTTGGCAATGTTGCTGCGAATGGTGCTCGTTACTCCAGCTCCCTGCATAGTGAGGCATGGGTGGGGCGGAGCAGCTCAGCCATGTGGCACAAGGTGGCTCCAGGTGAACCGTGACGTGGCATGCATTGGCATGACGGGTAGAAGCATGCATGCCTAGGTGAAGGCAGCACGCGGCAGCGGGTGACTCACTAGCAACACTGCGCCTCCAAACTCGCAGATGGCCGCTATCACTATGGCTTGTTTCATGGTCAGCGCCTTGGCGCCTGTGCAGGGGAGGGGGGGGGAGGGGGCGCTAAGCGGCACAAAGCGCAGCACGAGTTCTCTGGCCTGGCTGCACATTGCGTGGAGGGCCGCCTTGGCTGCAAATGCTGAGGTGCGAGGCGGCGGCGAGGATGGGGCAGAGGACAGCGGTGGCGGCAGCGGTAGCAGCGGCAGCACGCACCGACGCTGGAGCCGAAGGCATTCGCCACGTCATTTGCGCCAATGCCGTAGGCGACAAACAGCGCCAGGAAAATGGAGCAGACGAAGATCTGCGGAGGGTGGGGATGGCCCTCCTATTCAGTGAGCGGCGGGCGGCGGCGGCAGCAGCGGCAAGCAGCGTTGTCAGCGGCAAGCAGGGTGCACCAAGCAGCGGCAGGAAGGGTGCACCGAGCAGGCTGTGTCGGGCTGTGCACCCCTCGGGAGCGCTGGCGTACAGCCTTACTCACCCAGGTGAACTCCCTGAATAGGCATGCATGCGGCAGGGGTCCCAGGGGAGAGCGTGTCAGCCAGTGGTAGGTGGTGAGCGGCGGCAAAGCACTCGCAGCATGCGGCCCCGCCGAGCGTCCACTGCGCCGGCGGCCATCGCCGCGCGCGATGGCTTCGTCATGCAGTCACAAACCAGGTGCGACAGCGCGCAGCGGCGCGCTGCAATGCATCGGAGGACTTGCAGTGCCAGGCACTCACGCGTACACCATGGCGGCTTGTCTTCAGCCGGCAGCGCTGCCGGCGATGGAAAAGAATGGATGTGAAAATGGAGCGCAAGGCGCGGCGATCGGACATTGCGTGCGGGGCAGGGCATCTGCCGCCGCTGGCGGCGAAAAATTCCAGCCCAGCTTCCGTGCCTTGTGGTAATTGCCTGGTGGGCGACAGCACCCCCGCGCTTTGCAGGCGCTCCTGGCGTCCCAACAAGCCTCCCTGCACGTTCACGTGTGTGTTTTCCAAGCCGGCCCAGCAGCTGCCGCAGCGGGTGCATGTGGGAGGGACCGACAGCTCCCGCCCCGGCGGTACCCAAACTCTTTTAGTATCCAATGTGGTCCACACGCCACCTGTGTTTGCACGGTGGCCACCCGGCCATTGACGCAGAAGAATGTTCTCTAGTCTGATGGGAGTGCAGGGCAAGAAGTGCTGCGGCCGCAAGGGTGGTGCCGGCTCAGCCTGCTGCCGCCACGTTGATCACCAATGCCGCCGCCTCGGCTGGCGCTGTGTGTGCATGCGTCGCTTACACTACCATGGAACAAGCATGTTTGAAAGCGCTATGTGCACTGGCATGCGGCCAGTTGTTTGCAGGTGGGAAGCGGAGCTCAGTGTGTGTGCGGCATGTGTTGGTTGCGCATGCATTGCTTGTGCGCATCAATCCGCAGTGGCAGGAGAGGAGCAGGCAGGGAGAAAAAACTACCACGCTGCCGGCCACCGGTTGCCGGCCACGGCAGCGTTATACAAAAGGCTGGATTGGTCTGAGAGCGCAATCAGAGTAAACGGGAGGCTTCCAATCAGGCTGCATCAAAAGGGTAAGCCGCAGGGCGGGTTCAAGTTGTGGGTGTGGAGGAGATCAATTGGAGCAGCGGCGCCCAGGGCAGGGGGCGCCCTTGTCCAACCAGCAGCAGGCGGAGCACGAATCAAAACAGACGGGTGCCAGCTAGCCTTTGTTGGCAAAAAAGAAATCAGGCAGCGAGCTGCCACAAATCGGAAAAAGAAGGGTGAGTTTCTTGGGGTGAATGTCTTGGGGGTGAGTTTCTTGGGTGAGTTTGTGGATGAATGTCTTGGGAGTTTGAGGGCAGGCGGCAGCAAACGAAGCCGTCGGCCGCTGGACGCACATGAAGCGCTTCAGCTAGCTGGCTGCCGTGCTGCGGGGACCGCAGATGCCATGCCATGCCATGCCATGCCATGCCATGCCTGAAGGCTGCCAGCTGGGGCCTGCAGAGCAGTTGGCTCCGGGCTGCTGCACGCTCGCGGCACGCTTATGCCGAGGTGACGCCAAACACGGTGGTGTTAAGCGTGACCATCGCAGTGTTGACGCAGGCGGAGATGGCGTCGAAAGACACGGGGGGCTTGGGCACCATGGCGGCGCTGCAAGCCTCAGCAATGGCGGCGGCAGCATCGCCCACGAGTCCGTTGCCGGTGGCCGTGGCCAGGGAGGACAGGTTGGCGGCCACCGCGTCTGCAACGGGGAGGGCAGGGGAGTGCCGGGTGTCAATGGTTGTCCGGCATGCCCCAATGTTCTGTGCAGTTCTGCGCATGCATGGACCAGTGGCAAGCTGCAGCTGGGCCACGCAGGACGCTATGCAGGAACTTACGGCCCGGCTGCAAGCTGTGCTGATGTGTAGCAAACCCCAAGTTCCCTGCCCTACTGTATCTCACTGGCAGTGGAGTTGAGCGACAGGCTGTCCGACACGCGCTGGTCGGTGTCGGTCTTGAAGGGAGCGTACACGCCCTGCAGATGGAATCGAATTCCAAGGGATAAGTTGGAGGGTGAGGGTGCACGTCGCAACAGGCTCGTTGGGAGGCGGCGCAGCGGCAGCAGCTGATGTCGCTTGCACGTGGCACCACCGGACAGGGCAGGCAGCTGCGTGGGAGGCATGAGATATGGCGGGAAGCCGGGCAGCAGGGCACAGCATGCCCAACCCTTGCTTCTGCCCCTGCCCGAGTGCACACCTGGGCGGTGAAGGCGGCCGAGGTGAGAGCAGCCACGACCAGTGTGGCCACCCAGCCCAGGAAGAACTTGGCCAGCAGCATCCAGTTGAAGGCGCGGTTGCTGCCGGTGGCGCCCTCGGGGCGGCGGCCGCTGACGGCCTCAACTATGCCAATGCCGGTCACAGCGCCCACCTGGAAAGGAGGAAGGAGAGGGCAAGAGGCAGGCTGTTAAAACGGAAGGTGAGTACTGCATGCATCATGCGCTGAGGGAGCCGGTCAATGCTTGCTGGGCAGCCATTGTAAGGGTGGCGGTTGCAAGCGCGGCAGCCACCAAAGGCAGCCGCAGGCATGTGGCAGCCCGTCTGCACATGCACATGCTGTGGTCTTTGGCAGGCTGCTGCACGCACCATGCAGTGGGTGGTGGACAGGGGCAGGCCGTAGCTTCACCAGGCAACAAGTGGGGGCACAGGAGGGGAGCGGGGTCATGCGCTGGCAAAGAATCGGAAAGCTCCTGTCGAGCGGTTGTCGCTGCAAGGCGCTGCCAGGCGCTGCGGCAGCAGGAGCAGCGGCCACACGGGCTGGCTGAGCAGGAGCGAAATGCGAACACCACCGTCTCAGCTCACCGGCTGCCGATAATAATCACAATAGCAGACGCCAGCTCCACTGCAACAGAGGGGTGTGAGGCATGGCCGGCAAGTCTGTTTGGAAAGGGCAGACGAACCGCGGTCCGTGCTGCGGTGGTGCGACTCACCACAAGGACAGACCAAAAGCAAGCGCAGCAGGCACAGCATGCATAGCAGGTACTGCAGCAGACACAGCGGGCGCAGCGTGCTCACCGCAGTAGCCGCGCGAGTTGGTCAGCTTGGTCATCTTCACGCCCAGCACCCGCATGATCTTGTAGCCTGCAGGGGGAGGTTGAGAGCCAGCACATCAACTGGTGCAGGGCCCCGCTGTTGCAGGCATTAGTGGCAAAGGTAGTGTAATGCACCTGCCCATCGCCTCAGCCTTGCAGATGCACCCGCCTTTCAAATCGTGACCCACTCTTGACGCACCGTAAGTGGCCAGGCCGATCACCAGGCCAACGCCGCCGATGACCAGGATCCACACGGGCACATCGGACTTGGAGTTGACGCAGGTGCACTGCCACACAGCGTAGATGCCGGCAAAGGGACTGCAGGGTGGCAGTGGGGAGGGCAGCGGGTGAGGCAGCTGGTGGGTGGGCTAGCAGCATCAGCGTGGGAATCACAGAAAGGGTAGGGCCAAATCATACCATCGGCAGAGCTGTGCCAACATTGCCCCTGCAAGCACAGCGTCCGGCTGGCCAGGACATGCCATGAGTGACCTCACCCAATGGCATTCGCCACATCGTTACTGCCATGGGCGAAGGAGTTGCACATGGCGGTGAACACCTGCATCGTTTGGTGGGCGGGGTGCGCAGTCTATTTGGTGAGGCGGGGTGCTCCGTACACACCAAGGTGTGTACCACCCTTCCATGCACCTTTGCTCAATGGCACCCCTGCCCTGCCTGCAACCACTGCTGCCTTTCACCTGCAGGTACTTGAAGCTGAGCTCCGTCTTCTTGTCAAACTGCTCGCCGTTGGCGTGGATGTCGTGCACACGCTGCGACAAAGGCAGGACAGATGGGTGATGACAAGATGTGGCGGCGTATGCTCCACTGGGGCAGCACTCTGCTTGCTCTCAAGTTGCTCCCCTGTTGCACAAACCGCTTGCTGCTCAGACCCATACACGCATCCATCGCTGCACAAACATTCAAACTTCAGCCGCTCACCTCCTCCTCGCCAATGACGCCGTGGATGTCGAAGTTGGAGCTCTTGGTCAGGGCGCCGTAGATCTGCAGAAGCATGGCAAGGGTAGGTGGGTAGGGTAGCAGGGTGAGGAGCAGGGCTTGCTGTTGGGCGCCGGTGCAGGTACTGTAGGTACTGTTGGGCGCCGTAGGTACTGTAGGTAAGGCGGCAGCTGACCCGTGGTGTGTGTGATGCGATGCAATGCAGCAGTGCAGCGCCCGGCTCCCAGTGCAAACCCTGCCGGCCCTGGCACATTCTGACCAGTGGTTTTAGCCAACCACCCATCTCAACGCACCCGGCTCTTGCGTAGGTCGCGCAGCGGGGCGGGGGTGCGCTCGGGGTGGCCGGCGCCCACCACACCCTCAGCGCCCACAGCGGCGCCCTTCTCAGCGCTGCCAGTGTCAGAGTCGCCATCCTTGATCTGCTTGGCCTGCCCATGGAAAAAGGGTGGGGCGGGGGCAGGGGCAGGGCGGTGTCAGCTTGGGTGGAGAGGGCGGGTGGCAGGCGGGGCATGGCAGGGCGGGGAGGAGCAAGGCAGAGCATTCGTGA
>VFQQ010002614.1_pt1 | contig 19631 bp, 36 predicted proteins | sample 3512341 | NCBI WGS metagenome assembly VFQQ01 (sample SAMN10412373, study PRJNA504923) | tailings metagenome | isolation source: Relicate 2 Philex TSF1 revegetated site | place: Philippines: Tuba, Benguet | collected 2017-08-29 | reverse complement strand
TTGATGCTTGCCTGAATATCTAGCAATGGCTCGCTGCATGCCATCGCAAGTGCAGTCCGACTACGGGCTGCCTATTGCTTAGTCACCTGATACAGCTGCCAGCGCCGGTCGTCCACAAGCCCCAGCTGCCGGCCAAAGGGCGTCAGGCGGCGGTCGGCGTTGTCAGAGCGCAGCACTAGGCGGTACTCAGACCTGCAATCAATTGAAGAAAACATCAGGGTTGGGGTGGCAGCCGCAGTGCATCCCGCAATTTGCTGGGCTGCGGGCGATCGGTGAGGGCTAGCCGCGTGTAGAAGCTGTCACTGGCATGGCGCATGCACATTTCCTATTGAAAACTCAGGCGCCAAGGCAGTACGGCGCACCTGCTGGTCAGCATGCGGTACGGCTCCCGCAGGTCCTTGGTGACCAAGGCAAAGAGTCAAACCTGGTAGCCCAACACAAGTTCATGTAAGGCAGAACCACAAACCTGCTGGTCAGCATGCGGTACGGCTCCCGCAGGTCCTTGGTGACCAGGTCGTCCAGCAGCGTGCCGATGTAGGACGACTCACGCGGCAGGACCACCGGCTCCTGCATTCAGCATCGACGGTTGGTGCTTTTACTGCAAGCAACTGCAGCCCACAGCCTGGCGGAGCCACACATGCATCTCGTGCATCCACGAGACACGATAACAGGCGCACCTGCCCAGCGGCGCGGCGGGCGGCATTCAGCCCAGCCACCAGCCCCTGCGCAGCCGCCTCCTCGTAGCCTGCAAGACATTGCAAACAGTGGATTGCCAGAGTGTTAAAGCATTGCCCAGGGGACGGCTTTTTTGATTACCAGAAGCACACACACCCAGCTGCCGGTGGCACGGCAGTAGCAGTAGCTTGCAATCACCAGTTCTGCCTTACCCGTGGTGCCGTTGAGCTGTCCCGAAAAGAACAGGCCCTTGACTCGCTTGGTCTCCAGGGACGCGTGGCACTGGTGGGCGGGCAGGTAGTCGTACTCCACTGCAGATGGTGGTAGAGGGCACTACTTGTGTTTAGGTGTCTAGGGCAACCTTTGGCTGGACCTGCCAATGCAGTCGAGCTGAAAAGCTGCAGGCACTAACAGCACACATCCTCGCCTGCCGGGCGCAGCATCCTGCAATTTCCAGTCCTTTTTAACGACTAACTGTGCTGCAAAACCAGTAACCAAATCGCACCTGCGTACGCCGGGCGCAGCATCTTGCAGCTCTCCAGACCCGGCAGGCTGTGCAGCAGGGCCAGCTGCAGCCGCTCCGGCAGGCCGGTGCTGAAGCCCTGCAGCAGTGGATTGGTCATTGCAAGGGATTTGCTGCAACGCTGGCGGTCACGCATTGAGCCTGGCGCCTTGGGGTGTGCGGACCACTGCTTTCAGGCACTGCTGGTCGCCGCACGACGATTGCCGCTGGAGCAGGCAAGTCAAGGCGATATCCAGCAGCAGCATGCGGTACAGTGGAGTGAGGTGCAGCAAAGGATGCTACTGTGCGCTTTGCGCTCACCTGCACATACAGCTCGGGCGTGGAGCGGCCCTCCGGCTCCAAGAAGATCTGTGGGGGCGGTAAGGTGGGAGGGAAACGTTGTAAAACTCGCATGGGCAGTTGGTTTGGGAAGCAGGCAGTGTGCTGCAAGCTCACTAAGGGCGGGAAGCGATGCCGCGATCCAGGCCCAGGCTGCCCTACAAACAGCAGCAGCAGGCAGGCAGTGTCGCGTGCACAAACTCAGAGCCAGCTGCAGCCCACCTGGTGCGAGTCCTTGTCGGCGAAGCGCACAATCTTGTCCTCGATGGAGGGGCAGTAGCGGGGGCCCTTGGCGTCCACCCACCTGCAAGTACAAGATGTGATGTGGCATGGGGTGAGAAGTCGTACGTGATTGCATCAGGTGAAAAGGAAGCTGAAGGAGCACAGGGACGACACAGCGGCGGCTGCGGCAGGCAGCAGCCGCTGGCAGAGCAGACTGCGTGATAGACAGGCTGAAAGCAGCTAGGACCCTACCCGCCATAGACGGGCGTCTCGTGCAGGTTCTCCTGCGGCAGCGAGAGGGCGGGAGATGGGCAGCAAGTTGATGTTTGGCAAGGCTTGAAGCACGTGCAGCAGACCGCAGTAACACCGCTGCAGCAAGGCTAACTTATGCACTTCAGACAATCACCAGCATTGGCCCAAGCTGCGCTACCCACCCTCAGAATGCGGTGCGTCTCGGGCGTGGTGTGGGTGAGGTAGCAGGACAGCTGCTCCCGCGGGCGCTGCACGGCGGGATCGAACGAAAACCAGCGCACTTCATCGTCGCCCGGCTGCGCCTCCAGGCCTGCAAATGCAACGGGCAGCATGCATGCTGTCAGCGCCACTTCCTGCATGTTGTGACACGAGGCATCAGCACAAGACCAATCCACACCACAATCCACAGCAACACGACCACCACCCACCCGAGAAGTCCACGGTGCGCTTATCCACACGTGCCGGTGTCCCCGTTTTCAGCCGGTCGGTCTCAAATCCCAGCTCAACCAGTCGCTCTGTGAGGCCAGTGGAGGGCGCTTCGCCCGCGCGCCCCGCCGCCATGGACTGCCGCCCCACCCAGATCTGCGTTTGGGAGGAGGGGAAATTGCGTCAGGGCCGCCGATCAGCAAAAGCAGCAGCAGGAGCCTCAGCCGGGGCCCTCAGCTGCAGCTGAACCTGCCCCTGGCGTCGCCTTACTGTCACCATGACGACAAGCAGGGCCAGGCGGTACCAGGCACAACAGTTAACGCCCAGCCAAACCAAGCCCTTGCCTGTCCGTTCATAAAGGTCCCGGTCGTCAGCACCGCCGCCTTGCAGGCAAAGGTGATGCCGAAGAAGGTGCTGACGCCGCACACTTCATCGTTGGCATCCACCTCCACGCTGGTGACCATGCCTGCAAGCGTAGTATGGGGCGGCAAGCTGGATAGACGCATGAGATCTCGTGCTGTTTCGGCTCAAATCTATTGCTGGCGGTGCTACGCAACAGTAGCGCAGCAGCAGCGCCTCGTGCAGCAGAAGCTGTTGCCACCGAAACGCGCTACAGAGGCAGCAGCTACCAGTACACCCACCTTCACGGATGTACAAGTTAGGCGTCTCCTCCAGCACCCGCCGCATGCTGGCTGCATACTCCAGCTTGTCAGTCTGTGCCCGCAGCGCCCACACCGCGGGGCCCTTGCTGGCGTTGAGCACACGCTTCTGCAGGTAGCTGCACGAGTGGAGAAGGAGTGGGCAGGGCGGGGTGGGAGCGTGAGGATATGGGCGGTGTGGAGGGTTTGTGCGATGCAGTCAGGTGAGTTCAGCTGCTGCCACAGCGGCCGTGCACTCCAGTTGTTCAAAATAACATGGCCAGTGTTGCACTCAGCCTCAGCCGTTGCGCAGACAGTTCAGCCAGGCACCCACCAGCGGTCGGCCATCTTGCCAATCTCCCTTCCCACGGCGCCCATAGCTGGCTCAATCCATACTTTAGCCAAAGAAATTTACTGAACAACACCCACCAGCGGTCTGCCATCTTGCCAATCTCGCCTCCCAGCGCGTCCATAGCTGGCTCAATCCATACTTTAGCCAAAGAAATTTACTGAACAACACCCACCAGCGGTCTGCCATCTTGCCAATCTCGCCTCCCAGCGCGTCCACCTCGTGCACCAGCTGGCTCTTGGCGGGGCCGCCCACCTGAACAAACAAAGGAGGCGGCACTTTTCGGGAGAAGATTTAGCGTTGCTCTGAGGGTAACATCAGGCAGCAGCAAAGCGAATGGGCCGCTGCAAGGGCTGCTGCAACGCATCAGCGGTCCTGCGCGAGCAGTGGCATGTTTGATATCAGTACACCAGCTGCACGCGAGTGCAGCAGCGCTAACCGCGGGGTTGCAGGGCTGCCACGCGATGCGGTCCAAGTTGAGGGTGAGCAGCAGCGTCTTGGCTCCCAGGCGGGCCGCCGCTAGGGCCGCCTCGCAGCCGGCGTGACCAGCACCCACCACCACCACATCGTATGCTTCCTCATGGTCCCAGCTGCTGGGAGAGCTGCCGGGTGCTGCGCTGCTGCTGGGAGTAGGGACCGGCGCTGCGCCGCTGCCGGGTGCCGCCGCAGGGGCTGCGGCTGCGTCGCCGCTACCGAAGCTGGAGGCTGCTACCTGCTCAAGACCAGAAGAGGAAGCAGAGCTGCGTGCTTCATCACAGCTCAGGCTCGCCCTCGTGAAGCGCAGGCGGCAGGCAGCGGCAGGCGGCGGCGGCGCGGGCCATCCCTCCCACTCACCCGCGCTGCGCTCGTTCGCTTGCCCAGATGTTTCTGCCGCTTTGCACAGGACGCTGCATGTCGGAGCGCGGGGCTGGGCAGGCCAGCGGCTGCGAGCGGGCTTGGCCCAGCCGCCTGCCGGCTGTATACGTGCTGCAAAGTTGCCATGGGTTTCACAGTGCGATGCTGAGCACTCTGGCCGGTGGCAGTGGAGCCGCAAAGCGCCCCGGGCGGCGACCAAGCAGGAGGAGCCCTACTGGCCCGAGAGACAAGCAGTTGTGTCTGTTCTGTTTTGGATATGGTCAATGCGCCGCTGTGGTCGGGCGCCACCGCCGCCGCCGCTGCCACCCGCTGGGCCGCCCGCATCCTCACTGTGGGCGAGCCTTGGCCAAATGCAGCTGAAGACCACGAGCTAAACTTGTTGCGGAGGCGGACTAAAATTTCTTGGAGCTCCCGAGGTGAACTGTCATGCAAGCTGTGTGTCTGCGTCGACTGCTCTGCTCCCTGGCTCCTTCGACACATGGCAATCTTACAAAAAAAAATGTTCTGTGGCCTTGCTTGTTGCACCATGCCTCGAGCATCAACAATCGAGCGCGTTGGCACCACAGGCGGGGGCACAGATGTGGCAGTCAGGAGTGCACAGAGCGGGGCAACAAAAAAATGGGGCAGAAGGGGTGGGATGTGGAGCTGCAAAATTGGTTGCCATTCAAGGCAGTATTGTACAATGGCAGTGGACAATCATGCTGCCGTCTTCAGACTGGCAACGGGCAGGTGTACGCGGCAGGCAGGTGCCCTGCTGAGCAGCCCCTGGGGTGTCGACAGGTGCTGCCGCCATGGGCGGCACAGCAGGCGGTGGCATCGTGGCAGCAGCGCTGCTAGCGGCAGGAGCCTGGGGGAAACTCCGCCGACAACCATCGTCTGCGAAACACAGCAGAGCAGCGGTGTTACTGTGCATCGCCATCTGTGCATTTAGCTCTGAGCAGGCCCAAGCGAATGCTGCGAGCACCGGCCCGGAGCAGACACATGGCCATGGCATGCCTCACCTTTGATCATGCCGGCGTGGCTTCACTTGCGCTGCTGCTGCTGCTGCACGCCGCTGCGGGATGCACCCTGAGAAGGCGACCCTGGCGGCGTGGAGGGCAGCTGCTGGATGCGGCAGTCGAGCGTCTTGCTGAGGGCCGCCGAGGAGGGCGGCGAGCCGCTGGCGGCCGCATTGAGAGCCGCCACTGCTGCGGCCGTAGCGGGCCCCGCAAGCTCCAGCTCGAACGCCATGGCGCTTACGAGGAGGCAGGTGGTGCCGGGGGGCGGGAGGGGGCTGCGCTTGGCGGCGGGCGCGAAAGGCGGCGGCCACAGTCCGGAGGGGCGGGCAGCGGTTCCAGTGCTAGCAGGAGGGCTCCGAGACACCGAGCAAGACGGCCGCACCGTCCCGTAACAGCGGGCGGCATGCATGGGGTAGGCTGCCCCAGCGCGGCAGCGTGCCGCCCCCGTCATGCCGCTGCAGCGCTGCGCCGCAGGTGCATCCCAGCAAGTTACAGCTCAAATGGAGGGTTCGGATCAATCTCAGTACCGGGCAAGCTCTCAGAAAACAAGTGCAGGATAGATGGCAATATAAAAGACAGCACGCTGGCTCTTGTCTGAACCCCGAAGGGCGAAGGGGCCAGGTGCATTCCGCCGCCGGGCAGCCGCCGTTCCGTCTTCACGCCTTGCACAAGTCTGCGAGCACCGCCTCGGCCGCCAGCCGCCCGCTCTTCAGCGCGCCGTCCAGGGTGGCGGTCGTGCGGTGGTCGCCGCACACATACAGCCCGCTGCCCAGGCGCACCGGGCGGGACAGGTCGGTGGGTGGCGCCTGCGCAAAGGAAAGCAGGCGCACGCAGGGTGTGGGTGGCAGCTATGAAAGCAGCAGAGCAGGGCACAGCCACCGTGGGGGAACACTCAACACAGCTGAGCTGCGCGGCGCCTGTGCACCAAGGCGCAGCAACCGGTGCAGCATCCGATCTGAGTCAGTGCCGCGACATCATCCAGCCACACTCCAAGCACGATGCATGCATCCGCTCTTGCCTGGTTGGGCTGCGCAAAGGGGATGCGGTAGGTCTTCAGGTGCCGCCAGCTCGCCACCTCGCTCTGACCAAACCAGCCAGCCAGCTCCTGCAAGGGGTGAGCGCGGGGCGGGGTGGCATGAGAGGCGCGGCGGCAGAGAAAACAGCATGCAACAGCTGCTGCAGCTTGTGTGGATGGCCAGTGAGGCTGCGTCGCAGCGCGACGACTGCACTTCCGGGGCTGCTGTTGAGGCAGGGGCACAGCTGCTGCGCTGGCCCCAGCGCCCCAGCCTCATGCCTGCTGTTCCCACCTGCTTGACCTTGTCAATCAGCTGCTGCTCCGACAGGTCGTCAAGCGTGCCAATGGTCGACACCGACACAAGTGTCTGCAAGTGGGACAAGCGCTTCAAAGTGGCCAACTGACACCCTGATCTCCTTGGTGCGCTCAGAAGGCTGCTCAGACCGCCGCTGGCTGAGTGTCGGCAAAAGGATGCCAGCGGGCAGCCCACCTGCCATGCCCAGCAGCAACCTGGTGCACCACAATCAAGGCCATCAACGGGAGCGCACCTGCCCCGCCGGCGCATATGAGGCGGACACCTCTGAAGGGAAGCACATGTTGTTCACAATGCCGCGCCCCTCGCCATCCAGGTACAGCGTGTTGCCCGGCCTGCGGAAGTCAAAAGGGGCAGCGCATGTTGTCATAAATGTAGCAGAGCTCTTGTGGTAATGTGGTGTGTCTGAGACTAGGTATTGCCAGGTGACGACAGCTTGCACACAGCAGGACAAAGTCGACAACAGAGGCAATGGGCATGGCTGGGGTGGCGGCTGCAGCTGAAAAGGCATGCCAAGTGACTAGCGACAGCTCACAATGCCAGGCCCACAGCAACCCACTCAGCGGGCATGTGGCCCTGCCCGAATCTCCCTGGCCCATCCAGCCTCCCAACCCTGCTCCCCACCTGGCGGGCCGCGGTGCCGCAAAGTAGAGGCAGCAGGTGCCCACCCCAGCAGCAGGCTTGCTGGGTGCTGCCGCCAGCGCCGGCCCCAGCAGCCGGCCCGCCTCCGGACCCTCAACCGCCACCACAACCGCCTTTGCTGCCAGGCTGCTGCCGTCTGCCAGAGTGACGGTGGCGGCGCCGCCGGCGGCAGGCGCGCCCGCCACAGCTGCTGCGGGGGTATTCAGCCGAATGGAGGCAGCTGGCAGGCGGGCGGCCAGCTGGTCTGACACGGCGCCGATGCCGTCTGCCGGCAGACAGTTCTGGCCTGCAGGGCGGGAGGATGGGCAGGCGCAACCGGTTGTGGGTGAATGGTGTGGGTAGCAAAAGCAAGTATGGCTTGGCTGCACAGAGAGGGCGTAATCTGCAGAATGCACGGACGTGAGGCATGCCTCGAGCCTGAAAGCATCACTGCTGCACAGCAGCAGCCGCACAGCAGCAGCCGTCAGCCAAGCAGCGCCTTCTCCAGCGCCCCAAAACAGCCGCAAGCGTACCTAGCACGCACCTGTGGCCAGCATGCGCATGACAAAGGCAAACAGCGTGCTCTAGTGCCTAACCCACAGCAGCACCCACCTGTGGCCAGCATGCGCATGACAAAGGCAAACAGGCGGCTGGTGGTGCCCAGCTGGCGGTCGAAGAAGATGCCTCCCAGGAAAGGCCGGAAGAAGCGGTCGATGATGGCATCAGTAAAGCCCTCCTCCTGCAGGATTGGGACGGCCATTGAAGGGAGATTTCCCCATCAGGTGTTGCACAAAGCAGCAAGTGGGCCGGAAGTGGCGGTCGATGTGGTGTCGAGTGGCATTGGTAAAGCCCTCCTCCTGCTCAGACGATATGGTGAATGGGTGTGTGTGAGAATGATCGCAGGGTTCACCTCATCCCATGCAGTAACACAAGAAGCAGGCTTTGTGCATGCTGCCCACAGCAAGCCGCAAACTTGCACAGTCAAACGACAGACATTCATGCGATACCATCCGGCTGGTAAGCAGGCCCGAAGCACACATTGGGTTAAACAGCCATGCATCTGACCCACCTTGAGCCGCTGCAGGATTGTTGTCTCTGGCGCTGCAAGCAGGTCGTCTAGGCTGCCCAGCAGGCTCTTCAGCCGGAACAGCCCCACTTTGATCTTGTCGGTGGGAGTGCCAATGGGGTTGCCCAGGCTGCCCAGGCCGTCGGCCAGGTGCCTGTGGTAGGGCAGAATGGAGTGGAACGGAAATGGCGTGATTCCACGGTTGCTTCTTGCAGGCACACGTATCACCAACCAAAAGCCGCATGCTTCCGCTCTGACTGCCTCCCTAGGTGGCCAACAACTGTTGTCGTCCACACCATCCGCAGCCCCCACCTGAGCGGGTCGGCCACTCGGTGGAAATCGCCGTCAAACCGCACCAGCGCCCCCGCATAAAAGGGCTGCAGGTCGAGCGCTGCATAGTCCAGAGCCGCCTGCGGCAGAGGGCAGGGAGGCATGGAAAAGGACAGCAAGTTTGGCAGCCAAATACGAGCAAGGTTGTCAGCTGGCAGGCATGAAGCCACTTCAGGTGCGGCCGGCCGCTGCTGCAGAGCGCCGGGCCACTGCACACCCGTGCCACCCGATGGCAAGCTGCAGCGGTGGCTTGCGAAAAATAACGCAAGTATCACGGGCCCACCTGTGCCTCCGGGTAGCTGGTCAGGAAGATTTGGAAGCCGCGGTCGAGGAGAAACCCTTCCACCTCGTCCGTCCGCACCTGCGGCAGCAGCAGCACCAGCAAACAAGGGTTAAGCAAAGCTGAATGGCCAGGACAATGCACTGCTCGCGGGGACTGCTGCAAGTAGCATTGCACTTGCATGATGCAGCAGGCACGCAGGCATCAAGGAGGTGGTCCTGGCACAATGACGAACAGCAGCAGGGTGCACGCACCCGCCCGCCGACGCCGTCAGATGCCTCCAGCAGCTGCACTGGCACGCCTGCAGACAGACGGAAGAGTGAAAGGAGCAGCGAGGCACAGAGCTTCAGCTCAACGGAGCTTCAGCTCAACAGTAACTACAGATCTACTGTTTGCAACCATAACTTGCACGCAGGCAGCAACGGCTGCACCCATCGACAAGAAGATGGGCGGCGATCGCTCACCCGCCTCGTGCAGCTTGGCGGCGGCGTGCAGGCCGGCCACTCCCGCTCCCACCACGACCACATCGGCCTGCCCCTGCTGCGCTGCCGCTCTCACGACCGCGGATCGCCGGGCGGCTCGCTGCTGTGGGCTGCTGGCCTGCGTGAAGGGGCGGCGTGGCAGCCTGGCCGCGGGGCAGCGCGCCAGCGGCGCTGCCCGCGATTGCTGGGCCACCACCACAGCTGTTGCCATCGTGGCCAACCGGAATGGGTGGCCGCTGCTGGCTGTGCGCACCCGCTGTCGCTGGGCCCGTGCGCTGTCGCCCTGCAAGCCCTTGCGATGAGTTCAGGAGGGTGCATCAATGGCAATGCGCCTCAAGATCGGGGCGATGGCGCTGCAATCTCCCATGGAACCCTACCGCGCTGGCGGCGCAGCACTCCAGAGGCGGCGGCCCACATCTTTGTCAGTTCCCAAAGGAGAATGGGGAGGTAAGTCTTCACAGCGCTCAACAAGACACTGCATAGTCATGAGGGAGGTCAAGCCAGGCGTCAAACTGGTAGCAGCAAGCCACACACTGCTCTCACAGCAGTGGACGAAAGCCTGGCTGCCAAACTGGCCATACCTCAAAGCAGCGATGACCTGGTATAGATGCCACTAAGTGTGGCTGCATTACAGAAGATCGCGTACGAATGGTGACGCCCTAAATCTGATTGCAAATTGGTGAACTAAATGCGCAACAACACACGTTGCCTTTTGCATCATTGCAGACCACCGTGCAAACAGTAAGTCAAGGGATCCCCAGCAGGAGAGGAAATGCTCCCTAAGTGAGGAGAATACAGGTGGAGGCATAAAATGGTTGAAGGCTGCACGTCGCGCGACAGAAAGAGCGGTGGGTGATTACAATATCTAAGCGGCAGCACGGCGATGCACCCGGCGAGTCCTGCCGCCCCAGCGCCGCCCCGCGGGCATGGCCAGCCAGGCACGGTTGAAGGCAGCAAGCTCAGCCTTGGAGCACCCAGCGCGGGCCAAGCGTCTATAGTCAGTGAGCAGTGAGCAGAGACAGCAGCGGGCCAATGCCACGAGAGTGAACTTCCGCCCACAAGGCATGCCTGTGCTGCCGCAGGAAGTCCGCCCGGATGGCAAGCGTTGCAACGCTGTACGTGGCATAAACAGCATGGCTAGCAAGAAAGTCCTGTGGGCTCAGGCCCAGCTCCTGCTGCACCCAGGCCAGCAGCAGCCGCTTGGCCTCGCCGTCCCAGTTGTACGTCAGCACCGCTGGCTGCTTCTGTACCAGTGCCACAACCTGGCTGCTGCTCAGGCCCAAATGCTGCAGGCTGGCCCAGGCAGCACGCAGTGCAGGGGCCCCTGTTGTCCACAGCTGTCGGTTGCGAGCCACAAGCAAATCACCTTGCTGCCGGTACTGCTGCTGCAGCGGGCCAGGCATGCCGTCTGCCGCCTGCAGCAGCTCGCCCAGGGCTTCGGCTGCTGCCCGCTGGCGGCCGGCTGGGTCCTTCATGCCAATCATCTTCATCGCTCCCACGCTTGCCTGGCTCAGCCCGCCCTCCCGCCAGCGCCAGTCAAACTCGGCAGGGGTCAAGCTGAGCGCTGCTGTCTGCGCCAGACCTGCCACTGCACAAGAGAGAGATTAAAGGGCGCGTGTGTGAGGGGCAGTAAGCAAGCATATCCGGCGCAGCGACCAGAGAGCAGCGTAAATCTACACAGCTATTAGCCCACCGATGTGCTCACCGTGCTCCGACGACAGCGCGCCGCTGGCATGCAGGCGCTGCAGGTGGGCCACCATCGCCTCCGCACGCTCAAAGTCAGCGACAAGTGCTAAGTTTTCAAAGAGAGCCTTGGCTCCCTCAGCATCGCTGATGCCCAGCTGCCGCCGCAGCTGCAGGTTGCCATCAATCAGGCTGTCCAGGTTGGCTCGCTGCAGCAGGCGTGCTGCAGCATCGGGGTACAGCCACAGCGCCACGCCCAGCTGCGTGGCCCCCGGCGGGGCCTGCACAGCGCGGGGGTCGTCCGGCAACAGCGCCGCCAGCCGCTGCAGCGCTGCTAGGCTGCTAGCAAAGGTTTCCTGCGTTGCTGTGAGCAGACTTGGGAGCTGCTCAAACAGCCGCTCAATGCTGGCTGTGTCGAGGCCCTCCGCCCGCAGCGCGGCGATGTTGGGTGCCAGGTCCCGCTGCAGCTTTTTCTCAGTGAGGCGTTCTCCCGACCTGATGCTGCACCTTGCCTTGCCGCTGCTTACGGCAGCCTGCATGCGGCCGATGCTGCCTGCGCTGAAGCCCTGCTGCCGCAGAAGGCGCCACAGCGGCAGCTCTCCAGCTTCAGCAACTTGGCTGCCTGGCAACTCATGTGCAGCAGCCTGGGAGAGCGCCGGCCGCTGCAGTGCTGCCAGCGGGTAACTCGCCAAGCTACGGCTGCCCCAGGTGCCGCCGACTGGGTGGCGTGCCGGCCGCAGGCGGCATGCTGCTGCAGGGTCGGCTGGTGAGCTGCGGCTGTTGGAAGCGGCTGTTGCAGCGTAAACGGCAGGAATGCACCTGCAGCAGCGGATGGAGGACTGATGCAGCAGTTCAAGAGCTTGTCTCACTGCGCGCTTACCAGCGGGGAAGGCAAAAGGACAAGGAACGTTCCTCAGGGGTGTGAGTGCTGCAAATGTGCTGCCGGCCCGCAAGGGCAGCAAGGCAGGTCCCATCGCCTCCCATCGCCCACCCAGCTTGCCTGGCCGCCAGCATGGCTTGCTGCCGCCAAGGGGTGCGTGTAACGTGGCGTCAGAGTCAAGCGCTCAGCAGTGGGACCTGCGAAAGCAACGGGAGTGAGATGGTGAGCACACTGGCAGGCAGAAGATGAGGCGGCGGTGGCGGCGGCAGCGGTAAGCGCTGGAGCTGCCAACGCACGGCGCGTCAGGCTCATGCACACTTGTGAGCATCTACAAGCCTGTGAGCAGTCCTGAATGCCACAGTGGGGAGCCGATTGAAGAGAGGGCGCTCGGGGCGTTCGCGGGCTCCGTTCGCCACAGAGGCCGCAGTCACTTGCAAGCAGATCCGAATGAGACTGGGTTAAACGTGGTTTGCAATTGAGCAGCTGGATCGCTGTGGGGAGGCCTAGATGGCAGCAGCAGGGGCACTGCCAGCGCAGAGGGCGCAAAGAACCAATGCGCACTGGCGCTCGGTCCAACGCCTGCTAGATCTGCCATCAACCCACCACAAGGAACCCCCGCTCGCTGTGTGCTCTCCGCTGCCTCCCGAGCGCGCTGCGACGGTCCCTTGGCAGTCGCTCCCGAGTGTCGGCACGCATACCTACGACCTATTCTGGAACCGCAGTTGCAACGCGGTTGAGGTTTCCGGAGTTGGCCGAGCGTTCGGCGCACACAGCAGTTTGCAGCAGCTTTTGAGCAAACAGTGAGTCGATTGGACAATCACAGTTCAATAGGGTGCACAGGAGGGCAGCCTGGTTGCCCCCTGCTGCCGCCGCCGCCACCGCCGCCGCCGCCGCTGCAGACACCTGAGCTTTGCCAGCAAGCAAGCAGTCAACTTGAATTGCTTCCTGTCCGTCTATCCTACTCTGCAGTGCCGCTCCTAGACCAGCACTGCATGAACCGGGTAGCCACCGGTGCGGCAGTGGGCGGTGCACTGGGCGCCTCTATAGGTGCGGCTGCCTTCTGGGGCGGGTGGCACGCTGGGAGTTTGGCCGTCATCGCACGCCTCTTTCCGCCCTTGCCAGCCTGCTGTGCTGCATGATCGCAGCCTGTGTTTGCAGCAGGTTGCAGCAGGCTGGTCAAGCCCTGGGATGTGCTGAGGCAGGCCAGCCTGGTTGATTTGTCAAGTGCATCGAACCTGGTGCCCTGTTGAACCTGCATTGGCTGGACCTTGCCAGAGGGCAACAATGCCCAGCGTTGCTGTCTGCTGCAGGTGCAATTGTGACTCCTTCCAATACAAGGCTGCTCTTGCGCTGCACTGGCGCAACTCTTCCGCAGGAGCACTATGGCACCTGTGATGACATTGTCCGCCATCTTTTCCCACTCTGCAGGGGCACTGTATGGCACTTACGAAGCCTTCCGATACAAGGTGCCGGGGCTGTACAAAGTGCGGTACATCGGACAGGTGCGGCTGCATTGGCTGACTGATTTTGCATGCCGTTGAGCAACTTTGGAGGGTCTGCCTTCAGTGCGCTTTTATTGCAGACAGCGTGTGAGCGTGTTGTAGCAGCTGTGCTAGCTCAAGCAGCAGCCATTTGCATTGCACAGCACAAGGCCGCTGGGAACTGCATCGGGGCAGAACGGTAGATGGCATTTACTGAGGAGCCAGGCTGCCAAGTTCAGTCCTGCGCCCAGTCTCACAGCTTGCAGCCCCGCCCTGCCCTGACACCTGCAGACGACCCTCAGCAGCGCGGCCGTGTTTGGCCTGTTCCTGGGCGCCGGCTCGCTGCTGCACTGCGGCCGCAGCCAGGGCTACTGACCCCAAGCTCTTGCAAGCAGACAGCGGCAGCAGCCATCGGCAGCAGCATCGCCGGTTGTGCCGGGGCAGCGCTAGCGAGGCTTACCAGATCAAACCTATGCAAGCTGCATGCTGAGCCCTCAGGCTATCAGTGGCCAGGCGATTTTGAACCCAAACCTTCTCAGAGTTCCTCTTCTGCTCTCATCCCTACTCTCCCTTGTGTAAACTAGGAGCCCGCTGTGTTGCCAACTACAGGGCGCATGCTTACACGATTGGGCATCGGCGTATCGTGTGCAGTGGCAGCAAGCGCACATTGCGGACGGGGTTTGGGCCTGAGGGAGTTGTATATGGTTTATTTGTGGGGGCGTGCGACTCATGCGCGGAAGGGGGGCAGGGGGCTCTGATATCAGTGCGACGCACGAGTTGACGGGTGGGAGTGAGTGGGGGGTACAGTGCTGTGATTGGGAAAAGAAGAGGGCGGGAGGGTGGTCAACTGCTGTGCTGCGCAGCGCAGGGCGCCTCAGGCGCCGGGCCGGGGCAGCGGCAGTAGGAAGCTCACAAAAAGGGATGCCATACCAGATGCGTGGGGGAGAGTACAGAGCATTTCGTTTGGGGCAGCAGGTATGCAGGGGGCTGGGGCCGGCGAGGGGCAAATCAATTGCGGTGTGCCGGCACGGCTAATGGGCGGGGCGGGGCAGGGCATTGGAACGCACAAATCAAAACACGGGGGGGTGGTCTGGGCACATGAGCGGCGGATGAGCGGGCAGGAGGCTCAAAGCAGAAAAAGCTGAAAACGCACAGCAGGAAAAACAGGGACACTCCAGAGGGCAAAAGGGGGTCCCAGGAGAGGGAGACGGCTTGACAGTCGGGCGCAACAAGCGCGATGGGATGGCAATTGGCAGGGGGTATTATTTGGGCGAGGTGGGGCATGCAGGGGAAAATGATTGCACCGCACACAGCTGGGCAGAGGCAAGACGGTGCACGATGCAGGAAAAAACGCGCCGCGGACGGCACATGAAGCAGGGGGAACGGGCGCCCACAGCAAAAGCGCGAGCCGCGCGTGCCGCTTTGACAAAACCAGTTGAGATGCGCGTGAACTCTGCTGCAGGCACACAATAATGCAGCAGGGGCAGCTAGTTGCTGCCGGCTGGCGCCTTGCGCTGGGGCGGCTGCGCAGGCACCGGTGCAGAAGGGATGTTGACAGGCTCTGATGGCGGCTGCCGCAGCGCTGCTGCTGGAGGGTCAAAGCCCAGCGGAGGAAGCTGGCCGAAGGGCGCCAGCTGTTGGCCGGTTGGCTGCCAGAGGGCAGGCGCCAGAGGTGTGTCCTGAACTGCTGTCACTGGCACCGCCATGCCCGGCCCTGCAGGGCTGGCTGGAGCTGCCGCTGCAGCAGCCGCTGCCGCTGCTGCTGCTGTGCTGCCGGCCAGTGCAGCAGACACAGGCACGGCCACACCCGGGCCTTCCGGGCTAGCGGGCTCAGCAGCCATGCCGGCTGGCAGCTGCTCAGGCGGAGCCGGAGCTGCGGCCACGGCTGTCACTGGCAGCGCTACGCCGGGGCCTTCAGGGCTGGACAGCGCTGCAGTGCCCTCGCCTGCCGGCTGTGGCAGCTGCCAGCCTGCAAGCGGTGCTGGCACTGCGATGGGCGGCCGGGCGCCGCGCACTGCTGCTGCCGCTGCGGCTTCAGCTGCCTGCTGTGCCTGCTGAGCCACAGCCGCTGCAGCCTGGGGCAGCTGCTGCATGGCGCTGGGCGGCAGTGGGGCAGCAAACTGAAACGCGGGCGCCTGCGGTGCCGGCTGCTGCCCTGGCAGCGGCGGCACGGCACCGGCAGCTGCCTGTGCTGCGGCCACAGCGGCCGCAATGGCTGGCGGGACTGGCTGCGGGTCACGCGGGCTGATGGTGCCACCTCCCACAAACAAGGACAGGTGGCCGGGACCGTGGGGCTGCGGCGGGTGCAGCGCCGCCTGCTGCTGGTGAGCCGCCAGCTGCACCGTGCACTGCTGCAGGAATTGGTGCGCCACAGACTGCATCATGGGTGCCTGCTGTGCCTGCTGTGCCTGCTGTGCGCTCGGCGAGGCTGCCCCTGGCCGCGGCGAGGGTGCGTGCTGCCGCTCCTCAGCACCTGCCTCTGGTGGGTGCCGCTGCCGCCACTCGTGCCGCCAGCGCTGCATCTCTTCCGCGGTGGGCGCCTGTACTCCCCACCCCGGCTGAAGCTCTGTGAGCTGAGGGGGTGCAGGTGGCAGGGTGGGCGGGTTGGGAGTGCGCAGCTGCTCCGCCGCCGATAGCAGGCCACCAGCAAAGTCGTGCAGCACGGCCGCCGCCTGAGCGTCCCGCCTGGCCGTCTGCCGGGAGCTGCGCCGAATGCCCTCAGCATCGCCGCCGCTGCCGCCAGCTGCCGCGGCCGCCGCGGCGGCTGCTGCTGCTGCGGCATGGGGCACAGAGAAGCCGCTGCTGCCGCGCCCGGAGGAGCCAGGGCGGCCGGCAGAGCCGGGCCACAGGCCGGCGGAGGGCGGGGTGCGGTCGCTCCAAAACTGCGGGATTGTTGGGCAGGGTGGGGGACGGAGTTTTGAGGTGCAGGAGCTGCTGGTCTGGCTGAGCGCTGAAGCATGCAAGGCAACGGGTTTTCACATGCCCACACCTACTCAACAGCACCAGAGCAGCCGCAGTGCAGCCAGCAGCTGGTCACAGCCGCACCTCTGACTCGTCGTCAAACTCCCCGCCCTCCTCCTCCTCCTCCTCTTCCTCCTCCTCAGAAACGTACTCGTCCGCCTCAGCCATGGCCACCGCAAGCGCGGCCTTGGCGGTAGCCCGCGAGCCCGGCCGCGTGGCGCCGGCGGCGGCGGCTGCGCCGCCGCCCGCCGCCCGGCCGCGCGACGCGGGGCGACTGCCGCCGCGGCTGCCGCCGCCGGGTGCGCGCTTGGCGGTGCCGCGTGCGCCACCGGCACGCTTGCGCGCCTTGCTGGCTCCGCCCGCCTTTACGCCAAGCGCTGCAGGGCAGAACAGGTTGCAGGGCATTGTCAGCATATCGAGTATTGGGCAGGTGGAGGCAGGAGATTTACTGAACCCATGCTGCTCGGATGCGTGCAATCAGGTGCAGGATGCTCATGCAGCAGTGATTGCCTGCACCGACCTTCAGCCAGCTTGCGCCGCAGCCAGGTGTTGTTGAAGCTCTGCACACAAGCAGGCAGCAGCAGGCAGTTGGTTGGCAGCAACTCAGGCATCAGGGTGCCACGGTGTGTGGCAGCATGCAGTGGAGGCCACGACAAGGCCGTCACTCAATCCAGGGCGGCAGCAGCAGCAGCAGGCCAACAGAGACAGCACAGCTTGCTACTGTGCTGCCTGCTCACCACAGACGGGTTGCACAATGCATGCGGGTGAGGGATTCACGCAGGCACACCTGTGTGGCAGCGCCATACACTCGCTGGAACGCGTCTCGAAGCTCGCGCTGCCCCATTGTCCTGCAGCAAGTCAAGGGCAGCATCGGCAGATGGGTGGCATCAGCAGAGGACTGAGGCAGCAAAAGCCTCGGGAGCAGCAGCAGCAGCAGCAGCAGCAGCAGCCGCAGCCGCAGCAGCGGATCATCACAAGGGCTGGGTCAGCAGGACAGCAAACATGACTGATACACATCATTGCCAGCCCGGGCGGCCCGCCTGCTGCTGCTCCTCAGCTTTATCTACCTGCAGGTCTGGCCCCCAGCCTACGCCACTGCTCCCTATCACAGCTGGCGCTCACCGGATCATGTGCTCCGCAGTGCGGATGTCGGGCGCCCCCAGCCGCTGCAGCACCGCCTCCCCTCGAGCCTCCTCAGGCAGCCAGTGGCGAGTCAGGTGGTGGAGGCCTTGAGGCGGGTGGTGCACCTCGCCTCCCGCCGCCGCCTCCACCGCCGGCACAGCAGCTGTCGTCAGCGGCTGGCCGCCCAGCGCCGCCTGCTGCGGCCCTGGCGCAGCAATTACTGGCACTGCGAAGCCGGGCATGCCGGGCGGCAGCGCGACCGCTGCCTGCTGCACAGCTGTGCCCGCCTCAGGCCAGCCGGGTGGCCAAACGCCTGCCGCTGGCGCGCCGCTGCCCGCTGGTACCCCAATGCCGCCGGCTGGCTGCAATGGCTGTGCTGCTCCTGCGGCTGCTGCCCCATGACCTGCCTGTTGTTCCAGCACTTGAATGGGCTGCGGCTGGGCCTGCGGCTGCTCTGGTGCAGCGGGGGCCAAGAGGCGGGGGTGCGCGGACGGCAGCGGCGGAGGGCCGGCCTCCAGCCCCCCGCCCCTCAGCGCGGTATCGGACATTGCATGTGGGGTCGTAGGCTGCTGCTAGGCGGCGCCTGGGAGGGCCCCGGAGCGGCAGCCAAGCGGCGCGGGACGCGACGCGACGCCAAGACGCCAGGGTCGCGCTGGCGCCGGCCAGAGAGCCGAGACGCCGATCAGAGCCGCTGCGCCTGGCCGGCAGCGCGCTGGTTTTGGGTTGCTCCGCGCCCGACACAACGCAAACCAAGACTCTCAAGCTGTTGCCCGTCTGGCCGCCGTAATCAGGAGCGGGACGTCGGCTCTGTCACAAACGCGAAAAGAAACGCTCGGGTTGCGCCTGCTCGCCAGGTGCACCGCCGCTGCCACGTCGCCGGGCCCGTCGCAGCCCGCCAAAACACCAAGGTGCAGAGGTGTGCCGGCCCACATTGCTGCTACCAGATCATGTTGAAATGCGCCAGGTGATCCATTTGCGAGCACATTTAGCAGAACACCCTGCAAGCTGGCATGCATCGCCCGCTGGCGCAGCCCCTCGGCACCGCAAGGCAGCCGCAGCGGGCGGGAGCGGCTCTGCGGGCATGTGCAGCTGCACTGGTTGTATACGGCTGCCTGGCGGTGCCCGTCACAGCACTGTGCTGCGCCCGCCTCAATCCAGGTCGCCAGCAGCAGTGCATCTGCTGTGCTGCCCAGGGCCGCAAGCGCCAAAGATGCAGCACTGCCTCGGCATGACGTCGACGTCCCTGCCAACCCAACTGCTGCTGCTCAATGCGTTGCCAGGGATGGCTGTGCTGGCAGCAGGGGTATGCTGCCACCCAGCATACCCATGCTGCCACCCAGCATACTCCTGCGCCGTTACCAGCTTGACACACGCACCGGGTTCACTCTGGGGCACCGGTGAACTGCCCAAAGCTGCAGGAGAATTGGGTCTGCCGTCGGGTAGCTGCTGAGCCGGTATGATGCAACTGGTACGCCAGGCTGCCTCCGCCTAGCATAGCTACACAGGACTGGAGGCCTGCGCGCCTCAATGATATCTGCAGAGCTCGTTTCTGGTCCTGGCAGCTTTTGGACTCCATCCACATTTCTCAGTACCCCTGCTGCGGCACGGACGCCTCCAAATCTGCGCCCGCTGGCAAACGAAGAGGCACAAGCGGGTGCAGGGATGCAGCGGCGGCGCCTGCCTCTGCATACCAGCATGCTTCAGGAGCTATCTCCAACTTGAACGTGACATTGATACCAGCGGATGCAGTGGTGGCCATTTCAAGGGCAGTTTGCGGCGGCGCTTGTGCACCGCCGGCGGAACCGCTGACGTGGCGCCCCCGCCCATGCGGCTGAAAGCTGGCACTACTCGCATCCAATGCGCTTGTATAGTGTCTGCATCGGTCGGGAACTGGATCGGGGCTGTGGCACGGCGAAGAGGGAGCTCGCTTGCCGGGGCAAGGCTCCGGACGGGCTTTGGGGAGCTCACCTCGCCAGCGGCGGCTGACAAGCGGGCCGGGTGCCTTAGAGCGGCTGGAAGGCCCCCAGCTGGTGCGGTGTGTCTGCAACCACGTGCGTACCAAACTTGAGGCACCGCGGCCCCCTGAGCGCTTGCGTCTGAACCTCATGACATTGCGGTGTAATTTATGTGATGCTATCAGC
>VFQQ010002613.1_pt1 | contig 19632 bp, 19 predicted proteins | sample 3512341 | NCBI WGS metagenome assembly VFQQ01 (sample SAMN10412373, study PRJNA504923) | tailings metagenome | isolation source: Relicate 2 Philex TSF1 revegetated site | place: Philippines: Tuba, Benguet | collected 2017-08-29 | reverse complement strand
CAGCGCATCTACTTCGCCAACCACCAGAGCCACCTCGACTGGGTGCTGATCTGGGCCGCACTGCCGCACGAGCTGCGCGCACGCACGCGGCCGATTGCCGCGCGTGACTACTGGACGAGTTCGCCCTTCAAGCAGTGGCTCACCACCGCGGTGTTCAACGCCGTGTACGTGAGCCGCACACGCAAGGACGATGAGGACCCGCTGGAGCCGCTGGTGCAGGCGCTGGCCAGCGGCGATTCGCTCGTGATCTTCCCCGAAGGCACGCGCAGCAACAAGGACGAGCCGCAGGCCTTCAAGGCCGGCCTGTTCCACCTGGCCGAGCAGTTCCCGGGCGTGCAGCTGATCCCGGCCTGGATCGACAACGTGCAGCGTGTGATGCCCAAGGGCGAGGTGGTGCCGGTGCCGATCCTGTGCACCGTGACCTTCGGCGCGCCGATGCAGCTGGAGCCTGGCGAGGACAAGCGCGTGTTCCTGGCACGCGCGCGTGAAGCCGTCTTGGCGCAGAGGCCGGGCCGCACATGAACTTGGACCTGCACGCGCTGCGCGAACTGCCGGTGAACAGCCAGGTGGCGCTGCTGTTCGTCACGCTGTTCGGCGCGCTGGTGCTGGCCTCGCTGCTGGTGCTGGCGCACACGCTGCGCCACCCCGAAGGCGAGTTCAGCGAACGCCGCCATGCGCTGCACCGCGACCTGCGTGCGGTGTGGGTCGGCGCGGTGTTGTTCTGGCTGAGCTGGATGTCGGGCGCTGTCGGCGCCACGCTGGCCTTCGGCATCTTCTCGTTCCTGGCGCTGCGCGAGTTCATCACGCTGGTGCACACACGCCGCGGCGACCACCGCAGCCTGATCCTGGCCTTCTTCGTGGCGCTGCCGCTGCAGTACCTGCTGGTGGGGCTGCGTGCCTTCGATCTCTTCACCGTGTTCGTGCCGGTGTACGTGTTCCTGGCGATTCCCGTGGTGAGCGCGCTGGCCGGCGACCCTGAACGTTTCCTGGAACGCAACGCCAAGATCCAGTGGGGCATCATGGTCTGCGTGTACGGCCTGAGCCATGCACCGGCGCTGCTGCTGCTGGAACTGCCCCGTTATGCGGGGCGCGGCGCCTTCCTGCTGTTCCTGCTGGTGATGGCCACGGCGGCGGCGCAGATCGTGCAGGAGCTCGCCAGCCGCAGGCTGCGGCGGCGGCCGGTGGCACGGCAGATCGACCGCAGCTTCTCGTTCCGCGCCTGGGCCTCCGGGGTGGTGGCGGCGGCGCTGGTGGGAGCGGCGCTGTTCTGGATCACGCCGGTGGGGCCTCTGGAAGCTGCCGCTTCAGCCGCTGTGGCCGGGGGCGCCGGAACGCTGGGTGAGTTGGTGATGCGGGCGTTGAAGAAGGACGCGGGGGTGCGGTTCTGGGGGAACCGCAGTTCGGTGACGGGCGCCGTGGGGTTGTTGGACCGCGTGGCGCCGTTGTGCTTTGCGGCGCCGGTGTTCTTTCATTCGGTGCGGTGGTACTTCACGTGAGTTTGTCTCTGCGGGCGGCTGCTGCGCGTCGCGCCGGGCGGTGCCTGGCAGGGGCGCAGGCTGTGGCGGTCTCCGCTGCGCTCCGACTCCGCTGCGGTGCTCGGGCTTGTGGCCCACACGGCAGAACTCGCTGCGCTCCTTCGTCGCTGCGCTCGAACAGCTGCCGTGAGTCAGATGACGCAGCGAACGGAGTGAGCGCAGTGAGTTCTGCCGTGGGGCCATGGACCCGAGCACCGCAGGGCAGTCGGAGCGCAGCGGAGACCGCCCCAGCCAAGCCCCACACGCAGCCCCCCGCCCACGCCTTTGCCCGCGCCAACGCAGGCAGGCAACAACAACCAACATGCTGATCCTCGGCATCGACCCCGGCCTGCAACGCACCGGCTTCGGCGTCATCCAAGCCGAAGGCCCGCGCCTGGCCTACGTCGCCAGCGGCACCATCGCCACCCTCGAAGCCCCGCGTGGCGACCTGCCCGCGCGCCTGAAGATCATCTTCGAAGGTGTGCAGGAGGTGGTCCGCACCTACACCCCCGACTGCGCCTGCGCCGAGATCGTCTTCGTCAACGTCAACCCGCAGAGCACGCTGCTGCTCGGCCAGGCCCGCGGCGCCGCGCTCGCAGCGTTGGTGGCGGCAGGCCTGCCGGTGGCCGAGTACACCGCGCTGCAGATGAAGAAGGCCGTCGTCGGCCACGGCCTGGCCAGCAAGGCGCAGGTGCAGGAGATGGTCAAGCGCCTGCTCAAGCTGCCAGGCCTGCCCGGCAAGGACGCGGCCGACGCGCTGGGCCTGGCCATCTCACACGCCCACGCGGGCGCCAGCCTGGCGGCGCTCGCCAAGGCATCACCGCTGGCACGGCGGCAGCATGCGCAGTACCGTAAGGGCCGCACCTACTGAACGTGATCGGCAGCCATGGCAACACCCGTCAGCACCTCCTGGATCGACATCGCACCCGGCTTTGCCGGCTTGCTGGCGCTGCCACCCGGCGGCAAAGGCCCCGGGCTCGTGCTGTGGCAGGAGATCTTCGGTGTCAACGAACACATCCAGGCCGTGGCCCACCAGTACGCGCTGGCCGGTTTCGTGGTGCTGGCGCCCGATGCCTTCTGGCGCCAGGCGCCGCGTGTCGAACTCGGCTACGCGGGTGCCGACCGCGACCGCGCGCTCGCGCTGATGCAGGGCTACCCGGCCGAACACGCGCTCGCCGACGCCGCCGCTGCGGTGGCCTGTCTGCGCGCGCGGCCCGACACCGGCAACGGCCGCATCGGCACCATCGGCTGGTGCATGGGCGGCCGCCTGGCCTGGTTGACCGCGGCCACGCAGCCGGTGCAGGCGGCGGTGGCCTACTACGGCGGTGGCATCCACGGCCAGCTGGAACGCACCGCCGGCGTGCAGTGCCCGGTGCAGTTCCACTACGCCGAGAACGACGACCACATCCCGCTCACGGCCGTGGAGAACGTGCGCCAGGCCCACGCCGCAGCTGGCAAGGCTGCCGAGGTGCATGTGTACCCGGGCACCATGCACGGCTTCAACTGCTGGGCGCGCGGCTCCTACCAGGCCGCCGCCGCCACGCTGGCGCATGGCCGTTCGCTGGTCTTCCTGGCCCAGGCCTTGCACGGCTGAGGCCGTGACCGAACCCGAGATCGCCGCGCTGTGGGCCCAGGCCTACGGCGGCCACCCGCTGGCCCACATCGTCTACGACGTGGCCACGCTGCGCATGCTGGCCGCCAACGAGGCCGCGCTGCAGCGTTATGGCTGCAGCCACACGGAGATCATCGGCCTCACGCGCAACGACCTGCTGATGCCCGGCGAGCCGGAACGGCTGCGCCGCTTCATCGACGCCTTGCCGGCCAGCGCCGCGGCCGATCCGCAGCCGATCTGGCGCGAGCGCGCGCGCAGCGGGCGCGAGCTGCTGTCGGACATCCGCGGCCAACCCGTGCGCTGGCAGGGCCAGCCGGCACGGCTGGCCGTGGTGCTCGACGCCGCGCCGCGCCTGCGCCTGCAGGAAGATGCCGGCCGCTCGCGCGACCTGCTGCAGGTGGCCGGCCGCATGGCGCTGCTGGGCGGCTGGTACCTGGATCTCGCCACGCGCACCGTGCACCTGAACGACATGGTGTGCGCGCTGCACGAGCTGCCGCCGGGCACGGTGCTGTCGTTCGAGGCCAGCGCGGCGCACTACCCCGGCGAGGCCTTCGAACACATCCGCAGCGTCACGCGCGCCTGTCTGCAGCACGGCACGCCCTTCGACCTCGAACTGCCCTTCGTCGGTGCCGCGGGCACGCAACGCTGGGTGCGCACCGCCGGCGAGGCGGCGCGTGACGACGCCGGCACCATCGTCGGCGTGCAGGGCGCGCAGCAGGACGTCACCGAGCGCAAGCAGGCCGAGCTGGCGCTGCAGCAGTCGCGCCGCCAGCTGAAGGACCTGCTGGCCGCCGTGCCCGACCTGTGGATCGTGGTCGATGCGCAGGGCCGCTATGCCGGTGTCAGCGACGAGAACCACCCCTCGCTCTCGGCACCCTGGGCCGAGAAACTCGGCCGCCCCATCAGCGAAGGTGTGCCCGAGGCGCTGGCGCGCCAGACACGCGAGCTGATCGCGCAGGCCCACCGCGGCGAAGGGCCGGCCAGCCACACCTACGAGCTGCCCATGGCCGACGGCGGCACCCATGTCTTCGAGGCCCGCTACATGCCGCTGCCCGAAGGCGCCACGCTCTCGCTGATCCGCGACATGACACAGGCGCGTGAACTGGCCGACGCGCGCCAGGCGCGCGCCGTGGCCGAAGAGGCCGGGCGGCGCCAGGCGGCCTTCATGTCGCGCGTCAGCCACGAACTGCGCACGCCGCTGAACGCCATCCTCGGCTTCGGCGAGCTGCTGCGGGGTGAACTGGCCGCCCTGCCCGGCAACCCCGGCACCTACCTGGGCCATGTGCTGAAGGCCGGCCGCCACATGCTGGCGCTGGTGGATGACCTGCTGGAGCTGCAGCGCATCGAACAAGGCAAGCTGCAACCGGTGCTGGCGCCGGTGGAACTGGACGAGCTGCTGGCCGGCAGCGTGCAGATGCTGGTGCCGATGGCTGACGAGGCGGGCATCACGCTCGTGCGTGGGGCCGGCAGCGGCCTCGTCGTGCACGGTGAAGCCCGCAGCCTGCGCCAGATCGTGCTCAACCTCGGCTCCAACGCCATCAAGTACGGCGGCGAGGGCTGCACGGTGTCGATCGGCGCCAGCGCCGACGGCCCGCACGCGCTCATCCGCGTGGCCGACACCGGCCCCGGCATGTCGGCCGATCAGCTGCGGCGCCTGTTCCAGCCCTTCGAGCGCCTGGGCCAGGAGCGGCGCGGCGTGGTCGGCAGCGGCCTCGGCCTCGTCATCTCACGCCAGCTGGCGCAGGCGCTGGGCGCCACGCTGGACCTGGCCAGCACACCCGGCCACGGCACGGTGGCCACGCTGCGTGTGCCGCTCGTCACGGAAGTGGGCAACCCTTCCCCTGGAAATGGGGTGCCAGGGCCGGCCTGATCCGCGCCAGCTTTGTGGCACGCTTATGGCTAACTGGAGGCCAGTGGTCCCCCCTCCAGCCAAAGGAGTCGTGTGCATGGGCGCTGAAGCGAGCCTGGTTCCCTCCACCGTCTGCGGCAGCCTGCCGATCGCGCGCATGCGCGCCGTGTACCGGCTGGAAGACGTCGAGAAACGCCTCGACAAGCTGCCCGGCAACAACGATCACGAACACCTGCGTGCCACCTACGCGCGCATGCTGGAAAAAGGCGCCGAGCGCTTCCAGGTCAAGCCCGGCGGCCTGCCGGCCATGGAGCACCTGTACGACGAGCTGCCCAACTTCACCGAGGTGCTCGACGACGTGAAGCGCCAGCTCGCGCTGTGCCAGGACAGCCGCGACGCGCTGGAGATCACGCCGATGCTGCTGCTCGGCCCGCCCGGCATCGGCAAGACACATTTCGCGCGCGAGGTGGCCCAGCTGCTGGGCACCGGCATGGGCTTCATCAGCATGAGCAGCCTCACCGCGGGCTGGGTGCTCTCGGGTGCCAGCAGCCAGTGGAAGGGCGCGCGGCCCGGCAAGGTCTTCGAGACGCTGGTCGACGGCGCCTACGCCAACCCGGTGATGGTGGTCGACGAGATCGACAAGGCACGCGCCGAACACGCGTATGACCCGCTGGGCGCCCTCTACAGTCTGCTGGAATCCGACACCGCCGGCACCTTCACCGACGAGTTCGCCGAGGTCGCCATCGACGCCAGCCAGGTGATCTGGGTGGCCACGGCCAACGACGAGCGCGCGATCCCCGAGCCGATCCTGAACCGCATGAACGTGTTCCAGGTGGAAGCGCCCGATGCCGACGCCGCGCGCACGATCGCACTGCGGCTGTACCGCAAGCTGCGTGACGCCCACGCCTGGGGGCAGCGCTTCGAGGAGCAGCCCTCTGAAGCGGTGCTCGAACGCATGGCCGGCCTCGCGCCGCGCGAGATGCGCCGCGCCTGGATGACGGGCTTCGGCAATGCGCGCCTGGCCGGCCGCGGCGCCATCGAACTCACCGACCTGCCCGGCGCCAACACACGCCGCGGGCCGGTCGGCTTCATGCAGTAGCGCCCGGCGCTACGGCGCCGGGATCGCCTCCACGATCTCGAAGCCGGTGGTGATCTCGGCCGTCTTGCCGAGCATGATGCTCGCCGAGCAGTATTTCTCGTGTGACAGCGCGATGGCACGCTCCACCGCCGCCGCCGGCACGGCTTCGCCGCTGACGATGAAGTGCATGTGGATCTTGGTGAAGACCTTGGGGTCCTGCTGTGCACGCTCCGACGTGATCTTCACCTGGCAGCCGCTCACCTTGTGGCGCCCTCGTTTCAGGATCAGCACCACGTCGTAAGCCGTGCACCCGCCGGTGCCGGCGAGCACGGTTTCCATCGGCCGCGGTGCCAGGTTGTGGCCGCCGCCATCGGGTGCGCCGTCCATGGTCAGGAAGTGGCCGCTGCCGGTCTGCGCGACGAAGCCCATGCCGGTGCCCGGCATCCAGTTGATGGTGCATTCCACGGTGCGTTGTCCTCTCGTTGCGCACCGCCGCGGCGCGCTGTCGTGAATTGGAGTCGAAGCTCTACGTTTATCGCGCACAAAGGATATTGCACTGCAGCATCCCGGTGATAGACTGCTTTGCAAGGGAGTTCGGGAACCGTGTTCTGAACACGCTGCAAGCGGCTCCCACCGTTTGTCTCCTCCACCTCCTCAACGGTGGATTCGGCCCGGGGCTCGCAAGAACCCCGGGCTTTTTTCTGCGCGGCCTGAAAGCGCATGCAGACGGGGCCGCGACAGGGCCTCAAGAGGGGCGTTCGGTATGATCCGCGCCCCTCAAGCATCGGCCCGCACCGTGACCGCACCGAGCCAGACGACCAGCCCCAAGGCCCACCGCCTGGCCAGCAGCTACCTGCAGCGCATCCTCACCGCCAAGGTCTACGACGTGGCGCGTGAAACCGCGCTGGAGCCGGCCAGGAACCTCGGCCGCCGCATCGGCAACACGGTGCTGCTCAAGCGCGAGGACCAGCAGCCGGTGTTCAGCTTCAAGCTGCGCGGCGCCTACAACAAGATGGCGCACCTGAGCGCCGAGCAGCTGGCGGCCGGGGTCATCTGCGCCTCGGCCGGCAACCACGCGCAAGGTGTGGCGCTGGCGGCGAAGAAGCTGGGCTGCCGCGCCGTGATCGTGATGCCGGTGACCACGCCCAAGGTCAAGATCGACGCCGTGCAGGCGCTCGGCGGCGAGGTGGTGCTGCACGGCGACAGCTACTCCGACGCCTACGGCCGCGCCACGCAGTTGCAGAAGGACGAAGGCATGACCTTCGTGCACCCCTTCGACGACCCTGACGTCATCGCCGGCCAGGGCACGGTGGCGATGGAGATCCTGCGCCAGCACCAGGGCCCGATCGACGCGGTGTTCGTGGCCATCGGCGGTGGCGGGCTGATCTCCGGCGTGGCCGCCTACATCAAGGCCGTGCGGCCCGGGATCCAGGTCATCGGCGTGCAGACCGACGACTCCGACGCCATGGTGCAAAGCGTGCGCGCCGGCAAGCGCGTCACGCTGCCCGACGTGGGCCTGTTCTCCGACGGCACCGCCGTGAAGCTGGTGGGCGAAGAGACCTTCCGCGTGGCGCGCACGCTGGTCGACGACTACGTGGTGGTGGACACCGATGCCGTCTGCGCCGCCATCAAGGACGTGTTCCAGGACACGCGCAGCATCCTCGAACCCGCCGGCGCTCTGGGCGTGGCGGCCATCAAGCAGTACGCGGCGCAGCACAAGCTCAAGGGCAGGACCTTCGTCGCCATCACCTGCGGCGCGAACATGAACTTCGACCGCCTGCGCTTCGTGGCCGAGCGCGCGGAGTTCGGCGAGCAGCGTGAGGCTCTCTTCGCCGTGACGATCCCCGAGGAGCGCGGCAGCTTCAAGCGCTTCTGCGAACAGATCGGCCCGCGCGCCGTCACCGAATTCAACTACCGCATCAGCGACGAGAAGATCGCGCACGTGTTCGTGGGCCTGGCGATCCACAGGCGCGACGAGGCCGAACGCATCGAACGCCAGTTCGTCAAACACGGCTTCGCCACCGTGAACCTCACCGACGACGAACTCGCCAAGGAGCACGTGCGCCACATGGTGGGCGGCCGCAGCGAACTGGCGCGCGACGAGCGCCTGTTCCGCTTCACCTTCCCCGAGCGCCCCGGCGCGCTGATGCGCTTCCTGGCCGCGCTGCACCCGGGCTGGAACATCAGCCTCTTCCACTACCGCAACCAGGGCGCGGACTACGGGCGCATCCTGGTGGGCATCCAGGTGCCGCGGGGCGAGGAGCGTGAGTTCGACCAGTTCCTGCGCACGCTGGCCTATCCGTTTGTCGAGGAGACGCGCAACCCGGTGTACGGGCTGTTCCTGCGGTAAGCGCCCGCTACACTGCCCGAAACAGGGAGCATCACCATGTCCGGGAGCCGTTCGCTCGTCACCCCCACCAGCAGCCCGCTGCTGGAGAAGGCGCTGCGCGAGAAGCTGCACCGGCGCAACGAGCGCAACGGCAGCCTCGGTGAGCTGGAGCCGCTGGCCGTGCGCCTGGGGCTGATGCAGAACTCGCTCAAGCCCTTCCTGCACGACCCGCAGCTGCTGCTGTTCGCCGCCGACCACGGCCTGGCCGTGGATGGCCTGTACGACAGCGACACCCGCCCCACCCACGAGACCGTGCAGCTGCTGCTCACGCAACAGTTGCCGTTGGCCGCCTTCGCCAAGGCGCAAGGCATGGCGATGGCGGTGGTGGATTGCGGCATGGCCCACAACCTGCCGCCGCATGAACGCCTGCTGATGCGCAAGATCGCGCACGGCACGCGCCACCCGGTGCGCGCGTCGGCCATGAGCCTGGAGCAGGCGCACGCCGGCATGCGCGCCGGCATGGAGATCGGCGACAAGCTGCCCGGCAACGTCACCGTGCTCGCCGGCGTGGGCGTGGGCTCGCACGAAAGCGCGGCGCTGGTGCTCTCGCGCCTCACCGACAGCCCGGTGCGGGACCTCGTGGTCAGTGGCCCGCACATGGACGGCGAGCGCTACCAGCTGCTGATGGCCGTGCTCAACGCCGCGCTCGGCCGCCACAAGGAGGTCAAGGAGCCGATCGAGGTGCTGGCCGCCTTCGGCGGCTTCGAGATGGCGGTGATGGTCGGCGTCATCCTCATGGCCGCCAGCAAGCGCCACCTGATCATCATCGACGGCATGCCGGCCTGCGCCGCGCTGATGCTGGCGGCGCGCATCGCGCAGCCGGTCACGGACTATTGCGTGTTCTGCCGCAGCCACGGCCACCGCGGCCTGGACCAGGCGCTGAACCTGTTCCGCGCCTCGGCGCTGCTGGAGCTGGGCATGGAAAGCACCGACGGCACCGGCGCCACGCTGGCCTGGCCGCTGCTGAAGAGCGCGGCGGCGCTGCTGTGCGAAGTGGCCGAGGGCGAAGACCCCGGCCCGACACGCCCTGACGGCATGCCCGAGCCGCTGCCCGAGCCTGACCCGGTGCCCTCGCCTTTCGGCGCCGCGCTGTACTAGCGCAGGTTCGATTCGCGCGCGCTCTGCGGCAGCGCCGGGCTCTGCTGCGCCGGCACCGGCAGCTGTTGGGGCGGCACGGAAGAAGGCACCGGCAGCGGTGCCAGCGGTTGCACCCCCGGTGGCATGGGCGAGGGGGGCGGCATGCGCGGTGCGGCGCTCACCCCACCAGCCGGTGGCAGCGTGCCGGTGGCTGCCGGCTGCGGCGGTGCCAGCGTGAGCGAGATCACCGGCGCGCCGTCACGCGGCCCCAGCGTGGCGCCCCGCGCGTTCACGGCCTGCAGCACATGCGGGCCATCGACCACGGCACCCACGCGGAAAGCGCGCGGCGGTTTCCCCTCCACGGCGATCAAGGCCAGGCCCTCGCGTGCGGCCTGCGGCGCACGCGGGTTGACCACGCCCAGCAGCGTGAAGCGCGCATCCGCGGCCAGTTCGGGCACCGCGGCCGTGGGCGGCGGCGCGTCGGCGCCGAAGAGCCGCGTCAGGTCACCGCGTGGCACGGCGGCGGCGTCGGCCACCTGCGCCTGCGGCGGCACCGGCAGCGGGCGGGCGCCCAGGCGCAGGCCCCAGAACAGCGCCGTGGCCGCTGCCACGGCCCAGACGAAGAAGGTGACCCAGCGCACGGACATCGTCAGGCCCGCGCGGCCGTTCCGAAGGGCCTGACGGCCCCCTCGAGGGGCAGCGAACGCAGTGAGCTTGGGGGCGCCATGCCCTCATTATGGTTCGCGGGCCGGAAACAAAGCCCGGCACGGCGTTCCAGTACAGTGGCGCCGCCCCTGTCTGCACCGCCTGCACCATGACCCTGTCCCATCGCCGACGCCGCGCCGGTTTCACGCTGATCGAACTGCTGGTGGTGCTGGTCATCATCGGCGTGCTCGGCGCGCTGATCGTGCCCAACCTGTTCTCCAGCCTCGACGACGCACGTGTCACCGCCGCGCGCACCGACATCAACACGCTGGTGCAGGCGCTCAAGCGCTACAAGCTCGACAACCAGCGCCTGCCTTCGCAGGAGCAGGGCCTGCAGGCGCTGGTGAGCAAACCCACCGCCGGCACGCCACCGCCGAACTGGAAGCCCTACCTCGACAAGCTGCCGGCCGACCCCTGGGGCCGGCCCTACCAGTACCTGAACCCGGGTGTGCGCGGCGAGTTCGATGTCTTCAGCTTCGGGGCCGACGGCCAGGCCGGGGGTGAGGACAAGAATGCCGACGTCGGCTCCTGGCAGTAGCCGCCTGCGCGCAGGCGGCGCCCGCCGTGCCACGGGCGGCTTCACGCTGGTGGAGCTGCTGATCGTCATCGCCATCATCGCCGTCGGCGCCGGGCTGGTGGCGCTGGCGCTGCCCGACGGCGACGCGTCTCGCCTGGAGGAAGAAGGCGAACGCCTGGCCACTTTGCTGGAGGCGGCACGGGCTGACTCGCGGGTGTCCGGCCTGCCGGTCCTGTGGGTGCCCAGAGGCGACGAGGGCAGCGGAGATCGCTTCAACGACGAGCTCACAGGCCGCCCGGTGCATTTCCGCTTCGTCGGCCTGCCCAAGCCGAAACCGCCCGCGCAGCCGCTGCCCAGCCACTGGCTGGACGCCCGCGTGAGCGCACAGGTGGTGGGCGCGCGGCAGCTGGTGCTGGGGCCGTCCGCGATCCTGCCGCCGCAGCGCGTGGTGCTGTCGCTGGGCGAGCGGCGGCTGGAACTGGCCAGCGATGGCCTGGGACCGTTCGGCGCCGTCACACAGCCTGCTGCCGCACCATGAAGCGCAATGGCTTCACGCTGCTGGAAGTGCTGGTGGCGCTGGCCATCACCGCCGTGGCACTGGCCGCCGGGCTGCGCGCGGCCGGCGCGCTCGGCGACAACGCACAGCGCCTCGCCGACGTGGTGGCCGCGCAGTGGTGCGCCGACAACCAGCTCACCGAACTGCGCCTGCGCCGCGCCTTCCCCGGCATCGGCGACGCCGATTTCAGCTGCGAGCAGCTCGGCCGTACCTACAAGGGCAAGCTGGTGACGCGGCCCACGCCCAATCCGGGCTTCAGGCGCGTGGACGCGATCCTGAGCACCGAGGAAGGCCAGCCGCTGATCACGCTGTCCACCGTGCTGGGGCGGCAATGAAAAGAGACGCGGGCTTCACGCTCGTCGAGGTGCTGGTGGCACTGCTGCTGATGGCCATCCTCAGCACCTTCGCCTGGCGCGGCCTGGACGGCGTGCTGCGCGCGCGCGAGGACAGCCGCGCCGCCATCGACGCCACCAGCCGCCTGGCCACCGTGCTCACGCAATGGGAGCAGGATCTGCAGGCCGTGGCCGACACCGAGCTCGTGCCCGCCATCGCCTTCGACGGCCAGACGCTGAGGCTCACGCGCCGCACGCCGGGCGGCATCACCCTCGTGGCCTGGGCGCTGCGCAGCGGCCGCTGGCAGCGCTGGGCCAGCGCGCCGCTCACGCGCAGCGCCGAACTGCAACAGGCCTGGCTCGCCAGCCAGCAGTTCCTGGGCAACGAGCCCGGGCAGCTGGACCTGGCCAGCGACGTGAGCGAGTGGCAGGTCTACTTCTACCGCGGCGGCGCCTGGACCAACGCGCAGAGCAGCGCCACGCTGGTCGGAACCCCGGCAGCGGCACCGCCCGGCAGCCTGCCGCCCGGCACCGCGCCGCCGCCGGCCGTGCGCGCCGAGCTGCCGCAAGCCGTGCGCCTGGTGCTGACGATGAAACCCGGCAAGCTCACGCGCGACGTGGCGCTGGGCCCCACCGGCGCATGAAGCGGCAGCAACACGACCGCGGCGCGGCACTGCTGCTGGCGCTGATCATCGTGGCGCTCATCGCCACCGCCGCCGCCGGCATGGTGTGGCAGCAGACCCGCGCCGTGAACGTGGAAGCCGCCGAACGTGCACGTTCGCAGGGCGCCTGGATCCTCAACGCCGCGCTCGACTGGGCGCGCCTGATCCTGCGCGAGGACCAGCGCGGCGGCCAGCAGAACAACCAGCCGCACGACACGCTGGGCGAGCCCTGGGCGCAGCCGCTGGCCGAGGCGCGGCTGTCCAGCTTCCTGGCCGCCGACAAGGACAACAACGCCGACAGCGATCTCGAGGCCTTCATCAGCGGCGGCATCGAGGACGCGCAGTCGCGCTTCAACCTGCGCGGCCTCGTCGATGCCGAGGGCAAGGTCGTGCCGGCGCAGGTGAAGGCGCTGCAGGCGCTGGCCGCCGCAGCCGGCGCGCCCAGCGACAGCGCCGAGCTCATCGCCGCTGCGATGGCGCGCGCACTGGCACCGCCGCCCGCCGCCGGCACCGACAACGGCCAGGCGCCGCTCAAGCCCAGCCAGGTGTCGGACCTCGCCTGGCTCGGTATCGACGCAGCCACGCTGGAGCGGCTGGCGCCCTTCATCGAACTGCTGCCCACGCCCACGCCGGTGAACCTCAACACCGCGCCGCGCGAGGTGCTGGTGGCGGCGGCCGATGGCCTGGACCTGGGCGCGGCCCAACGCATCGTGCAGGCCCGGGCACGCGAGGGCTTCAAGACGCTGGCCGAAGCCGAGCGCCTGCTCGCCAGCGACTTCAAGTTCGATCCGGCGCGCGCCAGCGTCTCCACCAGCCACTTCATCGTCAGCGGCCGGCTGCGGCTGGAAGACCGCGTGCTCGAGGAGCGCTCGCTGCTCGTGCGGCGTGACAACCGTGTGGACGTGCTGCGGCGCGAACGCCGCAGCCTCTCGGCGGGGCTGTCACGCTGAAGGTGACAATAGCTGCCGCCCGCATCGAACCACCCGCCCAGCCCGCCTCCGTCCACTGCTCCACTTCATGTCCTTGCTCGTGATCCTGCTGCCGGCGCGTGACCGCCTGGGTGCCCGTGCCACGGGCGGCGCAGACGCTGCGCCTTCGGCGCGTGCGCCCGATCACTGGCGCTGGGTGCTCAGCAGCGACGGCACACGTGCCACGCAAAGTGGCGCGAACCCTGCCGCGCTGCTGCCCCGTGCCGATCAGACCGTGCTCGCGCTGGCCGAGGCCGATGTCAGCTGGCACCACGTGGCCGTGCCCAAGGCGCCGGCCGCGCGCCTGCGCCAGGCGCTGGGTGGGGTGCTCGAAGACCTGCTGCTCGACGAACCCGACGCGCTGCATCTGGCACTCGGCCCCGGCGCCGCGCCGGGTCGCGAAGGCTGGGTTGCCGCCACCGACCGCGCCCGCCTGGCCACCGCGCTGGCCGCGCTGGAAGCCGCCGGCCACACCGTGGAGCGGGTGGTGCCATTGGCCGCACCAGCGACCGTGACAGGCGCCGCACGCGGCCACTTCCACACCGGCCAGGACACCGACGCCAACGACGGCGCCACCGCGGCCGACGACGAACACCCCTGGCTCAGCTGGGCCGACGCCGAAGGCGTCTGGCACCTGCGCGCCGGCGGCAGCCTGGCGCGGCAGTGGCTCACGCCGGAACGCATCGCCGCCGCGCGCTGGAGCGCCACGCCACGCGCCGCGGCTGCGGCGGAACGCCTGCTCGGCCGCCCGGTGCCGGTGCTGGCCGCTGCCGAACACGCGCTCGAAGCCGCGCGCAGCGACATCAACCTGCGCCAGTTCGATCTCACCAGCCGGCACCGCGGCACCCGCGCCGTCGGCGCCTTCGCCAGGCGGCTGCTGAGCGCCGAATGGCGCCCGGTACGCTGGGGTCTGGCCGCGCTGGTACTCGTGCAGCTGGTGGGCCTGAACGCCAGCGCCTGGCAGCAGCGGCAGCAGATCGAGCAGCGCAAGCAGGCCATGGTGGACCTCCTCAAGGCCACCCACCCGGGCGTCAGCGCCGTGCTCGACGCGCCGCTGCAGATGCAGCGCGAAACCGAACGCCTGCGCGCCGCCGCCGGCCGCGCCGGCAGCGCCGACCTCGAAGCCCTGCTCGCCGCCGCGGCGGCCGCCTGGCCCGATGGCACCGGCCCCGTGCAGACGCTGCGTTTCGACAGCGGCAGCCTCACGCTGGCCGCCATCGGCTGGGCCGCGCCGCAGGTGCAGCAGTTCCGCGACCGCCTGCGTGGTGCCGGCTACGAAGCCGAGTTCGCCGAAGGCCGCTTGGTGGTTTCCCGCGCGCGGGGGTTCACGTGAGCGCGGCGAACCCGGCGCTGAAACCGCTGCAGGCCTGGTGGGCCGGACTCGCCGCGCGGGAACGCCGCATGGTGGCTGTCGCCGCCGCCGTGGTCGTGCTCGGTGCGGTGTGGATGCTGGCCGTGCAGCCGGCCTGGCGCACGCTGCAGCGCGCGCCGGCAGAGATCGAGAAGCTCGACGCCCAGTTGCAGGCCATGCAGCGCCTGGCCACCGAAGCGCAGCAGCTGCGCGCCGCGCCACCGGTCACCGCCGAGCAGGCGGGCGCGGCGTTGCAGGCCGCCACCGCGCGGCTGGGCGAGCAGGGCAAGCTCGCGCTGCAAGGCAGCGGCCGCGCCGTGCTCACGCTCAACAACGCCGGCAGCGGCGCTTTGCGCGACTGGCTGGCCGAAGCCCGTGCGGGTGCACGCGCCAAGCCACTGGAAGCCAACCTGAGCCGCGGGGCACAGGGCTACAGCGGCACCGTGGTGCTGAGCTACGGAGGGCCCACGCCGTGAAGCGGTGGGCCCTGGCCGGTGCCTTGATCGGCGCGCTGCTGGCGCTGCCGGTGTTTGCGCCGGCCACCTGGCTGGCCGCCGGCCTGGCCGGCGCCACCGACAGCCGCCTGCTGCTGGCCGACGCACGGGGCACCTTGTGGCGCGGCAGCGCCGTGCTCGTGCTCACCGGCGGCCCCGGCAGCCGTGACGCCAGCGCCCTGCCCGGCCGCCTGCACTGGACGCTGGGCCTGGACGGCACGGCACTCGCGCTGCGCGCGCGCCAGGCCTGCTGCATCGAGAACGAGTTGACACTGCGTGTCGTGCCCCGCCTCGGCGGCCTGCGCATCGAACTGCCCGCCAGCACCACGGCCGCGCCACTGGGCCATTGGCCGGCGGCCTGGCTGGCCGGCCTGGGCACACCCTGGAACACGCTGCAACCGGCCGGCACGCTGCAGCTCACGAGCCCCGGCTTCAGCGCGCAGCAGGTGCAGGGCCGCTGGACGTTCAACGGCCTGCTCGAGCTCGAGCTGCAGGGCTTCGCCTCCAGCCTCTCCACGCTCGACGAACTGGGCAGCTACCGCCTGCGCCTGCAAGGCGACGAACGCGGGGAGGCCGCGACGCTGCAACTCTCCACACTCTCCGGCGCGCTGCAGATGCGCGGCAACGGCCAGTGGCTGGCCTCCAAGCTGCGCTTCAACGGCGAGGCGCAGGCATCGCCCGGCTCCGAAGCGGCGCTGAACAACCTGCTCAACATCATCGGCCGGCGCCGCGGCGCGCTGTCCATCATCTCGATCGGATGACCATGCGAACCCAGAGCCGCCCCGCCACCCGACTGCTGGCCAGCCTGCTCGCCGCCGCGCTGGCGCTGCCGCTGCCGCCGGCCTGGGCGCAGCCGGCGCCGAAAGCGAACCCGCAGGCCGCCCGCTCACGCGCGCCGGTGACGGTGAACTTCATCAACGCCGACATCGAGGCCGTGACGCGTGCCTTCGCGGCGATGATCGAACGGCCCATCGTGGTCGACCCCCGCGTCAAGGGCAACATCACCGTCTACAGCGAGCAGCCGCAGAGCGTGCGCGAGGCCTACGCCAGCTTCCTGGCGGCGCTGCGCGGCCTGGGCTTTGCGGTGGTGGAGACCGCGGGCCTGCTGAAGGTGGTGCCCGAGGCCGACGCCAAGCTGCAGACCGGTACCGTGAGCGTCGGCGAGGTGCCGCAGCGCGGCGACCAGGTCATCACGCAGATCTTCCCGCTGCGCTACGAAAACCCGAACAACCTCGTGGCCGTGCTGCGGCCGCTGATCAGCGCCAACAACACCATCAACGCCAACCCGGGCAGCAACTCGCTGGTCATCACCGACTACGCCGAGAACCTCTCGCGCCTGGGCAAGATCATCGCGGCGCTCGACCTGCCTTCGGGCACCGACGTGGAGATCGTGCCGCTGCAGCACTCCGTGGCCGCCGACATCGCGCCGCTGGTGCAGCGCCTGTCCGACGGCGGCGGTGCCGGCGCCGTGCCCGGCGCACCGGTGGCGGTGGGTGGCTCGGCCGTCACCGTGCTGGCCGATGCACGCAGCAACGCCCTGCTGATCCGCGCACCGAACGCCGCGCGTCTGGCCAACATCCGCGCCACCATCGCGCGGCTGGACCGGCAGAGCACGCTCATCGGCCCCGGCGGCGGCATGTGGGTGGTGCACCTGAAGAACGCCGACGCGGTGCGCCTGGCCACGGTGATCCGCGCCGCTTTCGGCGCCACCGGGGGCGGCACTTCGGGCAGCGCGGGCGGCGGCGGCTCCAGCGCCCCCAGCACGCCTGCGCCGGCCATCGCCACGCCGCAAGGCGGCGCTTCGCCGCAGGCCACGACCGCCGTCACCTCGGCCGCCGCACCCAGCACCGGTGGCTTCATCCAGGCCGATCCGGCCACCAACTCGCTCATCATCACGGCGCCCGAGCCGCTGTACAAGCAGGTGCGCGCGCTGATCGACCAGCTCGACACACGCCGCGCGCAGGTCTACATCGAAAGCATGATCGTCGAGGTGGCGCCGAACGAATCGGGCGACTTCGGCATCCAGTGGGCGGGCCTGGCGGGCAAGAGCGGCGACAACGCGGGCCTGATCGCCGGCACCAACTTCAGCGCCAGCGGGCGGCCCGGGATCATCGAGATCAACCAGGCGGCGGCGGCGGGCAACGTCGCACTCGGCCAGGGCCTGAACATCGGCCTGTTGACGGCGATCAACGGCGTGACCGCGCTCACCGGCATCCTGCGCGTGCTGCAGACCACGGCCGAGACCAACGTGGTGAGCACGCCGACGCTGATCACGCTGGACAACGAGGAAGCCAAGATCGTGGTCGGCGAGAACGTGCCCTTCGTCACCGGCCAGTTCACCAACACCGGCGCCGGCGGCGGCGGCGCCACGGTGAACCCGTTCCAGACCATCGAACGCAAGGACGTGGGCATCACGCTGCGCATCCGCCCGCAGATCGGCGAAGGCGGCGCGGTGCGCATGACGATCTTCCAGGAGCAGAGCAGCGTCAAGGAAACCACGGCAGCCGGCACCGCCAACGCCGGGCCTTCCACCACCAAACGCAGCATCGAGAACACGGTGGTGGTGGACGATGGCCAGATCCTGGTGCTGGGCGGCCTCATCGAAGACCGCTTCGAGATCACGCGCAGCAAGGTGCCGCTCTTGGGTGACCTGCCGCTGATCGGCGGCCTGTTCCGCAGCGAGACGCGCAACCGCAAGCGCTCCAACCTCATGGTGTTCCTGCGGCCCGTGGTGGTGCGCGACACCGACAGCGCCAGCCAGCTCAGCATCGACCGCTACGAGCAGATCCGCGCGCAGCAGAAGGATGCGCAGCCGCCGAAGAGCATGGTGATCCCGATCAATGAATCGCCGGTGCTGCCGCCGATGCGCGCGCCTTCCGCGCCGGCTGCCGGCGCCACCACAACCAAGCCCTGAACCGCATGGCCAGCCGCCACCCGCTGCCCTACGCCTTCGCCAAGGCGCACACGCTGCTGCTGGAAGACGACGGCCAGCAGCTGCTGCTGTGGGCCGGCGAGAGCACGCCGCCTTCGGCGCTGGCCGAGGTGACGCGCCTGTTCGACGTGGCGCGCTTCGAGCACGAGGCCGCGGCCACGCTGGGCGCACGCATCGCCGCGGCCTATGCCGGTGGCGAGAGCAGCGCCGCGGCGGTGATCGGCGAGGTGGAAAGCGGCGTGGACCTCTCCCGCATGATGCAGGACCTGCCGGCAGTGGAAGACCTGCTGGAAGCGGCGGACGACGCGCCCATCATCCGCATGCTCAACGCGCTGCTGACGCAGGCCGCGAAAGACGGCGCGAGCGACATCCACATCGAGCCCTACGAACGCTCCAGCAGCGTGCGCTTCCGCGTCGACGGCACGCTGCGCGAGGTGGTGCAGCCGAACAAGGCGCTGCACGCGGCGCTGATCTCGCGCCTGAAGATCATGGCCGAGCTCGACATCGCCGAGAAGCGGCTGCCGCAGGACGGGCGCATCTCGCTGCGCATCGGCGGCCGTGCCATCGACGTGCGTGTGAGCACGCTGCCCAACGCACATGGTGAACGTGCCGTGCTGCGCCTGCTGGACAAGACCGAAAGCCGCTTCACGCTCGAGGGCCTGGGCATGGATGGCGACGTGCTGGCGCGCTTTTCCAGGCTCGTGCAACAGCCCAACGGCATCGTGCTCGTGACGGGGCCCACCGGCAGCGGCAAGACGACCACGCTGTACGCGAGCCTGGGGCGCATCGACACCGCCACCACGAACGTGCTGACGGTGGAGAACCCGGTGGAATACGAGCTGCCGGGCATCGGGCAGACGCAGGTCAATCCGAAGATCGATCTGACCTTCGCCACCGCACTGCGCGCGATCCTGCGCCAGGATCCGGACGTGATCATGATCGGCGAGATCCGCGACTTCGAGACCGCGCAGATCGCGATCCAGGCTTCGCTCACGGGGCACCTGGTGCTGGCCACCGTGCACACGAATGACGCGGTGAGCAGCGTCACGCGGCTGATCGACATGGGGGTGGAGCCGTACCTGCTGTCGAGCACGCTGCTGGGGGCGCTGGCGCAGCGGCTGGTGCGGAAACTGTGCCCGGCCTGCAAACGGCAGGATGGCGATGGGCGCTGGCACCCGGTGGGCTGCGCCGTTTGTTCGCACACGGGCTACAAGGGGCGCACGGGGGTGTACGAGCTGATGGTGGCCGACGATGCGCTGCGCTCGATGATCCACAACCAGGCGGCGGAGGCGGAGCTGCTGGCAGCCGCGCAGGCCTCGGGGTTGAAGTCGATGCGCGAAGACGGGGATCGGCTGGTGCGGCAGGGGGTGACTTCGTTGGAAGAGGTCATTCGGGTGACGCGGGATTGAGCGTGATGTTTGGTCTTGGAGCCGTTGCGCGTCGCGCCGGGCGGTACCTGGCAGGGGCGCAGGCTGTGGCGGTCTCCGCTTCGCTTCGACTGCCCTGCGGTGCTCGTGGTGTTCGGTCGAGAACAAACCCCGGTTCGGCGAAGGCGTGGGCGGGGGGCTGCGTGTGGGGCGCATCTGGGGCGCCGAG
>VFQQ010002612.1_pt1 | contig 19633 bp, 32 predicted proteins | sample 3512341 | NCBI WGS metagenome assembly VFQQ01 (sample SAMN10412373, study PRJNA504923) | tailings metagenome | isolation source: Relicate 2 Philex TSF1 revegetated site | place: Philippines: Tuba, Benguet | collected 2017-08-29 | reverse complement strand
ACGGCGGCAGCGGCAGCGCATTGGGCGCCGGTCTCTCGATGCCAACCGGCCCCAAGCAGGTTTCACATGCATGCTGTTATCAAGCAGTTATTGAGCAACACCAGTTTTGCAGAATTGGATTACCAGCAAAGCCGTGCCAGCCCCTTTTGTTGCGCCCAACAGGCTCCGCAGGCATTGGAATTCAAATCGCCCCCAGGCCCGCACGTGCCGTGATTGTGCCGTGCATCTTGGAAGTGGTGCATTCCCTTCTTAGGACCATGCTATATTCAATCCACCATCATACACAACCCGTGTGCCCGTATGTTGCCCAGCCCGGCTTCCACAGCATCTCGACAGACTCCTAGTGCGGCACACCATGTGTTTGTTGCTTTGCAAGGGGGACGATGCCTCTGGCCGCACACTGTGCGGGCCTTGGTGGGTGGGCGCCAGAAAGAAAGAAACACATTCGAAAATGCAGGTGGGCATGGGGCAGTAATGGAACACGCCGAAAGTGAGGTGTGGGCAAAGGGGTCAAAGCCCGCCCGAGACAAAGGGCAGGCAAGATGAAACTGGTCTTTGGGCGAGGTGGGCGATGGGTGAACGCGAGATGTGTAATGAAAGCAACGGCTTGCAGATGGTGCGAGTGCAGTAGCAATGCAGGGCCGTGCACACCTGAGCGCTGGACGGTAATACCATGCATGCGCCGCCCAGCTGCTGCTGCTGCTGCTGCCCCGCACACACGCCCCTCAGCTGCTGCTGCTGCCGCTGTCGAACAGCGTGAACAGCGGGCCGGCCTTGTCGACTGGCTGGCCGGCCTTCAGGCTTTCCACCAGCTTGGCAACTGCCTCGTTGGGGGGCAGCCCGCCCGCCCCAAACCATTTCTTCTCCAGCTCTTGGATGGTGGAGGTCGCACCGTTCCAGAACAGCTGCGCACATGATGTGGGAGAGGAAAGGGAAGCGGTTGTTGGGCAGTGGCTGATGAGGGGGCACATGGCCGCCATATGCGGTGTCGGCTGCAGAGCAAGCGGTTCCGCTGCCAGCATGCCGAGACCGCCACTCTGCTTCTGCTGTCCCAAAGGACCCAGACATGTGCCCTCCGCAAGCCACTGCACAGCCAGGCCACTGGCACGTGCTTATGAAAGACGCTGGAAGATGCCCGAAACTAAAGCGCACCTGCAGCATGGCGTCGCTGAGCTTCTGCGCCAGCTCAGCGTCGCCCTGTGCCACGGCAACGGCCAGGGGGATGGGCCCCAACGGCTGCAGGTCCGCCACTGCCTTGAGCTTGGTGGGCTGCAGGTCCAGGTTGGTCGAGTCGGACAAGAAGCCGACCGCCTGGCCCGAGCCAATCAGCGCCTCCGCCTCTGCGCAACAGGGCGAGGGCAGCAGGCAGCAGGGCAGGTTCTTATACGTCTGTCAAGCTGCCTGCCTGGGTGGCGCCTCGCCCGTTAGCGTCATCCACATCTTCTTGCTATGCAACCAGAGGCAGTGCAGCGCACTGCTCCAGCGCAACCTCAGCCCCCTCCGCCGCCCCGCCTCACCCTCGGCGCTGGCCACCGGCACCTCCTCAATCCCCAGCTTCTGCCCCAGCTGGGGATCATACAAGCTGGCCAGGGCGACCACACGTTTGCCCTTCAGGTCCTCCCAAGTTTTGACTCCCTCCGGGGCAGCGCCGTCGGGCGTGAACAGGGCGGCGGCTGCACCAAAGTGGGCGGCGGCGGGGTTGGACTGGTGTCGCAAGGGCAGCGGCGGCAGCGATGACGGGAGTATGTGGTTCCCGGGCAGGCTTCAGCTGCAGCAGCAACACTGCTGTCGTCTCTGGACGGCTGACAGCGACCATGCAATGGGGCACCGTGCAGTGGCAGCAGTCTGTGCAGGCCGCCTCTCTTCATCCTACTCTGGGCAAAATTTCGTCCACACTCACCAGTTGTGTAGTACGCAGGCAGGACAAAGTCAATCACTTCCTGTGCATCGGAGGGAGGCCAGAAGAGGGACATCAGGCCGAGGTGTGGTGCGACCAGCAAAGCTGCGTGGACGGCGCCAGTCATGCGATGGTGCCTGCGGGATGCCCCTGCCGCAAAACCATCACCGCCCTAGGGCCGGGCTCACCTCCCGGGCAGTGGTTGCCCCAAAGCCGGACAGCACAAAGTCAACTGTGTCGTTGGCCAGGGCATCGACCCGGTCCTGCAGGCCAGGCAGCCAGACCCACTGCAAAAGGGCAGGGATGGTAGTCGCGGTGAGACGCACGGGGGTGCCACCACAGAGCTGCGGCACCGCGTGCAGGGACGTGAGGCAAGCGCGACACCCAGGCCTTACTTCAAAGCCGAGGTCAGTGACGCCGCTCAGCGCCTCGATCAGGCCCACTTCAAAGCCCGACCACGCCCCCTGGTCGTCTGCAAGGGGCAGCGGGAGGGGTCCAGGACATCATGCACCGCATAACGCCCCCCCGCAAGGCGGCGGCGGCGGCGGCGGGCGCCCTGGCACACCGCGCCCCCGCGTGCACCTTGAAAGATTCGTGGTCGGGCTTGAGAGGGCACGACGCCCAGCCGGAGCCGCGGGATGACCTCCTGAGCGCGGTACCCGTGCAGGGTAGCGGCCATGCAGAGCAGCGCGAGCAGTGTTCGCATGCTTGTTGGGTTCAGCGCAGAACAGTGATTTTAAAGCGAGCGGCGGGCGGCGCAAGTCGCCGGGGTGGTCCAGCATGGGCTGGCACTGCGCATGCGCAGCGGCGCCGGGGGGCAGAAGCGCATCCCGCCCACTGGATCTCCCTGCGGCATGCCGCACTGGTCACTGCTGCGTTGCCAGCTGCTTCTGTTGGCTGCCATTGTTGCTGGAGATCAGGGACAGTTGGTGCGAGGGTGCCGTTGAGCGCTCCGCGCAAAGACGGGGCATGGCTCCGCTCGGGGCATCCCATCCCCTTGGCAGGCAGGGCAGGTCTGCTAGCAGGGACGGTCAGGCAGCAGCTGTGCAACGTGCATGCTGGCCCTCTGCAGACTTGGCTACACCTCCCAGCTGGCTTCTGACCCAGTCATGCACGTCAACAGTGCCCATTCGCCCCAGTATTTTTGTGCTAGCCATTCTGTGTTACATGCTAAGCTGCCCTGCTGCAAGTCGGCCGCACCAGGAGCATCACAACGGCCGTGCCAGCTGCGCTCGCACACGCCGCGACAGCCGTGGCACCGCTTCGTCCCACGGCCCGTTGATGGCAGCCTTGAACTTGTGGATGCGCACCTGCAATGCAGAGTGGTTGCGAGGCAAGAATGTTTGTGCAACAGCGAGCAGCGAGCAAGGCGTTCAGAGAATGAGCAGATGAGCAGTGAAGCCAGGTCGCGGCACCAGGCTGGCATGGCGCTAGCACCACATGCTGTCTCAGCGCCACAAGTGGTGCATGCAACAGGCCACCAACCATTCAAATCAAGGGCGTCGATTTGGCTCACCAGCCACCAGGGGCACACCAGCGTGATGAATGCCAATGCGCAGGCAAACGCCGAGGTGAGCAGCGGAGAGTGGCGGACCAAGAGCATGCCCGCTGCAACAGCCATGGCTGCCGTCAGCACAGCGTGCGCAGCGGATGAGGCTGCTGCCACCTGGCGGCGGCAATACGGGCCCAGGATGTACAGCTCGAGCGACAGCAGCAGCTGCAGAGGGGCGGGAGGCAGGCGGGGAGGCTCAGGCTAGAGGGATGGGCTGTTACAAGGCGCAAACAACATCGCTGCTTGCAGCCAAATACGCAAGGAAAGCCAGCCTTGCCACGGCATACTTTCAACGCAGCTGGCCTGTGCAAGCCAGGCTCACGACTCCAGCTGCTGACAATCAAGAAACCCCTTCAAGGGGCAGCGTCTCCTTAAGCACCACTCGCCTGCGCATACACTGCCAGCGGGCTGCGCAGCCGCGAGGCGATGAGCACGCTGCCGCACACAGCGCAGCCCAGCGCCAGGCTGCCGCTCAGGTGGGCAGTGAGGCCGGCTGTGAAGTGGTAATCGTGCAGGTACAGGTGAGCTGCGGACAGGTGGGAGGGCGGCAAACCAAGCAAGCTACTCAGCTAATCAAGGCATGCACAGGCAGTTGCCAACCTGCAAGCTGGGCAGACCGGCAGCAGCAGCAGCAGCATGGCCGCAGCAGCCATTTCGCAGAGCAGGCATGCGAAGCACAATGCACTGCGCCCACCTAGCAGGAGCAGGCAGGCGCAGGCAATGATGGAGTCTGAGCTGACGTTTTCTGTGAGCGTGCCCAGTAGGGGCGACAGCAGCCCAGTGGCTGCCGCCAGCGCCGCAAGGCTGCTGGCTCCATCTGCCAACTGCCGCCAGTCCAGCGGCCCAGCTGCAGCGCTGGATGTGCCTACTGATCCAGCTGAGGCGTGCAGCTTGGTGGGTGAAGGGGACGGCGGCGGGGCGGCTGCAGATGCCGCTGGCCCGGCTCCTGCTGCCGCCGCCCCTGCCGCTGCTGCTGCTCTCGCTCTCGCTGCCGCCGCTTGTGTGCCCACCATTGGCGCCTTGGCGGGACTGGCTGCAGGGGTCGCGGGCAGGGAGCCTGCTGCTTGTGCTGCTGCTGAACCAGGGCCAAGCAGGCGGCCGGTGGCTGCCATCCAAGCCAGGCTCAGCAGGTAGAGCAGGGAGCCAAGCGCCATCAGCAGGACATCCGCCAGCAGCAGCTGGCGAGGGGTGATGCCGCCCTGCGGTTGAATGCAGTGCAACAGCAGGACACGAAAAATGAGGAGGGTCAAGTGGCCTCAGCCAGCTAGCGGTTGCCCCAGCAGCAGCAAGCGAATGTGCATCGAATCGCCATCAGCCGCCACGTATCAGCCGCCGCAGATCAGCCACCGACGACCAGCACCCAGCTACTCACACGGTACAGCTGGAAGGATGCGGAGCCCACGATTGCCACGCTGGCAAGCTGTTGGTCAACAACCAGGGTTGACCAGGCCACCGTGGCATAGTCACGGTGTGGCACCTGCACAGCAACACCGCACACACAGCAACGGCAGCTCGAACCCGCAGGCTGCCAAGGGGCTAATGTGTGGCGCATGCACTGGCCTTGCAACAGACAGTGTGGTCGAACTGGGGCTGCTTTCCTTGCCAACGTGCCCAAAGCAGGCATGCCACAACTATAGCTGCTGCACTGCGGCAGGCCGCCAGCATTGTTGCAGCAGCCAGCGCAACACCGGGCCCTGCCGCCTCACAGTGGCATTCACAACCAGCTCCTCCAAAAAGCTCTCGGCTGTGTAAGCATCGCCGTGCGGCTGGCGCTCGTACAGCACCTTGCGCCAGGGCCGCCGCGGTGGGGACGCGTAGGGCTGTGGCGGCCAGGCCTGATCAGGCGGCGGGTGCTCGAGCGGCAGCGGGGCAACGGCAGCGGCGGCAGCGGCGGCGGCCGTGGCGGTCGGGTCGCCAGCCGCCAGCCGGCGTCGCATCGGCGGCCCGAGCTGCGTCCGATCCGCCGAAGAGGGACTGTCCTGGCAGCGAGCAGCCTGCAAAACAACTCGGCTGTGTTGCTCTGGCTCTCACCGTTGCTTATCAGGGCGTGAGAAAAGGTGAAAACAGGTGGTCTAGATGGCGCGATCGCCCGCTGATGCTTGAAGAGCTCTCAGCAGGCGGTCGGCACCTGGCGACGTCTGCTGGGCCCCTGTGCGATGAGGCAGCCGTTTGAGTGCAGCAAGCTATCAGACAGCCCAACACTTCAGCTGCCACCACCATCAATGCCTGCTTGCTGCCACACCTGCTGCCCCCGCCACCGCCTCTTCGGCCACCGCCAATGTTGCTGGACCGGTTGCCCGAGCCAGCGGATTTAAACCGCCGAGCTGGGCACTGGGTGTGCAGCCCCCGATCACACTCAAGCTGCGCGGTTTGAAAGCAGATGGCATGCATTCGAATCAGGTGGATCTGTACAATGCATGCACTGTTGCGCAACATTCAGCTGCCCGGCTGCCCCTCTCCTGCTTCTTCTGCTGCAGCAGCTGCCGCCGCCGCCTCCTTGGCTGCCCGCCGCGCCGCGCCCAGCGCCTTGCACACGCGGCGGTGCCTGCCCTCCCGCCAGTCGGCGTGCGAGCAGGCGGTGCCGCAGTACCACACGGCGCGGCAGGCACTGCACATGGGAGGTTGGAGAGGAGGCGCCAGAGTGAACGCGCACTGATGTGCAAAGCGCCAGCAGATGCTGACCGCAACCAAGCCATCTCTTCACCCAACACCTAGCCAGACACATGCAACCACCAACCCACCTGTACCGCATGCTGCCCACGCCCTCGTCCGCCGCCGGCCCGCCCTCGCCGCCCAGGTTGGCGCAGCGCAGGTAGGCGCAGGAACGAGTGGCGGCCGCCTGCGCCAGCGCCAGCTGAGCTTCGGCATACAGTCCAGGCTGCATGGCTGGCTGCCACCACTCATGCAGCAGGTCTGCCAGCTTGGCAGCAGCCGGCAGGCGGCTGGAGACCTCGGGCAGCTGTGCCAGCAGGGCGGCATCGCTGGCACCATCATCAAACTGCACCCCAGCACTGACGCCCGCTGCCTGCTGCACCTGCTGCAGCAAAAGTCGCTGCTGTGGTGCTGTTGCATCTGACAAACAAGCCACTGCTGCGCTAGCACCGTGATCCAGGGCAAACAAAGCGTTGTGCACAGAGGCATTGAGCGCTGCTGCCTGCAGACACGCACAGCGAATGCAGCCGGCATCAATCCGCAGCAGGCAACTCTGTCTTGACACTGAACTTTGAGCCGAAACAGTCGCAAGCAGTGATGGATGCGTTCAACTTGCAGTCACTCACCTCTACCACAATGCCGATGCGCTCCAGTCGGTGCGCCTCTTCAATCAACGCCTGCATCCTGCCGCTCTGAGCCAGAGCGACAGCCAGCTCCGGGTGCTTGCCAAATGAATCCACCACTGCAGAATGCACTGTGTGCATCTGCAGATAAGCCAAGTGAAAGTATCTTTGAAAAATTTATAGCTGATGGACACCGGGTCGACACGCGTTACCATTCCAACCACAGCAGCTGCGGATCTCACCTCTGCAAGCCTTGGGGCCAGCTGCACTAATGCATCACTGAACAGTGCAGTGAGCGAGGCGTCAGTGAGCAAAGCGCTGCAAGTACTGCAGACAGTATGAAGGTCTGTGATAATGTGTGGCAGCACGCCGCCGCAGCCTGCCAGGCCACCTAGCATTTGCACAAGAGTCTGCAGGGCGGCCCAGTGCGAGCGCACACACCCTGCCGGCACTCATCGCTGCACAAGTGCAGGCAGAATGCCAAAGCAGTCAGAACTGACAGCCTGCAACCCATATATGGGCACAGCTGTGCAGATTACACTCATTGCAATAGCAGGTTGAGGAATAGGCTGGTCAACCAGACATGCCACACGCACACGCCTGCCCTTGCCCCCGCTCACCTGAAAAGGCCTTCGCCAACGGCGCAGCCTCCCTCCATCAACAACATGTAGCGCAGGTGGCTCAATCCTTTCAGCAAGAAAACAGGGCGTGGCCCAAGTTCGGCAGGCAGCACCGCTGCCCTGCCGCCGCTGGGATCGGCCGCCAGCCAGGCCACCAGCCGACACATGCTGGTGTGCAGCGCCCACAGCTGCCGCACCAGCTGCTTGTCCGCTGCCGGGGTGTCCCCTGTGGCAGCGTGCTTTTTCCCTATATGATTGGCAGCTGCTGAGGCTTGCGTCAACAGAAGCACAAGACTGTGGGAGAGCCGCAGTGCTTTCTGCCTTCCTGGCTCCTGAGGCTGTCGGCGCTCGTGCAGCTGCAGCAGCGTTGGTGCCAGGCAGATAACCGCATCGCACGCTGTCGCCCAAGCTGCCAGCTGGCTGTCGCTTCTGAAATTCGGCAGCCTCATGAGCAGCGCCGCTGCCGCTACCTGCAGCATAAAACAGATGTCCTCTAGCCGTCCTGCGGCGATGCTGGAGTCGCCCGCCAGTGCTGCCAGCATGCCTGCAATGCGAGGCATTGCTTCCACAAAGCGCCAAGCAACAGCTGGTGCTGGGCTGTCTGGGAGGCAGATGCGACCCCCAGGTGCACAGAGATACGCCAACAGGAGCGCAGTGCCTACATGCTGCTCGCCAAAGCATCCTGGCTTGGCTGCTGCAGCGCTGCGATGCAGCGGCAGGGCTGTCAACGCGCACAGCGCCTGCTGTATGTGTGCCGCGCTGCACGGCTGCTGCACGCATGCAGCCAGCTCGCTTGCCAGGCAGGGTGAGGTGATTGCCATCCCTAGGCGGACTGACAGTGTGCAGTGTGGGTGGCTTTTGGCTGCTATCGTCTCAGGCGAGCTGTCTGCCGCCAGCACCGGCAGGCATCGGTCAAGCAGCACCGACAGCGCAGCCTGTGGCAGGGCGGGCATCTGCTGCAGTGTGCTGTGGTAGGCCTCAGGCTGAAATGCTAACAAGGCCTGAGCCGCTGCAGCGTAGCTCCCCAGGCAGCTGGCTTGCAAGTCTGCAGGGCGGGGCCCAACCTAACAGAGCAAGCTGTTGGCGGCATCGGCGGAGCGCAGCAGTGCACGCCAATTTCATGCCAACCAAGGCGACGCTCGACTGCTCGCATGCATGTCCTTCCCACAGTTTGCGTAGGGCTCAGAGCGCGCGCTTCCTAGATCGACGGGCACCCACAGCAGCGCCTGGCTAACAGCCAGCAGCCAGGACAGCGCAGCCTGTGGCCGCCCCGCCGTCCTGACAAATGCCGCTGCCGCCTCCGGCTGCCGCAGCGGGTTGGCTGCTTGGTGGAGCACAATAGCGGCTGCAGCCAGCTGGGAGTCCAAACGCTTCAGAACTGTAGCCGGCTGTGGGTCTGACGTGAAGGAATCACGGCGCAGCAAGCGGGTCCCCGTGCCAAACACAAGCGCTAAAGCGCTGCACAGGCGGAATGCGTCACTGTGCTGCAGCGGCAGCCTGTCTAACAGCCGCGCACAGCCTTGGATGGCTGAGCAGGCTGCGTGGAACTGGACAGCGAGCCTCGCGTCCAGCTCAGCTGTGCCGAGCAAGCGGTCCAGAAGTCCAAACTGCTGCAGCAGGGCCGCCACTGCCCTGCAAGCACATTGCTGGCAGACGTGTCATTCGCACTCATGCGGGCTTGCCTCCTTGGACCACCGCACCCACTCAGCGGCTGCGGCGGCGGCGGCGACGGCCAGCTGGTCGGCCCACCTGGGGACTTCTGCACCCAATGGTGTCAGTGGGTTGCGTGCCATGCGTCGGAATGCCAGCGCCTGGTCACCCAAGGCCTCCGCGGCCTCCTCGGAGGCGGCCAGCGCTGAGAAGCCGTGCGCCAGCCGCTGCAGCCGTTCAATCAGGTCGCTGGACATGCTGGCGTTGTTGAAGTGAGCGATGTGGCTGGCTCGGCCGGGGTTTGCGGTCTCATGCCGGCCGCTGACGCAACCGTGCGTCGGCCGTCCCTCTGCTGCTTGTGGCCCAAGCAGCTCGCATTTGCCCAGCTTGGAGCTTCCCTAGTTTGACTACCTTTAGGTGTAGTGAAATGGCAGACATGCCTCCCCTCCAGCCTAACGCAGTGCCCGCTGCATCCCCTCCCCTGTGCCGCCTGCCTCTGCCTCGGGCGGAGACGGTCATTGCCGACAGAGTGCGAAGTGTCAAGTAACACTGCTGCCCATGACAGTTCATGCGTGCGCAACGCTTCTGTACAGTAACATGCACGCTGCTCAGCTCCCCCGCTGCCCCTCCCCTGCCTCTTCCGCCAGCGCCGCAGCAGCTGCCGCCGCCTCCTTGGCCGCCCGCCGCGCCGCTCCCAGCGCCCGGCACACGCGGCGGTGCCCGCCCTCCCGCCAGTCGGCGTGCGAGCAGGCGGTGCCGCAGTACCACACCGCGCGGCAGGCGCTGCGTGTGGGAGGGTGGCGAGCAGACATCAAAAGGTGAGGTAACACTGAAAGGCACAAGGCCCGGCAGATGCTTATTGCAGCAAGCCACAGAATCCTCGATATAATGCAGTGTGCACAATCACACATATGCCCGCCCTCCCGCTGCGCCCCCACCCACGCGCCACCACCCACACACCTGCACCGCTTGCTGCCTACGCCCTGAAACTGCGCACTCTGTCGGCAATGGCTGCCTCCGCCCGAGGCAGAGGCAGGCGGCACAGGGGAGGGGATGCAGCGGGCACTGCGTTAGGCTGGAGGGGAGGCATGTCTGCCATTTCACTACACCTAAAGTTAGTCAAACTAGGGAAGCTCCAAGCTGGGCAAGTGCGAGCGGCTTGGGCCGCAAGCAAGCACAGAGGGACGGCCGACGGGTGCGCTGGAGCCGCCGACTCAGCGGCCGGCATGAGACCGCAAACCCCAGCCGCGCCAGCCGCATCGCTCACTTCAAACAGCGGCGCCATGTCCAACGACCTGATCGAGCAGCTGCAGCGGCTGGCGCACGGCTTCTCCGCGCCGTGCGCCTCCGAGGAGGCCGCGAAGGCCCTGTTTGACCAGGCGCGGGCATTCAGGAGCGTAGCGGGCAATACGCTGGTGTCAGAGAGCCGCGAGGAGGTGTCCAGGTGGGCTGGCCGGTCCGCTGCCGCCTCGGCGGTGGCACTCGGCGTCGCAGGGGCTGCCAAAGGGCTCGGTGGGAGGCAAGCCGTGCATGTTGCAAACGGCTCCTTACGAGTACCATATCGTCTGCTTGCAGGGCAATGGCAGCCATGCTGCACCAGCTTGGGACGCTGAGCGGCTTGCTCGGTGCAGCTGAGGGGCACTCAAGGCTGTCAGTCCAGTTTGGCGCAGCTTGTGAAGCCATCCAAGGTTGCGCCCAGCTCTCAGACTGGCTGCAGTTGACGCATGATGGGGCATTCCGTCTGGCAAGCGCCCTGGCACTTGTGTTTGGCACCGGGCCTCCTTTTCTGCATCAATCCGCACCTACAGCCGAGGCATGCATGGCAGCTCTTCAGCGCTTGGATGTTCAGCTGGAAACAGTTGGCATGGTGCTTACCCACGCAGCCCACCCGCAGCATCAGCCGCAGGCGGCAGCCGCGTTTGTCAGGACGGCAGGCCGGCCGCAGGCTGTGCTGCCCTGGCTGCGCGCAGCAAGCCAGACGCTGCTGGCCGCACCAGTGGAACTGTGGAGCGAGCTTTCTGAACCCAATGCAAGAGGTGGGTGGATGTCGCATGCACCATCTGGCCGCTTCCTGGTGCATGGAATGGGCCTGCCTGTGGGCTCGCTGGTGCTGCTGAACGCTTACTGCCATTGGCTCTGCCGCCCTGCAGGCTGGCAAGCCAGCTGCCTGGAAGACTATGCTGCAGTGGCTTACTATTTCTGCGGCATTCATTGTGAGGCCTACCGCAGCGCACTGAAGCAGGCGCCCGCCCTGCAGCATGCGGTGCTGTCAGTTCTGCTTGACCGCTGTCTGCAGCTGCTGGCGGCAGACTGCTCGCCGGAGACGATAGCAGACGAGAGCCACCCGCACTCCGCGCTGTCAATCAACCTGGGGCCGGCACTTGCCTCACCCTGCCTGGAGAGCAAGCTGGCTGCAGTGATGCAGCAGTCTGGAAGCGCAGCCCTCATACAGCAGGCGCTTCGTGTGGTGGCAGCGCTGCCGCTGCACCGCAGTGCTGCGGCAGCCACATCAAGCTGCTTCGGTGAGCAGCACGCTGCCGCCGCAACCCTGCTCGGCTGCCTGTGTGATCATGCAGGCGGCAAGGCTGCAACTGTTGCTTGGAACTTTGTGGAGGCAGTGCCGCACATGGCAGCTATGCTGGAGGCACTGGCAGCTCATGACAGCATTGCCACGCGGTGGCCAGCACTTGTCTGCAACTGGCTGGCTGTGGCGGCCGAGGTGCTGCTCACACAGTCGCCTGCCAGAACCAGCAGCAGCAGCCAGCTGGCAGCCTGGGCAGCGGCAGCTGATGCCTCACTGCGACTGGTACCGACGCTGGTGCAGCTGCAGGAGCGTTGCCGGTCAGATCGAGGACAGAATTTGCAGCAGGCGCCACTGCAGCTGTCTAGGCAGCTGCTGGGCTTGCTGAGCAATGCAGACGCACATGCCACGCATGTTGCAGACAAGTTCGATGCACCACAGCCCCCGGCAGCGGACGAGCGGCTAGTGCAGCAGCTGTGGGCGCTGCACACCAGCATGTGCCGGCTGGTGGCCTGGCTGGCGGCCGATCCCAGCGGCGGCAGGGCAGCAGTGCTTCCCGGCGGGCAGGAGCAAGGCGTTGCTCTTCTTCTGAAAGGATTTAGCCGTGTGCGATATGCCCTGTTAATGGAGGCAAGTCATGCCGTCCATGAAGGCAGTTTCAGGCAAGCAGGGGCAAAGGGGGGCGTGTGTAGCACGTCTGCTTCACTCTGCTCTTCCCTGCAGCCTGCTGTGAGGTGTACTTGAAATGGTGCACTCGTTTGCCATGCTTTGCGGCGGCATCCGATCTCCAACTGCTCCGGCATTCTGCCAGCACTTATGCAGCAAGGAGCGCCTGCATGGCATGTGCGCTGCGCACTGGGCCGCCCTGCAGACCGCTGTGCAACTGGCGGGCGGCGCGTCGAGCTGCGACGATGCGCTGCCACACATTATCACAGACCTCCACGCCATTTGCGACACTTGCGGCGCTCTGCTCACCGACGCCTCCCTCCTGGCGCTGTTCAGTGACGTGGCAGTGCAGCTGGGCCCAAGCTTTGCAAAGGTAAGGTTGTCCCTGCGGTTTGTATCACTGCTGTACACTGACGCCTGGTGATGTTCAGTGTGGATTGCTTGAGCTCAGAGCTAGCTTTCTATTGTGCTGCCCTGCAGATGCATATGGTCGAGTGGGCTGTGGTGGATGCGTTCGGCAGGCATGCCCAGCTGGCTGTCGCTCTGGCTCGGAGCGGGGGCCTGCAGCGTTTGATTGACGAGGCGCACAGGCTGAGGAGCACCGGCCAGCAAGCAGCGGTGAGGGTGGCACCATGCAGGCATTTGCAGCTCCCTGCCAACGAGTGCTTGACAATTCAGTGCCAGTCTTGCTAAATTGACACCTGCTGTGTGCGCTGTGCATGCCTGCAGGCGGCATCGGCATCGTTGATTGCCACTGTGCAGAACACCTTGTTTGCTCTGGACCACGGCGCTGGCGATGCGTTGGCTTGTGAGGCAGATGCCACGGCACCGCAGCGCCGGGTGCTGCGGCAGGTGCAGCAGGCAGCGGGCGTCAGCGATGGGCTGGGTTGCATAAATGTCAGCAATGCCACCCTGTTGGCGCGGCTGCCTGCGCTGTCTGGCCGCCTGCCGGCTGTTGCCAAGCTGGCAGACCTGCTGCACCAGTGGTGGCAGCCAGCCATGCAGCCTGAGCAGCATGCTGAAGCTCAGCTGGCGCTGGCGCAGGCGGCCGCCACCCGCTCCTGCGCCTACCTGCGCTGCGCCAACCTGGGCGGCGAGGGTGGGCCAGCGGCGGGCGAGGGTGCAGGCAGCATGCGGTGCAGGTGGGTGGCTGGTTGTTTGTGAAGGATTGCAGTAGATGGTGCTTGTGTGGTGCGATGTTTGTGCTTGGGAAGGGGGTGAGAGCACACCATCTGCCGCCCTGCCAAACTTGACTGCCCTCAGTTTTGTTGCCTCCTCCCCACCCCTCCCATGTGCAGTGCCTGCCGCGCGGTGTGGTACTGCGGCACCGCCTGCTCGCACGCCGACTGGCGGGAGGGCGGGCACCGCCGCATGTGCCGGGCGCTGGGCGTGGCGCGGCGGGCGGCCAAGGAGGCGGCGGCGCCGGTGGGGGCAGGAGCGGGGCAGCATGGGAGCTGAAATGAGTGCGTGTTGCAGATGCTGTACAGACCATTCATGATTTAATGCATGCAACCTTGTGTGATTCCTGCCAGTGCCCGTTTGACCGAAGATGTTCGCGGGTCTTTTGAAGCTGGTGCCTGTTAGCGGCTGCTGAAATGATGAACGGAAGGCCTGAGGACTAACACAGTTCTGCTTGTAATGAGAATTGCAGCTGCACAGGAGACCATGCTGTGCTGCCCTTGGGCCCACACTGCAGCTACCCAATTTGGCCTGCACAAATGCCGCTGCCACCTGCCGCTGCGCCAGCACGGCGGGCGGCGGTGGCACCTGAAGTTTAAAACCCGAGCAGGCCGGGCTTCGATCGCATGCACACGGCTTCCGATCGCATTGCCTAGGTCACCCAGCACACCCCAACCCCTTCTCGCCACGCCTGCTGACCGGCCAAGTCTTCGGGTGCCAGCCGCGGGCTTCCCAGGGCTCCCCCGTACTCAGAGAAGCGGCCATGCAATCTCAGATGATCGCTGGGGCACTCGGTGGCGCGCCAGCCGCGCCCCGCCGCATCGCCGCCGCCGCCGCCAGCCGTGGTGCGCGGCGGGCCGTCATCGTGGCCCAACAAGCGGGCGAGGTGCCGGTGACCTTCCGAGTGCACAAGAAGGTGAAGCCGCTGGTGGATCGATCTGTCATGGAAACCACTGCGTTGGTAAATTCCCGACAGGCAGGCCCTCGCCTCCTGCTCAGCGCGTGACGGCGGCTGCCCCCGCGTTTGTGGGGCTTGGCCCGTTGTGTTTGCTGCATGGCCTGACCCGCAGCTATTGATACTGCATTTTCACGCCGCAACTCTGCGGCGGCTGCCCCGGCGCAATGCATGCAACTGGCGGCTCCCCTGCATGGGCCCCCTTTTCCCAGGTCAAGCCCGGCGAGCATGTGCATGTTGTGGGCCCTCGCCTGGAACCAACCGGCGGCTGCCCTGCACGCCCCTTGTCTGCTGCAGGTCAAGCCCGGCGAGCATGTGCGTGTGGTGGGCCAGCCGCGGGTGCTGGGAGAGTGGGACATCGGCCGCGCCCCCAAGCTGGACTTAGTGGCACCTAATGACGACCTCTGGGCCGGCACTGTGGATGGCCTGGTCACCGGAGCGCCCTTCCCCTTCAAGTGGGTGCAGCAGCTGGGCGGTGCAGCGCAAGTTGTGCAGATTGCATGGGGCACGTGTTGATCCCGAGTTTGTGCACAGGCAGTGCCTGCTGGGCTGAAAGAATCGCCATGAATTGCAGTGGGTTGCAACAAGCAGTTGACAGCCTGGCTGCTGCTGCCGCTTGTTGCAGCCCAAAGCTTTGCGGCCGTCCTTGTGAGGTGTGATGTTGAGGGTGTTGGGTGATGCTGGGCCGAGCAGCCCTGCAGCTGGGCAATGCCAGCCTGTTGTCCAGCCTGCTTGACCCGTGCGGCTCGCTCGTTTGTTGCCCTGCCTCTGCAGGTTCATTGTGCTGCCCGATGGCACGGCCTCCGCTAGGTGAGCTGCCGCATGCTGTGCTGGTCAGAGAAGGGGTGTGCTGCAAGCGTTTCTCCTTGCACTCGCAGCAGGGATCGTGTGTGATGGCACCTGCTATCTAGTTTGGTTGGTGCTCCCGACTTGCGGCTGCCAACTTGCAATTTTATGCATCATGCACTGCGCTTCGCGCCTTCCTTCCTGTGCAGGGACGCGGTGTGGAAGGCCAATTCCCGACCGCACATCTTGCCTGCTGACACCATGCACTGCTGATGTTTCAGGACGTTCTCGACCTCTGTGCAGGGACGCGGTGTGGGAGTCGATTCCGGACCGCAACTTCCACCCCGCTGCGTTGTTGCTTTTGACAAGCATTACACTGCTGCCGCTTGCAGGGACGCGGTGTGGGAGTCGATCCCTGACCGCAACTTCCAGCCGGGCGGCGAGCAGACCATCACCGCCAGCTGGGACCAGGAGGGTTTTGAGGCGGGGCCCGCCACACCCGGCACAGGCGGCCCGCGCTGCCACATCGAGGCGAGTGCATTGACTGATTGTTTGAGTGTGATTCCTCGGCCTCGTGAGCTGTTGCACTGCTGCCACTTTCGCTGCCTCCTCATGCTCCTCAAATGATGCTGCTGCGCCGCCTGCTCATCCAAATAAGCGCACCTGGTTTCGCCCTGCTGATCCGCGCACTCCAGCCGCCTCAGCCTCAGCCTCAGCCTCGCCTGCTGCCTTTGCTGCTGTCTCTCCTTCCACCCGTGCTGAAGGCAGCAGCCCGCTCCCCTGCTGCACCATCGCAATCGAAGCCTGAGCATCTGCATTCCTTTTCCCGCCCGTGCTGCAGACAGCGACCCGCTCCGATGCCTCGGCCCAAGTGAAGGCGCGGCTGGATGCCACAATCGCCCGCCTGGCAGCCGAGGGCCGCGCCAAGCAGTGAAGTTGATGAAGGAACGAGCCGATGCCTCCTGTACCCAACCATGTGTAGATGCTTGTGTAGCATAGCATAGCCCTGGCGCCGCTGTACCTCTGGGTAGCGGTGATGCCCGCCGCTGCTGCTGCGGCAGGGCGGCCCGGCGTGGCAAGTTGTGAAGTGTGTGGCTGAGAGATGCTGTGGGACATGTGTGACTTAAATCTCCTGTAAAACTGGCAAGTCTAGACTCAGTCTTCAAGCGGCAGAAGAAGCAGGGATCAGCCTGGGGACGTTGCAGGCGGGGTGGGCTGGCGTGTGGCGGCAAGGGTTGTTGCAGGTGTTGAGCAGGGCCTGCAGTTGATTCATCGCTCACTGCCCTTGCACAAGATGCTATAAGCTCCTTTCTCCGCCTGGCGGGATGCTCAGCCTCGCCTCCTCGAGCCTCCTCGCGAGCGCCCGCCGCGCCTCCGCAGCGAGCCTGCTTCCCCTGCTAGCCAGAGGACTCTCCAGCAGTTCCGTCGAGCCCTGGCAGCTCGCATATGCGCAGCTGGCCCAGGCGGTCGCGCCTGGCGCCGCCGTCGCCGCCGGCCGAGGCGAGCACGGCCGCGGCCTGTTTGCCACCCGCAACCTGCCCCAAGGCTCAGTGGTCCTGTCCGTGGACCTCGGCAACACGCTGTACGCTGCAGGCGGCCACCCGGGCAGCAGCGCCGCCGCGCGCAGTGCGCTGAAGCGGTGGCGCAAGCAGCACAGCGCAGCGCCGCCCGCCCTCGTCCGCTTCCTCACTGAAGGTAAATGGTGCTTGCTACAGGGAAGCTCAACAGGGCTTTGAAATTCACGAACGGTGGCTTGTTGCGGTATCTTGCAAACATCAAGAGTGAGCACACAGGGCTTCCGTACATGTTTGAACGCTTCCAACCCGCCCTGCAGACACAGACGACCTCGCAGCGCTGTCCCCGCTGTTTACCCACCGAGGCGACCACGCATATGGCGCCGCAGCAAGCCGCGCCATGGTCTGGCTGCTCTGGCTGGAGCAAGCCGCCCTGCCGCCGCACTCCATGTGGCGCCGGTTCCTCGAGCTGCAGCCCACGGTGAGGGCGATGCGCAATCAAATAGCCCAACCTCCTCCTGCCGTCCTGGCATGCTGTTTGCATCCGCCGGCTGCCAGCAGATGGCATGCTTGTTTAGGGCCGCCTCAAGGCGCCCCGCAGCGCTGCCATGCCATCTGGGACGGACAACACCCTGATGTGTTTCTCCTGATGTGTCCCCCCCTGACCTGTGCACACGTGCGCAGGCACGGGAGCTGTGTGTGCCGCTGCTCATGCTGGGTGACGCGCTTTCTGAGCTGTCAGAGCTGCAGCAGCAAGCGCAGCTGGACTGTGACACTCTCATGGACAGGGCAGACGACCTCTTCTGCGACCCAGACGCATTGGAGCACACACCCATCAGCCAGCTGCAGTGCCCCGCCGCGGGGGCACGCCTGGCAGGCGCTGGAGGCGGCAGCCGAGGCGCAGCAGAGGTGCGGCTGGGGGGTTGTGCGGTGAATGAGCTGGAGGCAGCGCCGTAGCGAAACTGGAGGTTGTGCTGAATGTTTCCATAACCGGTTGTGCAGCGAGTGAACTTGAGGCAGCACATGGCAGCAGGCGGGTGGCGCGTGTGGGCTTTGTGTCCCACACTTCCTCGGTCCAGCAAACTCGTCCTGAGACTGCTGGGCTGCCGCAAGCGCACGAGCTTGGCAAGTTGCTGCACCACATGAGCGCTTGTGCACCAAATACATGCCCTTGTTCGCAGGCTGAACCAGACGGAGCTGGCGCGGGAGCTGGGCCTGCAGGCAACCCTTGAAGATGTGGCTTGGGCCTTGGCTTGTGCAAACACGCGCCAGTTTGGCAGCGTAAGCCGCCATCCTTGTCCGCCTCTGCTCCTGACTGCTCCTGGGGTGCCGCCGCCAGCAGGGGCAGCCGGTGCCAGCTCCTGCCCTGGGTCAGCTGGGCACAACTCATGCCAGTGACGGTGAAGTAGCCAAGCAGGGCTGCTCATGCCCAGCAAAAGCACAAGCACAAACTCAAGACTGCGCTGTCCTCCCTCGTGCCCCCACGGCAGGAGAAGTGCCAGCTGCTGGTGCCAATGGCCGACATGATCAACCACTCGGTAGATGCCAACGTTGGGTATGAGATCAGCAGCACGCGCTTCGAGCTGCGCGCCTGGCAGGCGAGTGCAGGGGGCTCACCTCACCATACTGTGCAAGTGGGTCGTGGCTTGCAGCTCGCGTTGTGCGGCCCACCTCTCACTGCCAAACCGGCCGGACTGACTTTGTGCGGTGGCTGCTCTCAGTACCAGCGCCCTATCAGTACTCGTTACTGGTGTGAGCAGGCTTAAGCTGCTTGCCACGTGCCCCCCCCGCCACCTGCGCAGGCCATTCCGAAGGGCGCTGAGGTGCTCCTGCGCTACACCGAGCCCCGGAGCAATGCTTCGTGGATGAAAGGTGAGAGAAGGGCTGCAATGCAAAGGGCTGCGCTGCAAAAGGCTTCAAATGCGCTACAGCCCAACACCGCCCCGCCACGTGCTGCTGCCGCTGACTTGACGCCCAGCCGCCGCTCCACACCCCACCGCACTGCACTGCACCTTACCACCCAACGCTCCGCACTGCGCCCACAACGCCCCGCCCACCACGTCCCGCCCGCTGCACCCTCATGCAGGCTACGGATTCAGCGTTCCAGGCAACCTGGAGGACCTTGTGCAGTGGGACGATTTGGAGGCCGACTTTGTGCTACGCGACACAGAGGAGGTTGAGGAGGCGCCGCCCGGCGTGCGCATTACTGCGCCGCGCTTCCGTCGCTACATCGCCTCTCTGGGCCTGCCGGAGGCCATTAGCTGGAGCAGCGACGTTGAGGAGCGGCGGCTGGGGGTGGCGCTTCGCTCGCTCCAGCCCTTCCTGCGGCCGGCAGATGGCGCAGAGGGAGAGGCGGAAGCGCTGGAGCGGGAGCGGCGCTCGGTGGCGGCCCTGCGGCAGCACTGGCAGCGGTTGATGGGCAGCGCACCCACCAGCATTGAGGAGGATGAGGCAATGCTGGCACTGGGCCGCGTAGTGCCGCTGGCTGCGCAGCTGCAGTCGGCGGTCACAGCGCGGCTGGAGCGCAAGCTGCTGCTGCGCGCGGTGCTGAGCCTTCTAGAGGGCTACGACGCAACGCTCACCTGACGAGGCATGGCAGCAGGGTGCCTGAGGTGAGCTTGACTGAGCTTGTTTTGGGCGTGTGCGTGAATGCGCTGCTGCACACTGCACTGGCTGCATTGGTGCGACCCTGCCCACAGGTGCACTGATGCACTTGCTGTGCTATGCAACCCTCCTGCTGCAGGCAGAGCTGCTGCCCACCTGATGGATGATGCCAGCATCTGCAGTGGAAGGCGGACAGCTATTGCTGCAAGCGGCTTGCACGCGCAACCCACTCGTTGAGCGCCAACACGTGAGCGGCGCCAGCCCCAGCCCCGGCAAGGCAAGGCTGAGGAAACAAATGGATGTTTGTAGCCCTGCAACGCTGTACTGTCCACATTTTTTATGAAATGTGCTGTAGATGCTGTTGTAGGTGTGTGGCCCAGAATCCATTGAACAAGAAGGCAAGGCAACCCCAAA
>VFQQ010002611.1_pt1 | contig 19650 bp, 30 predicted proteins | sample 3512341 | NCBI WGS metagenome assembly VFQQ01 (sample SAMN10412373, study PRJNA504923) | tailings metagenome | isolation source: Relicate 2 Philex TSF1 revegetated site | place: Philippines: Tuba, Benguet | collected 2017-08-29 | reverse complement strand
CCTCACCTGCCGCTGCCCACGAGTTGTCCAGCCCCTCCCCCACCGCCACGCTCCACCAGATGCAGCCCTGCAGGAACAGCAGGGAAGTGTGAGAGTAGCCGGCTGTGTCTGCCGGGCGAGGCCAGCAGCAGCAGGAGCAGCAGAATGAGACTCCCCACAACCACACGTGAACCACTTGCAGGGCGCATCATGCGTATCGGGCAAGGTGCACTGCACCACATGCAGCAAACACGCACCACAACCCAAGAACCGCACCAGCAGGTTGACAAGCACCGCCAGCGAGAAGACGGCGTGCAGCAGCAGCAGCTTGCGAGTCGTCACGGCTGAGGCCACCAGCTGTGGGGAGGGCGGAGCAGAGAGCGAGGCTGACTTCTGCTGGCTGCTGAGCAGCAGCGGCCAGCTGGTATGGCGTGTCGCTCACTTGCATATGCAAGCTACACATGGAGCTGCGAGACAGCTGGGCTTCAGGAGGTGGTTTGAAGCTGTGTGTGCTAACTCAAGGTTTCCAGAATCCAGAAGGCACTCACCCGCATGTGCGAGCCGCCAACGGAGCTCCGAGACAGGTTGGCCAGCAGGCGCACCACGCTGCAAGACCGAGTTGGGCAGGCGGCGCGGCAGCCAAGTGACGCACGAGCAGTTGGATTCGAGCAGCAGTCCAGCAGACCAGGGCAGCATGCAGCACAGCAGAGCAGGCGCAGCGCGCAGTTGCCTCAACCGCCTGCCCAGCAACCGCGCACCGGATGAGGATCAGCGTGCGCAGCGTGGCAATCAGGCACGGCAGGCACAGCATGGCGATCAGGCGCACCGGATGAGGCGCAGCAGGCGCAGCGTGGCGATCAGGCGCAGCAGCTGGTCGCTGGTGCCGGTTGCGGACACCGCGATTTGGGCAAAGATGGGCAGGCAGGCCAGCATGTCGGTCCAAAACGTGCCCCGCCGCATGTAGAAGCGCGCCGAGGCTGCCCAGTCTGCAGGGGAGGGTTGTTGTTCAGAACAAGCAACTAGAAGGAGGCATCGATCGGCTGGGCGTGCTGCACACCCTGCCACGTACGTCGAACACAGCGCCAGGCCCTGGTCAGCATCGTGTGCAAAAAGATCAGTACATTGGCGCACAGCAGCACCACCTGCAGGCGGCACAACAGCAGCAAGCAAGCAGCGGCTCACTCTGCACGATGACGACGCGCCCCTCCCAGCGCGCAATGATGCCCAGCTGGAAGCCCATCCACAGGTCCAGGAAATAGATGACCGACCCAATCAGGTCCATAATAGTGAGCCACATCACGCCGGCGGTCATGCTGATGCCTGCGCACAGGGCGGGCGGAGTGGTTTCAAACAAAAGCGCCCCGAGTGGCCGGTTGGGGCCGAGAGCAGTGCGATAACAGTTTGCCGTAAAAAGTGGAGAGGGGGCAGGAAGCGACGCGGATCTGATTCATGCATTGAATCGCTGGCAGCCAGCATTGCGTGACACAGTGGGATGTACATCCGCGAAACAGGGCAGGAGGAGGAGGAGGGGAGAGGCAGCGGCGGCGGGTGGCAAGGGTGGCAGGTGCGCACCGTTGTCGTTGAAGGCCACTGAGAGCGCCACGACGAACGCGGTGTAAGTCATGTCTGTCACATTGGCCGTTGTGTAGCTGCATGGGAGCAGGGAGCAAGAGATGACAAAAGTGCTGCGGCGATGGCAGCAGCGGGCGGCAGGCGGCAGCAGGCGGCGGCGGCGGCGGCAGGCTGTGGGCCGCACGTGATGCTCGCCAGAAGCCCTACGGGGCTGATCACAAGCTTCGAGCGTCCGGCCGCCTGCAGCTGCTTGAAGGTGCGGCTGTCACACGGCCAGGTGCGGCTTGGCACGGGAGCGACGCTCTCCGCCGGCAGCTCCACGCCCGCAGGGGGCACGGAGCCGCCCAGCGCCTTCCATAGAGGCGGCATGCGAGGCGGAAAGCCGCCGGCCCGACGCTGGCGGCCCAAATGAAACCCTGCCGTCCGCCCAGCGTGGCGCCGCCCGGGCTGGCCCCGAAAATGTCTCAGCACTTCTGACGGTGCCATTCAGTCTGCATCCGGTTGAAAAACTTCAAGCGACCAAACCATTGGTTCAATGCAAGCGCTGAGTTTAGAGGAACGGAAAAGACCCAGCGCACTCATCAGACGAACTTCAGCGGCTGGGCCCGCCGCAGCTACGGCAGGCAAGCCAATCAGCGGTCCAGTATGGCCAGTTTGGGTCGCAGCGCACGCAGTGTGGTGGCCCACGGCGTGCTGCCATGGCGTGGCACCACAACTCTGGCAAGCGCTGGTGCGCTGGCCACGTCAGCAACATCTGCGTTAAATGGGCACGTGGCAATGTTCTGCAGTCAAATGCCGGCACTGCTTGATTGGTGCGAGCCTGCCATTCGCAAGCTGCCCTAAGCAATGCAACCATTGTGTCCAATGTGGTTAAAAGCCGACAGGAAGCAGGCGCCCCACCTGGGAGCCCAGCGTATGGCACATGCAAGTTTAGGAGGGTGAGGGCGGTGAGGGCAGACAGGGTGCCTGTCCCCGGCTTCCGCAACCTCAGCACTTACAATGCATAGCCGGTACAAGCTTGACAGTTGGTGCCAGTCTGGAGGGAGGCTGTACATCGAAAACAGCAGCAAGCGCAGGAACGCATGTGTTAGGCTTGGTAAGCACACATTGTGGCTCAGCATGCTGCCCGGGCCCTCACCTAACTGCACCCACCAGCGTCAAGTTGGTGAGGCAATTGGCCAGCTGGGCCATCGGGGGCAGCTCCGCCCAGTGCTCCCAACCCTCGATTGACACGTCATCGTATACCACGGAGCACGTCCCAGGCCAGTCAGAATGAATGGCGAGGTTGAGTGTGCGCAGGCGCTGCCTGCGCAGTCGAATCAGTACAGCTGCTAGCTCTGCCGCGTGACTGTTTGTGCAAGAGCAAACTGTGAGTCTGCGGATTGATGGCACAAGGTGGACTTGTGAGCCAAGGGTTGGCACCGATAATATCAAGCGACGCCGTCTGCGACAGATATTTGCTGTGCCCTGCGCTCTGCGCCTCGACAGCCAGTGTGGACTCCAGATAACCCGGTTATCAGTGCGTGGCGCTGCAGTGCAGCCCCGCAGGGCTCACCCCGCACCTGAGATCTTCCAGCGCAGGCAGCGTGGCGCACAGCAGCGCCACGGTAGGTCGCCACTCACACATCAGCTCCAAACTGCTGAGGCGAGTGGCTGCTGCGGCGGCATAGGGCAATGAGCTTGGCACCGCTGCTAGGACTGCTTGCACCCAGCCGTCGCCCTGCCACTCCGGCTCTTGACGAAAGATCAGCCGCAACTCGGGCAGCTTAGGCACAGCGGCTGCGGCAGCGCCGCCAGACCACTGCAGGCGTGCGCCGTTGCCTTCCGTGCTGCAGATTGCGATGCTCTCCAGCTGCGTGAAGCGCCGCAAAATGTTGAAGAGCGGGCCGCGGCAATCCACTTCAAAGTAAAGCTGCCGTACCGTTGGCGGCAGGACTGCCAGCAGAGCGTGCACCAGCGTCGGCTGCAGGCAGGTGCTTGTGCGGCAGGGGAATGTGTCGACAGCATGCATGGAGCTGCGCTCTGGCGGAGACGCAGCTTCATGCCTCATTTTGAAGGCATTCAGGAGCTAGCCGGCTGCAATGCGCACCTGCTCTTTGCAGCCAGTGATGCGCACGTGCCACGTGAGTTCATCCAGCTCTGCCGCTTGCTCCAACAGCGCTTGCGATGCGTCTGCTGCATCCAACAGGCTCTGCTGCATGTCCTCACAGCTCAAAGGTGCGCCCCAGTCCTCATATGCCAGTGCAGTGCCAAAGAGCTCCGTTTCCGGCCACAGCGCCGGCACCGCCTGGATGGCGGCGCACCAGGCGGCGCAGGTGTGAAGCATGGCGGCCCTGCACTGGCATGGCAGCAAGGCAGGGGCGGTCAGATGTGCCCGTTTCATGCGACTCACGCACCATTCTCGTGCAGGCACAAATGCTTCAAACACCTGCCGCTGCACTGGACCGCAAGTGGCGTCGGCAAGCGGCGGCGGTCGCCGCCGTCGCCGCTGGGAGGCCCCAGCGGTGCCTACTCCGCTTCCCAGCCACCCTTGCTTGCCTGTCGACGTCTTCCAGCAGCCCGGCAGTGCGCTGCGTCACCTCGGGCAGCAGCTCGGCCCACTGGGGGCGTGCCCGCCCGGTTGATGCCATTGCAGCAAAGCTTTGCAGGATGCTAACAGGCTGTACAGCCGTGCACTGCAGGGAGTGAGCAAGTGGGTGGCACGGCCACCGGCTGGGCCGCCGCTCTGGCATGCCGGCCATGCCTGTTGCGTCATCTTGCACTCACATGCTGTCGACTCTATCAATCGTAGAACATGAACAACAATGCACGGCCGTGCATATTATGCACAATCATTGAAGATGGAATGCTGCCCGGCCCATTGGTGGCCTGGCGGCCAGCGGCGGCATGTGCCGTGCCAGCACCAATCAATCAGGACGGGTGCACATGGATGTCGGTTCGCAGCTGCTGCAGCTGGCTCATCCACACAGTGCGGCGGTGTTCCAGCTGGCGGCGGGGGCTGGACAGTATGCCGTGCGCTTCCAGCGCATTGAGGTGCGGGGCGCCCACTTCAATCTGAGCAAGGTGCGGGGCAGTGGCCAGCATGGCGGCATCTGCACATGATGGGAGGCAGGCGCAGCGCATTGTGGGGGCTTAGTGTGGTGCCATGTTATGGCAATAGCGATGGCAACGCTGATGCCTAACTACTGGAAAGCTCCCCTTCACACGCATGCAATAGCCGTCCAATCCACATCCCAAGAGAGTTTCAACAGCTACCCCATGTGTGCAAGCATGGCGGGACGTACAGCTGCTTGCCTTGACGGCTGATGCTGTCTGAGTCTCACCTGGCAGAATGGCTTCGTTGGACAGCTGCAGCTTGGTGAGGGAGGTGAGGGAGGACAGGCTGCCGGCGCCCCAGCTGAAGCCGCCCCACTGGTTCCCATCCCAGACCTGTGCCTCCGCCGCCCACCAAGCATCGTGCATGATGCGCAGCTCGGCCAGGCTACACAGGCTGCTCCAGTCGGGGGGCAGGCTGTGGGGTGGCAGCGGGGCGGCAGCAGGACAGTGAGGAAGGTGAACGTGACAGTGAGGAAGGTGAACGGCGTGTTGGCAACCGAGCAGCGGCTGAATTGTCACGTGCATGGTGGTGCACCCACATGCCTTGCAACTACCACCCCATTGGCAGTGCTGGCCAACAACCCGACGTGACGGCAGCTGCCAGCATACTCCGAGGCGGGCTGCCGTGCTTGCCCGCATGCTCGGCATGCTGCCCTGCCCCTTACCTTATCGCGCCCGGATTTCTGGACGCAACCTGTGCAACGCCTTGACCCAGTCGTTTATTCGACGTTGCCAGATGATTCGCAAATACATTGTTGAGTTTGGGTGTGGCGGGCCTTCAAAAACACTGGCCAGGTTTGGTGCAGTGGCCAGGCTTGCGGGGTCTGCGCATCGGGAAAGGAACATGCTCATCAGAATGCTGCACGCCAGGGCAGGTCTCAGCGCAAGTCCAAACATAGCAGGTACCAACCACCTTGCAGTGCAAAACTGCACCAAGCAGCCGGCTGTCTGCCCACACAGCGGCAGCGTGCAACACTGCTCGCCTGGCAGCACCGCTCCGGGGGACAGCGTCAAGCTTGTGAGGGCTGTCAGGCTGGACAGGCTGCCTGAGCCCCAGCTGAAGCCGCCCCAAGGCCGGTCGTCAAGCTCGTCCAGTTCCTCCGCCCATTCGATGTCATTGTACACTTTCAGCTCGCGCAGCACAGCAAGCTGGCGCCAGTCGGGGGGCAGGCTGCAAAGCAAAGTGGGCAAGGATCATAGCGGCGCTGTGATGTCTGCTGAAGTCAGGCATGCCTGGGTAAACTGAAAGCAGGAATGAATGCACGCCAGGGCAGCTAGCCATGTGTTATTGTCATTTACTGTTAGTCTGCAAGCCGCCAGCTGGCCAACGCACCTGACGGCACCCGAAAGCGTCAGCGCAGTGAGGCAGCCAGCCGGTGGCGCCAAGGGCGGGAGGTAGACCCAGTGCTCCCAGGCATCCATGCCGGGCTGCTCAATTGGGTCCACATCACCCCAGACCAGGCTGCATGAAAAGTAAGCCCCAGGCTGCGCAGGCGAGCAGCCGGCAGCGCTGCCAAATCACGCACAGCCTCCGTGGCCTCCGCATTTGTGCACATGTAGAGAGTCAGGCTGTGGGTAGCGGAAGGGCAGGCACCAGGTGGTTGACATCGCATGGCACGCAGGCAGGCCAGATGACTGATCGCATACGCATGCTGTCTCCGCAGGACATCACCATCAGTCCGAAATGCAGGGCATTTCAAGCATGCACCAGCCGCACCTGAGCGTCTCCAAGGCTGGCAGCGCGGCGCACAGCTGGGAAACCTCCAAGCTCCAGGAAGCCCTTAGCTCCAGGCTGCTGAGGCGCGTGGCTGCCGCCATGGCTGGAGGCCAGGCTGCTGGCACTTGCTTGATGGGAGCATCGTTGAATACATCCTCATCTAGCTCTGCCGCTCCTCGAAACTCAAGCCGCAGGGAGGTCAACTTGGGTAATATGGCTGCAGCTGCCCGGCCGTCCCACCCCAGCTCTGCGCCGTTGGCGTACCGCTCGCCAATGCTGATGGTTTCCAGCTGAGGGAAGCGCCGCAGCAGCAGGAAGAGCGGGTCGCAGCAAGGCACGTCTAGCGTCAGCTGCCGCAGGGAGCCAGGCAGGACCGACAGCAGCGCAGGCACCAGCATGGGCTGCGGAAGAGTGCCGCAGGGTTTACAGTGTGTTAGCTAGACAGCGCAATGCCCAGCTGGCTGCCGCCAACGCATTAATGAGGCAACGGCAAGGGTGCATTGTGCCATAAAGAAACGGCAGCAGGAAAACCACTGGGTCCATTGCTCGCACCTGATCTTCGCCGCCCACAACCCGCACGCGCCAGGTCAGCGCATCTAGGCCTGCTGCCCGCAGCAGCAGCCGTTTGTTGGATTCGGATGCATGCGTCTGCGCTTGCTGCGCAGTTGCGGTTGTGGTGTGGCCTTCCGCATTCGTAAAAATGTCATAATGAGCGTTGCTGCCGACCAGCACCGCCTGCGGCCACAGCGCCGGCACCGCCTGGATGGCGGCGCGCCAGGCGGCGCAGCTGCGCAGCATGGCGGCCCTGCTGCCATGGCAGCAAGGCAGGAGCAATTCTGTTTGTGCATGCCTGGAGATAAGCACACCATTTGTTTGCGGGGGAACACACGCCGCTGGCACGTGCAATTGGTTTCCGCGGCCGGCCGCGGCGGTAAGCGGGGGCCGCCGCCGTCGTTGCTGGAGGCCCCAGCGGTGCCTCCTCCGCTTCCCAGCCACCCTGGCCTGCCTGTCGTCGTCCTCCAGCAGGCCGGCAATGCGCTGCGCCACCTCTGGCAGCAGCTCGGCCCACAGGGGCCCTGCCCGCGTGATCGATGCCATTCCAACACCTCGTCAGACAGGCAAAGCAAGCTGAAACAGGCGTGCACGGAGTGAGCAAGCAGGCCTGTGCCACCGCCCGCCTCGCTGCCGCCGCTGTGACATCCCGCCTGTGGTGGCTGCTTCCTGGATGCATCCTCTTATATTCAGATGCATTTGACTGGATCAATGATCAACGATAATAAATGAAGCAACAACACTGCACAGGGCATTCATTTCAGGAAGGCGCACTGCCAAGGCGGCTACCAGTCCCATGTGCTGGGGGAATTTACCGATCGGGGGCCCAAACGGTGGACCATGTGTAGGACGGCGGAGCAAAGTCGATTTCTGGCCGCAGCCTGGCCAGCTTCTCCATCCACTGACCAGGCAGGTGGTACAGCTCCAAGGGTGCTTCAGGCGACCACACCCTCGCCAGGCTTGGGGCGGCGGCCACGTCAGCAGGGTCTGCGCATTGGGACGGGAACAGACACAACACACTTCAGATCGTGCCGACATAGTTTGCAATCCGCAGGGGACAACGGGTGAACAATATGTTGAATGGATTGTTGGCCAGACATGCTTGACTTTGCCAACCCAGCAGTGCAGCATTTGCCGCCCGCTGGCAGCTCACAGCCTGACCCGGCTTGAGGGGCCCACCTCACCCCGCTCACCCGGCAGCACCGCTTTATAAGACAGCACCAAGCCTGTGAGCGCCGTCAATGCAGACAGGCTGCCTGAGCCCCAGGTGAAGCCGCGCCACTCCCGGCCTTCAACTTCCCGCCGCTCCTGAGCCCACTCCGCCTCGTGACATATTATCAAGTCACGCAGCCCAGCAAGCTGGCTCCAATCAGGGGGCAGGCTGCAGACCGGACGGGGAGGGAACAACTTGTTTGAAAGGGGGCCGACTTCTGTTGGCACTGGCCATGCATGTCCATGGGACAATTTGCTTGCAAATGGTTGAACCCTGTGGCCAGCCGCTCAGCGCAGCCAAGGTTGCCTGGCAGACGGGTGACACTGCCCGGCCTGCTCACCTGACGGCGCCAGAAAGAGTCAGGGAGGTGAGGCGGTCAGCCAGCGGCGCCATGGGCGGCAGATGTACCCAGTGATCCCACTCATCGACCTCAGGCTGTAATACTGGATCCTCATACGTGCCTGCCGTGCCAGAATGGATGGACAGCTTTAGGCCGCGTGGACGAGCAGCTGGCAGCGCTGCCAAGTCACGCACAGCCTCCGCAACATGCTCGTTCGTGCACGTGTAGAGTGTCAAGCTGCGGGGCAGCGCAAGGGCATGCAATCTTAGCGAAAGCATCAGGCAAGCAGGCAGGTAGGTGGGACTGGATGCACAGAGAATGTTGCATTCGCATGCATTCGGGTGCAGCACGAAAACGCGGCCGCCAAGCACACACCAGCCGCACCTCAGGTGTTGCAACGCCGGCAGGGCAACGCACAGCTGGGAAACCTCAGTGCTCCAGGCGGCCCGCAGCTCCAGGCTGCTGAGGCGCGTGGCTGCTGCCAGGGCCGGCGGCCAGGTTGCTGGCATTGCTGAGATGGGAGCATCGTTGATGACAAAGTTCCCCTCCTGCTCTACTTCCCCTCGAAACTCCAGCCGCTTGGGAAGGACAGCAGCGGCTGCACGGCTGTCCCACTGCAGTTCTGCACCGTTGGCATTCCAACTTCCGCCAATGCTGAAGCTCTCCAGCCGAGGGAAGCGCCGCAGCAGCAGGAAGAGCGGGTTGAAGCACTGTATCTCCAATTTCAATTGCCGCAGGGTGGCAGGCAGCACAGCCAGCAGCGCATGCGCCAGCGTCGGCTGCGAACGAGGGAAGCAGCGTACACGGCGCTTTTGGCATCGCAACTGGGCAGCCTGCCGTCCTCATGAATGCAGCGGAGACTAGCAATCGCACATGCGGTTCAGCAACCCAAACACGTGCTCGCACCTCATCGTAGCAGCGTGTTATCCGAACTCGCCAGGTGAGAGCGTCCAGCCCTGCTGCCCGCTGCAGCAGCTTCTTGTTGGCAGCTGCGGTCTCCCTGAGCACCTGCTGCAAGGTGTCACTGCCAATGCTCTCCTCCCATGCATCTGGCGCCCCCATCCAATCAGCATCCTCGCCATACAGTTCAATCTCCGGCCACAGCGCCGGCACCGCCTGGATGGCGGCGCACCAGGTGGCGCAGCTGCGCAGCATGGCGGCCCTGCAACCATGCAGGCAAGGCAGGGGCAAGTTAAGATGCCCATGGTGCAGACAGCAATGCAGAGTTGTGAAAGCCCGCTGGGAACTCTGGCTGCCGGTCCGATGCTGCCACCGGCAACTGGGGCGGCGGTGGCGGCGGCGGCAGCTGAGGGTGCAACCGTGCCTGCTCGGCTTCCCAGCCAACCTTGCTCACCTGTCCTCATCGTCCAGCAGCCCGGCAATGCGCTGCGTCACCTCGGGCAGCAGCTCTGCCCACGGAGCAACGCTTGACGCCTGCCCCGGTATCATGGTCACTGCACCTGTGCTCAGGGGCTGCTCAGGCACTAGGCGCAGCGTGCTAGACTAGTTCGGTTCTCATCAGCCGCCGCCGCCGCCACCAACGCTCTCCTGCTCATCAGCACCGATGCCGAGTCGTGCCTGTGTGTGCGCTTTAACAGCCCTCCACCATGGAGACTAGCACAAGGCAACCCGAGACATGTAGTGAGCACAACTGCAACGAGCTAAGGGGTGCTGAGAGTACAGATCCAGTCGGAAACACATCAGACAGAGACATCATTGGCGGGCGGGGTGAAGCTGATGCCGGGTCGCAGCCTCGACAACTTCCGGGTCCACTGGTCAGCCAGAACTTGGTGGGTCCAAGGCGGCCACACTCTCGCCAGGTTTGGGGCAGTGGCCAGGATGGCAGGCTCTGCGCAGCAAGACGCAATTGCTTTGATGACCTGAAGCAAGCCGCAGACGAGCCATGCAGGCCGAAGTATGAACATGCATCGAGCGCAACAACCCGCTAGCTATAGCACAGACGCGTCACAGGGCAAAGCCTCACCCGGCAGCACTGCATATGGAGGCAGCACCAAGCCTGTGAGTGCCGTCAAGGCGGACAGGCTGCCTGCGCCCCAGCTGAAGCCGCCCCACTCCCAGCCTTCAGCCTCCTGCCGCTCCTGTGCCCACTCCGCATCGTTATGTATAGTCAGGTGACGCAGCTCCCTCAGCTGGCGCCAGTCAGGTGGCAGGCTGCAAGCCAAGCGCGGCAAAGCCAGACCTGAAAGGTCAGCCGCTGCGGGTGTCCACGGATGCCTAGTCAGCATGCCAATGAGTAGCACACAAGGTTGCAGCTGCAGCTGGCCAAAGCATTTTGCCAGAGGTACTACGGCCTATGTCACTGTCAATCAGCCAGCCGTCCAGCGCACCTGACAGCGCCTGACAGCGTCAGTGCAGTGAGGCAGTCAGCCAATCGCACCATGGGTGGCAGGTACACCCAATGATCCCAATCTTCAATAAGGGGTTCTGTTATAGGATCCTCTTCCCGCCCGGGCCAGCCTGAATGGATCGTCAGCTGCATGCTGCTTGGACGATCATCTGGCAGGGCTGCCAGTGCAGCCACAGCCTCCGCCGCCTGCTCATTGGTGCACGTGTAGAGCGTAAGGCTGCGGGCAGTGAATGGGCAGCAAAGTCGAAGCGGTAAATACTGGAAGCTTGCCGGCAGAGTCAAGCTCCAGGCTGTATGTCAGGCAGATGGCATCAAACCCCATCCACGCAATGCAACGTGCACCGGCACAGACCCCCTCCCAGGCTCTGCAACACAGGGCAGCCGCACCTGAGAGTTTCCAGTGCCGGCAGGGCAGCGCACAGCTGATCAACTTCCATGCTCCAGGCGGCCCGCAGCTCCAGGCTGGTGAGACGCGTGGCTGCCGCCATGGCTGGCGGCCAGGTTGCTGGTACGGAGGTGATTGGGGCATCTTGATACACGTCCCCATCCCACTCTGCATCCCCCCGAAAGTCCAGCTGCAGGCTGGTGAACTTGTGCATGACCGCTGCGGCTGCCCTGCTGTCCCATCCCAGCTCAACTCCATTGCCAATCCGTCCGCAAACGCTGACGCTCTCCAGCTGAGGGAAGCGACACAGCAGCAGGAAGAGCGGGTCGCAGCAGCGCACGTTCAGCTTCAGCTGCCGCACGGTGGCAGGCAGCACCGCCAGCAGCGCGTGCGTCAGAGTGGGCTGTGGAGGAGGCAAGGAAGCGCACATGCCGGAGCTCACTCAACGATTGCCAGTGCAAACGAATAGCCTGCTGCTTCCATAAGAGTGGTTGAAATCCAGCAGTGTGCTTTGGGTAGCAGGCACACGATTATGTGCAGCATTGGTCGCACCTGGTCCATGCAGCCTGCAATCTGCACACGCCAAATGAGAGCGTCCAGCTCTGCTGCCCGCTGCAGCAGCTGCTTGTGGTCATCTGCAGCTTCTCTCAGCGCGTCTTGCACATCCTCGCCTCGGATTCTGCCGTCCCACTCCCAATTCCACCATTCAGCGCTCTGAGCGAACAGCATGGTCTCCGGCCACAGCGCGGGCACCGCCTGGATGGCGGCGCACCAGGCGGCGCAGCTGCGCAGCATGGCGGCCCTGCACTGGCAAGCGAGCAATCACATCTCAACCAACGCGACTGAACCGAGCAATGCTCTCACTACCGGCAGCAGCGGGCCTCCTGCTGACTGTGGCAGGCGGCGCTGCCGACGGTGGCCGAGCGACACCTTCACCGTGCCTGCTCCGCTTCCCAGCACCCTGGCCTGCCTGTCGTCGTCATCCAGCAGCCCGGCAATGCGCTGCGTCACCTCTGGCAGCAGCTCGGCCCACGGAGCAAAGCTTGCCGCCTGCTTGGCGCGCGCGCGCGTGATCATTGGCATTGTAGCAAGCTTGACAGGAAGTCAGGCAGCTGGAACAAGCGTGCAGAGCACTGGGCAGGTGCCGCAGCACCGGCCATCGAGGGTGCCTCCGGCCAGCGCATCAGCTAAACAATCCCCACATTGCCACTTGACTGCGTTCAAACAGTTTACAAATATGGTCAGCAGCCATCAAAGTACAAAGCCTTCCAGCTCAGGCGGCTTGGGGATCCAGCCCTCCAGCGGCGACGGCGGCCGGAGCAGCGCCTGCCACACAGCAGCATAGGCCGCGCCGGCCGCCTGCTTTGCCGCTCGATAGCTGAGACCCTCAGCAGGGCTGCGACTAGCTGCCGCTGCTGCTTCTTGCGGCGCAGCTACTGCTTCATCTGCTGTGCCGGGTGCCGACACCTGGGCCTGCTGCGCCGCCTCCTGCCCACCGCTGCATGCCAAACTGTGCAGTGCCGCCACCAGCTGCTGCCACTGCCGATACAGCGCTGCCTTGCAAACAGACGCCTGCGCTGATGCTGGGATGGGCTGGCCAGGCTTTACCCGTGCTGCCCCGACCTTCAGCCCATTGCCGCCTGCTACAGCCTCAGATGTGCCTCCCACCAGCACCGGCATGGCCGTGGCTCCGGCGCTGCTGCCGGACGCACCCGCTGCTGCCGTGGCGGCCGAGGTGCCATCTGCTGGCAGCAGCTGCTGCTTCTTTTTGAAGGCGGCTGAGGGTGGAGCAACCCACACCACAGATGAGCCGCCGGGCACCCGCCTAGCGGCAGATGGAGCAAGCCCAAGAGTCTGCATCCTGCTGCCGCCGCTGCTGCTGCTGCTGCTGCTGCCACCGCTGCCACCAGTTGTGCTGCTGCAAATGCCAGCAGGGGCACGAATGTGCAGGGCTGGTGCCGCTGGCTGCCTTGATGGAGGCAGCCGCTCCGCCGCCAGGGCAGCGGTGCGTTCAACTAGCGCCCGCCGCAGCGCCGCTGCCGCCTGCACAGCCAGCTCCTCTCCGTCACTGTTGCCGCTGGCGCTGCTGTTGCCGTTGCCCTCTTGACCTGTCGCCGCAACTGCCGCCGCCGTGGCTGCTGACGTTGCTACTGCTGGAGCCTCGCTTGTGGTGGAGGGTGGCTGCGGCAAGCCGACCGTGAGCGAGGTGAGGTGCAGCGGCACCGCCAGCAGGCCATCTAGCAGAGATCCCTGCGCAGTGGAAATGGGAGCGGGCAGCTGACCGTCAATGCAGGCAGGGCGACACCACATGACACGTTGTGAGCAGCGCGTGTCAAGAAGGACGTGGAGTTTTGGCGATGCTGTTCCTGCCCAATCCACAATACACCTCCTTTGCATGCATTGCCAACTCCTACCAATCGCATGCAGTGAACCCGCACAGCAAGCATCATACTGCCCTCACCTGCAAGCCTAGCAGCACCCAGCGTGCCAGCTTGTCAGAGCACGACATGCTCAGCGTGGCGTCGCCCCGCCCAGGCTTGCGCCGCACCAGCCCTGTTGCCTGGGCAGCGCTGTATGACTCAACCTCGTGCTGCTGCGGCAGGCGCCACTGCTCCTGAGGGGAGGCTTGCTGCGCGGCGGGCTGCGCCTGCTGCTCCTGCTGCGCGGCGGGCTGCGCCTGCTGCTCCTGCTGGGGCTGCTGCGCCTGCTGCTGCTGCTGCCCTGCCTCACTGCTGCCGCAGTCGGGCAGCCCCTCCGGCTGCTCCTCCCCGGCAGGCTGCAACCGCTGCCGCTTCAAGAGCGGCTTGGCCCCAGTGCGCCCAAAGCTCGCCGCCAAGGCCCTGCCTCCGGCTGCCGACGCCGCAGCGGTTTCTGTCTCTGTCTGCTCGCCGCCTGCTTCTGTTGCTGCCGCAGGTGGTGCTGCTGTTGCAGCTGCAGTGCCGCTGGCCGCGCTGCCGTGCTGGCACGCAGCGCCCTCAGCGTGCAGGATGCTGGCATCTCCGCAGGGCGGCTGGCTGACGTACATGTGCAGGCGCACACCCGGCTGCAGCTGGAACCGCCAGCCGCCAAACAGCCTGGCTGCAGAAGGCAGGTCAGCCTCTGCTGCGCCTGCTGCACCTGCTGCGCTGCCACCCTCTGCTGCATCGCTCCCCTCCCTGCTGGCTAGCGGCGGGACCAGGCGCAGTACAGCGCTGCTTGCCGCCGCCGCTGCCTCTGCTAGGGCTGCCCCGCCTGCCACGGCAGCAGCGCACCGCTCCGCCGCCTGCTGCAGCTCTGCATACAGCCAGCGCAGCAGAGCTCGTCGGCACAAGGCCTCCGCATGGCAGTCATTGACGGCGGCACCGCCGGGCAAGCGTTTGCTGGCGCCCAAACATTTGGTGCCCGTGCCAATAGCCACGACTGCCAGGCTCGCCTGCTGCGCCTGCTGTGCTCCCTGCTGAGCCTGCCTCGCAGAGCCGCTGGCACCTTCCCCAGAGGCCGCACCGCTGCCACTGCCGCCGCTGCTGCCGCTGCCAGGCAGTTCGAGCGCTATGCCTGCCAGCACAGTGTGCTCATGCGGCTGCGGCTTGCCGGTTTTGGGCAGCGCTGCCCACTGGGCCAGCACCGCCTCTGCCACTGCATCCCCCATGCCGCTCTGCCCTGCAACTGCCGCTTGTGTGCCGCTTGTGTCTGTTACACTGGGTGGCTATGCAGCGCTCCTGCTGCCAGGGCGCTGACTTGCTCTGCTCTGCTGCCTATCTGTGTGTGCTGTGTTAGTTTGGGCTGTCTGCTGTCCGTCACTGCTGTCTATGTGTTTGGTCAGGTCCGGGGTGGTTGGTCTCCTAGGCCGGCACCGCTGCTGCCGCGGCTTGGTTTGGCAGCGGCACCTGCTGCAGCCGTCGGCTGCTGCCCCTGCCTCTGCTGCTGCGGCTGGGCAACTGGGCGGGTGCGAAGCGCAGGCCCCTCACTCCTGCATGGCCTCAGGAGCGTCGCCTGCTGCAGGTGCTGCTGCCGCCGCCTTCTTCTGCTGCTTCTTGCCCTTCTTGCCGGCCGCTGGCTGCTTGGCGGGAGACGCTCCCTCCACCTGCAGAGGATCATGGTTGAACAAGAGGGCCGCAGCAGTTAGCGATGTGGGAGAGTGGCTGCTTGCGCCAGGGTCTGCCTGCAGCTGGCAACGCAGATGTGCGGCATGCTGCCGCCGCCGTTCACCAGCTGGCCAATTGCTTGCTGTCTCAGACAAGCTGCAGCCGCCCTTATCCCACCTGCATAGCTGACTCGAGTGCAGCCGCCTCCTTGCCCGCCACCCGTTGTGCGTGGGCCACCTGCAGCCGGCCGAGCGAGGCATGCATCAAACGCCGGCAGCCGAAATGGTAGGCATGTGCGAGCTGACATGCATTCTGGTCTGTGCCTGGTATCCTAGCCTGCCAAAATTATACACAAAAGGTTCTATACAGGCTGCACACATGTGGCACCAGGCACGCATGGCACACTGGAGCAGCCCCCAACTGACCCACCTTGCGCTGGTGCTTCTTGGTCCGCTTGCCGCTCACGCCCGCCACCGCGGTCGTCTTGTGCTTCTGCGAAATACACAGGGTGGTGCGTAGAGCGTGGTGGGTGAAAGCTAGCAGATAGCAGGAGCGTAGCGCTGCCATGCAGGTTCCCCAGCCCAGCAGGGACAACAGCGTGGCAGGTGCAACTCCCATTCGCGGCTAAACACCAGCAGGCGGAGGCTTCGCACGTGGCTCAGCAGCTCACCACGGCGACGCCCTTCCGCTTCTTGACCTCCCGTGCCTTCTGCCGCTTCGCCTTCTGCCAGCTCTTCTTCTTGCTGCGGGCAGGAGCGGCAGCAAACAAAGGACCGCCTGAAGTGAGAGCACGGGGCACGGTGCACAGCTGCACTGCATGCTCTGCTGGAAGGCGAACGATAGCACAGGCACAGAATGACGGGCCAGTCAACTGCTGCCCATGGATCACACCTGTTGAAGCCGCCGTTCACGGAGCCTGCAGCAGGGCGGAGGGCAGGTGGCGGCGAGCGGCGGCAGTGAGCGGCGGCGGCGGCGGCGGCTGGCAAGCCAGAGGCGCCTTCTGCCGCATGCATGCATCTTGTATTCCTTTGCAACAACTCTGGAAGAGGCGCCGGCGGCTGCAAGGGCCACAGCAGACCATGCACCCTGCCGCCGGCCAGCGACGCACCTGGCATGGCGCTGTCTGGTGCTCACGAAACTCTCTGACACTGCTAGGGCGGTTTGCAACGGTACAGGGCTTCTTAACCTCTCTCCCGCGCCCTGCATGGGCCACATTGCTGGCGCGCGCAGCTTTGACGGGCTGCCACGCAGCCAGCAGGATTGTGTACTCTTGCAGGATCTCAGCCAGGCCACAGACGCCCGACACCGTCCCGCAGAAGCTCAGTCGTCAAGCCCGTTCCCCCCACAGCCCCCCGCGACACCCGGCAGCGCTTCCGAGCTGCTGCAATCGTGACCAGCGATCGTCTCAGCCGCTCAGCATCCCTTTCCGTCTCGTAGGCAGCCCTGCCCGAGCTTCTCGCGTCTGCCCGCACGCTCGTGCCGCCAATTGGGCGGGTTTTCAGTTCCGCACAACCGCAGCAGGTAAATACAAAGATCACGGGATCTGCGGCCGCTTGGCTCCCCCCCTGCGGCCCCGCCTGCCGCCGCCAGCGCCCGCTAAATATCTCGACCGCCGCCCCGCTGCAGGCAGCAGGCAGCCATGGCTGCCACGGCAGCGCAGCTGCGGCTCATGGCAGACCTTAAGGCAATCAAGGCACGTGCGGCAGGGCTGGGCAGCGCCGGTCAAAGCCACTGCACGTCTTCCTTGCGCCGTCGGCGATGTGCCAGCTTGGTGCACCCGCTCATTGGCTGCAATGGCATGTGTGCCATGCCTGCTGCACTTAATAATATGTATTAAATCATCATGTGCTTCCGCCTGCCATTTAACGCAGGTTGAGCCTCCTGAGGGCTGCTCCGCCTCGCCGCTCAGCGACGACAACCTGTTCGTGTGGGTGAGTTGGGAGCTGCCTATTGGAGGCTTGGATTGTTGGCTGGGTTGCACAGCGCTTGCATGCAGGTGGAAGCAATGCAAGCCGAGGCTGCAGACAAACGGTTTGGCCTGTTGCAGCCCTCGCGTCAATGCACAGCTGCTCATGGCTCCCGCATGGCTGCTTTGGTCAACCCTACCCCTGCAGGGCGCCAGCATCCTTGGGCCCACGGAAACGCCATGGGAGGTGCGCTCTGCTGCTGCCTGTCCCTAGCTGCCGGCCTGCTTTATGGACCCTGCCTGTTGCTTCTGATGCTGCTCCTTGCAACCGCCTGCCTGCGGCTGCTGTTGAGTTGGGCAGTAGCGCGGAGAGCAGGCCGAACAGGCCGCCGTCCTTGCCATCACTCACCTGTGGTGCATCATGAGTAGCTTCTGCTGCACGCATGCGTGCGTTGATCCCTGCAGGGCGGCGTGTTCCAGCTGTGCATCATGTTGGCATTGTATATTATGAATAATGTCCAGCTTGGCTGCTGTATTGCAACCACCGCAGGGCGGCGTGTTCCAGCTGCGCATCACGTTTGGAGAGCAATATCCAGACAAGCCGCCGCGCGTGCGCTTCACCAGCGAGATGTTCCACCCCAATGTGAGCGGCCACTGCTCAATGCTCGCACCGCAGGGCAGCGATGTGGTAGTCTAATCTAGTCCAACAGCTAGAGCTGTGGTAGTTCATGGGATGGGGCTCTTTGCGTCTTCAGGACGTCAATTTCAGGCGGCCGTCTGCACTCTCTGAATCGTTCCTTGCAGGTGTACAGCGACGGCACGCTGTGCCTGGACATCATCCAGGACCACTGGAGCCCCTGCCACAACATCTGCTCCATCCTCACCTCCATCCAGGCTCGCTTGCTACTTGCAAATGGCGCTGTTGGGGCGTTGTATCCCCCCTGTCATACCACGTGCTGCACATGTTGCATCCAGATGCGTGTTCGGTAGCTGTGCAGCGACCCTTGGTTGGTGTTGGCTGAAGACATGAGTTGCGATCATACGGCATCAAATGTTGGTCCGCTGGGGCAGATCTAATTACTCTGCACTGCCTAGCTCACCGCATGCCGCGCTGCGCCCCCTCCTGCCCGGCAGTCGCTGCTCACAGACCCCAATTGTGCGAGCCCAGCCAACCCTGAAGCGGCGCAGGTGCTGCCTGCTGCTCTGCTTGCCATGCTGTTGCCTTGCACAGCTGGGTGTTTGCGCTGCCGCCGCCGCTGTTGTCGCATGCGCCTACGGCTGCCCTCCCACCCTGCCACCCAACCATTCCATCGGACACACCACCCTGCTGCGGCTGCCCTGGCCCCCACAGCTGTACACAACCAACACCAAGGAGTATAACCGGCGGGTGCGGCGGATAGCGCAGAAGAGCGTGGACTTCTGAGAGCGCTGGAGCAGCTGCAGCTCAATAATAGCTGGCCAGTGGGTGTTGCTGCCCTCCAGGACCCTAGCTGGCACGGCGTGCCGGCTGGCCAACAGCGTAGGGCTGCACGGCAGCCTGCACGTCGGCTGCTCGCAGCGGCAGCTGCGCTGGTGCACCCCCGCCCTCTGCCCTGAACTCGCTTGCCTTGCTGCTGCCCAGCATCACCCCATTGCTTGCATCCCTCAATTGCTTTGGTGGCCACGCACACAACATGCTTGCGCCCACCGCTCGCGCACACACACTTTCATCCACTTGCTGCCCTTCGGCTGGCAATGGCCAGCCCATGTACTCTCATTTGCCCCCTAGCCCAAGTCTCCTGTACCAACATCGTGCCTGCGCCCACTCACTCTGCAGAAGGCTACCCGTCCCCTTTTTCAAACCCTTCTCTTTGCAGCTCGCCTGCATGGCTGCCATGCTGTGTGAGAGCTGCCATGCTGTAATCTGAAAAGCGCAACGGCAAGAGAGGGTGCCATGCCAGCCTGTTCAGTGTGCCTGTGTGCCCGCCTGAACCAATTGAGCAGTGCTCATGGCAAGGTGGGGTCTTAAAAGCTGGATATCATGTGTGAAATAGTAGAACGTGCTGGTGAGGTCGAAAAACGAGCCGGGTATAAAGCAAGTCAGGGGAGAGGAGGTGACAGGGGCGTCGCAATTCATTCAGGTGTGGTTGGGGCTGTTGGGGAAGCACATCAAGGGACACATGGGGGGGACAGCAGCAAGCCCGGCTTGGCACAGCGGGGCTAAGAATCTATGCCGGCTCAGCGGCGCTCGTACCGCACACACTGCAGCGGCTGGCTGGGGAAAAGCAGGGCCAGGCGGTAGAGCGGCAGAGGGGCAGGCTGCGGGGCGGGCTGCGGGCCGGCGGTCAGAGACGGGAAGGCGCATGGGCGGCCGGGGCGGGGTGCGGCGGCAGCAGCGGCCTGCTGCTCAGCGGTGCGGCGGTGGGGAGGCACGTAGGGCTGGGCGCGCGCGACAGGTGTGGGGGCAGCAGGGCACGGC
>VFQQ010002610.1_pt1 | contig 19653 bp, 31 predicted proteins | sample 3512341 | NCBI WGS metagenome assembly VFQQ01 (sample SAMN10412373, study PRJNA504923) | tailings metagenome | isolation source: Relicate 2 Philex TSF1 revegetated site | place: Philippines: Tuba, Benguet | collected 2017-08-29 | reverse complement strand
GCAGCAGCAGCAGCAGCAGCAGCAGCAGCAGCAGCAGCAGCAGCCAGCAGCAGCGTGGCTGCCGGCCAGCGCGCGCCAGCCAGGAGTTAGTCCGTACCTGCAGGCGCTGCCAGCCACTGCCCGGCGCCACCATGTCGGCAGCGGTGGGGCGGCAGCGGTTCAGCCACAGGCCACGGCCGCCAGCGGAGCCTTTAACCTGCCACCACTACAGCTGGGGCCGACGTCCGCCCGCGGCCCTGCCAATCATGCGCAGGCCGAGCGCGCGGCGCACGCCAGTCAGTTGGCTGCTGCAGCTGTGGGGCAACTGCGCGGCGACCAGCCGGTGCAGCACACAGCGGAGCAGGCAGCACTGCCCAGCGCCAGGGGTGGCAGCAAGGATGATGTGTACTCCCGCCTTTCTCAGGGCCTGCCCACCGTGGAAACCGCCCGCTCAGCCCGCCTGCAAGCTGCCCGTCAATCCCAGCAGCCACACCAAGTAGCTCAGCAGCATGCAGCACAGAGGCAGCAGCAGCAGCAGCAACTCCAGGCGCAGGTGCTGGCCAGCCAGTTGCACCTGCCGCCGGCACAGCAGCAGCAGTTCCATGTGCAGCCGGGCGCAGCGCAGCTTGGCGGCACCGCGACAGGCGTGCCGCTCAGCGGCCAGCGCGGGCGGGCACTGCGGATGACAGCTGGTGTGGTGGGGCGAGCTATGCAGGTGGATAGCCCCACCAGCAGCACTGGTCTCACACCCCGTGCAGCCAGGCTGATGGCAACCTCGCCGCGCAGCCCCCGCTATGTGACAGCAGGTGGCGAGCCGCAGCATCCGCATGCACAGGCTTCGCCGCTTGGGCGCGATGCTGTGGCGTTCACAGCAGCAGCAACGCAGGCGCAGCAGCAGGCGCAGCAGCAGGCGCAGCAGCGCATGCAGCAGCAGCAGGCACAGCAGCAGCAGCTGCTGCAGGCGCAGCAGCCGGCGTACCCCCAGCAGGTGCAGCAGCAGCCGGCGTACCCCCAGCAGGTGCAGCAGCAGCCAAACGATGCCGGGCACCTGTTTGCGGCCTTTGGCGGCACGGAGCTGGCTTTCACACCATCAGGGGTGCCTGGCCAGGCCTTAGATGTGCAGCCAGCCCATCAGCTGAGCTGCAGCTATTATGCTGCCACACCTATGGGCGCTGTGCCAGTCCAGCAGGTCCCCGTGCAGTCGCACTTGCCGCATCAGGGACCGACAGCTGTGCAGCAGCAGCCTCCGCAGCAGCCACAGCAGCAGCCATACCAGGCACCACAGCAGCAGTTCCTGTACAGCCAGGGCAGCATCACGGCACAGTTTGCAAAGCTGCAGAGCGGCGCGTCTCTTGAGGCAGGAGGGTTCCCAGCCACACTGCAGGGTGCCACTGTTGCGCAAAAGCTAGCCGCCGTGCCTCAGCCAGGCAAGTGGTCAATGCAGGATGGCATTGATGATTTGTGGCTCTGCCGGGCGGGCTATCCAGAGGCAGTGCATGGTGTGCCAAGCGTGGATCTTTGCTGGAGGTGCGCTCTGGCTGAAGCTGCTGTTGCATGTACATCTGCTCCTTGTTTGCAGGCCCGGCAGATGCTGATGCCATCAGGGCTGTGCACCGCCGATCAGAGGAGGTGCTGCACCCTGTATTTGGAGGCCAGCAGCCGAGGCAGCAGCTGCAAGGAGGGCAGGCTGCCTATGCAAGTCAGGCGGCGGCCATGCAGCAGGTGCAGCAGGGCGCCTTTGGGCCAGGCCAGGCGGTCTTTCAGCTGCCAGCCGGCCAACCGGCCACCACCGCAGAGCAGCTGCTGCCTGCCTTGCCGTATGCACAGCAGGGCTCCCCGCACCAGCCGCAACCCATGCAGCACCAACCGTACGCTGCCGCTGGCATGGTGTGCTCACCGCAGCAGTCCCCGCGGCAGCAGCAGCAGCAGCATGGCGCTCTGGGCCTGCCGGTGTCCATGAGCGACTTGGACCTTGTGGCGGCAGTGGCTGAGGAGGTGTCTGTGTATGACCTGCAGCGCCAGCAGGAGCTGGAGCATCAGCAGGCGGCGGCAGCGGCAGCGGCTTCCCGCCGTGCTTCGCTGGCTGCTGCACCCCAGGCCGAGCCGCCCGTGCTGGGCTTCCAGCAGAGTGCATCGGTAGGGCCAGCAGCGCGGCGCCTGAGCTACCAGCCTCCTGGCATTGCACCGCCGTCGGCTGGAGGGCTGCTGGCTCCGCTGGTCAGCAGCAGCAGCAGCCGACCGCCGTCTGTGGCAGCCCCGGCAGCGGTGCCCACTCCTTCCCCACCAGCCGAGGGCGAGCGGCGGCCAGTTACAGCGGCCACAGCGCTGCGGCAGTGGGGGCACCTGCTGACTGCTTTCGAGCAGAGCGAGGTGCTGTCCTACCAGCACGTGTGGTTTGTGGGCAGGCCCGGCACCGGCAAGATCAAGGGTGAGCGCGGCTGCTGGGCTTTGACTGTCTGCATTGGGCTGGCCAGCGCAAACGGTGTGCCTGGTGCTGAAGTTCTTCCGGTCACACCTGTCCTGCATGTGCAGGTGACAAGTGCAGCAGCGAGCCGAACGGGGGCTATGACGACTCGCGGGGCGACTACCTCACAGTGGTGCGCTGCTACTGAGCATGCTGCGCTGGTATCATACGGTCGCACAGAGGCTTGGAAGCAGCAGTCTCACAGCAAAATGGTCGGTGGGTCAGTGGGTTGCCAGGGGCTTGTTAGCACAGGCTGCCCACCTTCAGCAGGTTGCCATTCCCTCCTCCCGCCACTGCGCAGGTGGGGGACCACATTTCGTATCGATACGAGGTGCTGGGCACGCTGGGACGCGGCAGCTTTGGCCAGGCGCGCGCCCAGGGCTGTTGCAGGGAAATGTTCTGAAGGAGTTGGGTGGAGTGGCTTTGCAGCCAGCACAAAGGAAGTTGCCTGCTGTGTGCTGTGACTGCACCGCGTCTCCTCCCTGCGTGCGTCCAACTGCGTGCAGGTGCTGCGCTGCAAGGACCACCGCACGGGCAGCGACGTGGCCCTCAAGATCATCCGCAACAAGAAGCGCTTCCAGAAGCAGGCGGCGGTGGAGGCGGCCATCCTGGCGCTGCTGCGCGAGCAGGTGGGACTGGGTCTCATGGGAACTTGCTACAGGTGGGGTTGCACTTGCATACTGCATGGTTGACCTGCCGCTGTCAAAGAAGCTAGCGATATTTGCATACACCACCTGCACCGCGCTCCCTGTCGCAGGATCCTGATGATACTGTAAACATTGTCCGCACCTACGAAAGCTTCACCTTCAGGTGGGGATGCTTCACCTTCAGGTGGAGATGGCAAGTGGCACGAAATGCGATGCCTTAGTTTGCTCTGATCAGCTCATGAGCTGGGCCCTGCTTGGTGTCACCATCAACGTTGCAGGGGCCACCTGTGCATCACTTTTGAGCTGCTGGCCATCAACCTGTACGAGTACATCAAGGCCTGCAACTTCCAGGTGGGGTTTGCGGTTGGGTTTTTGGAGGCAGGCCAGCCTGGCCTGGGGGCAGGCATGTTGTGTGCTTCCCTCACCAGCACCTCCATCAATGTTTTGCTTGTGCGCCCCGTGATGTTGCAGGGCAGCAGCCTGGCGGTAGTGCGGCGCGTGGCCCAGCAGGTGCTGGTGACCCTGCGGTTCCTGCTCAGGTGCGCGGAAAACTGCTTGTTTAGTGCAAGAGCCTGCGTGCTCACGTGTGTTAGGTGTGTAGCTTAATAATGCATGTCATATGCCACTCCAAGGCCGGTGTTTCCAAGCCCCGCACCTACCCCATGCCCCTGCAATCGCCTTTACAGGCTGCAAGTGGTGCACTGCGACCTCAAACCGGAGAACGTGCTGCTCAAGGAGCGCGGCAAGACGGCCGTCAAGGTGGGCTCCATGCATGGCTGCGGGGCCTCCTGTGGTCTGTGGCCTGGTGCCGCCACTCCTGTCCAACCATTGTGCACCAAGGCCTTTCGTGATGCAGGTGATCGACTTTGGCAGCAGCTGCTACGTGGACAAGCGGTGAGTGTATTGCTGTACAGCATGCAGCTGGTGGGCCCGTGGGCAGGTGGGTGCGGGTAGTGCACAATCTGCCCTTCGCCCCTCAGGCTGGCGCTGCCGCCCTGCTGCCCCCTGACATGTCACCGCCCGCCACTCCGTCTGCCAGCATGTACACCTACATCCAATCGCGCTTCTACCGCTCGCCAGAGGTGGGCGGTTGGGATTGGATGGGGTCGAGGTGGGGCTGGGAGTGTCCAGACAGTTCGCTCTGGCATCCCACTGTAACTGACCTGTCGCTTCCGGCCTCCGTGTGTGCAGGTCATCCTGGGCCTGCCGTACGGTCCGCCCATCGACATGTGGTCCCTGGGCTGCATCCTAGCCGAGCTGCTCACGGGCCAGCCCATCTTCCCTGGTAAGTGATGCGTGCTGTGCTGTGGAGGTGCTGGCTGCAAACCAGTGTGGCATGCATGCGCAGCCCAGCTGTCATGCTTCTGTGCGCACCACTCCCTCAACTTGTGCTGTTGGCTCACCGTGCTACTGTGGCTCCCCTGCTGCAGGCGAGGATGAGAAGGAGCAGCTGGCGTGCATCATGGAGCTGCTGGGGCCGCCGCCGCGCTCGCTGGTGGAGGCCGCGTCCCGCGCCAACCTCTTCTTTGACACCAGTCAGTGGGGGGAAGTCCTGGCTTGGCTAAGCAGGAGGGTGCGCCCTTCCAGCGCATACCACATCCATGTGAAATGCCTACAAACTGGAGCCTCCTGCTCAAAATGGCTGGCATTCTTCTCCCTGCTCCGCAGCCACGTTTGCACCGCTACCCTGCCCACCCAACAGCCGCGGCAAGACGCACCGGCCCTCCTGTGAGCGCTGCCAACGACCCAAACAAATGCGCATGCATGCATGCACCGCGAGCTGTGTGTTCAGCTGAGTCCCTGCATGCGCTCCGCAAGTCCACACTGTGCCAGCTCCGCCCTGCCTCGTGGCGCAGCCCGCACCATGGAGCGTGCCCTGGGCGGCTGCGATGACGCCTCCTTCATCGACTTCCTCAAGGTGTGCCTGCTGCCCGCAGCATACCAGCAGGATTGTGCTGCGATGCCACCTGGCAATTCCTTGGCCAGCAGGCAGTTGGGCCAGGCGTGCATGGCAGCGCACGGCCATTCATTTGGTGCTCTCCGTGCCCCCAGCTGTCTCGCCCCATGCACCCACCCCCTTGCTGCCCGCAGCGCTGCCTGGTGTGGGACCCGGCCCGCAGGATGACACCCGACCAAGCGCTGCAGCACCGCTGGATCACAGGTGCGCTAACCTCGGCTGTGTAGTGGGGTGGGGCATGCTGCCGGTGTAGGGCGGCCTGTGCCGGCAAGCTGGTGGCCAGTTTCATGCAGATTTGAGCATCGCCTCTGCCTGTATTACTGCTGATCGGTAAGAGCGTGCATCGGGTGTGCCGCATCAAGGACCTCCATTTTGACCGCGTGCAGGCGGCAGCCTGGCGCCCTCCCGGCTGAGCAACGCCCCCGGCTTTGCCTCACCCTCGCCCGACGGCTGGCAGGCCAGCGGCAGTGCTGGCCGCACTGGTAGCACGGCCAGCATGGGCAGCGGGCTGGCCGCACTGGCAAACGGGCTGCTGTCCGGCACCGCTCGCGTGGCGGCGCAGGCTGGGCTGCTCTGATGCGCACTAGCTGCACATGCTGGCGCATGTTTTGCCACGACTTTTCAGGCCTGCCTGTCAAGGTGTGATGCTCTGTGGTGCACCCGTTGCGGGTGCGACCCTTGCTGCTGTCTAGTTAGTTCTCTGTTTCTGCATGCTTCCTCGGTCGGTCTGTTTGTGCCCTCTGTGTCTGGTCATGTCTGCTTTTGCCACACAAACCACATTCCCTGTTCACAACCCTCGCTTGCGCTGCATGCGTTCCTGCAACGGCAGCTCGGCACGGTGGGTGTGGGCGGCAGGGCATCCCCACCCTGGCCTGTCCACCTGAACAGCCGTCGGATTGCAAGTGAGGTCCAGACTACTCAGTGTGGGTCTCCATGGTGATGAGAGGGGCAGTATCCCTGATTGTGTGGCGCGCCTCGCAGCTGGCCGCCGCTCGGCAGCTGCCAGCAGCAGTCATAAGGTGGTAAAGATGGCGCGCGGGCTTGCGAATCCATGCACCCCGCACTTGCATCAAGCTCTGCGACCTTTCCCCGTTCAAACACCCGTGCAGCGGGCGGGCGGCTGGTGCGGCAGGAGGACGAGCTGCGTATGTCGCTGTGCTGCTCCGACGGCCTATCGGCCATTGCATTGAACACATTCACTGTATTTTCGCAGACAAAGCAGCTGAGCGGGGCCACCCCTGTCAGGTGCGCTCTGGGTGCTCGGCGCTGGCCAGCGGGCGCACGCTGCGCTGCTACAGAAGCGCTTCTGCGTCATTATATGCGAGTTGGATGCCCACACAGTGCATCTGGTGGGCAAAGCGTACCGGAGTGGAGGGCCCGCCGGCAGAGTTGTTGCGGCCACACGTCTGAAGGCTTCTACTTTGTGCAGAGCCCACCCTCCCACTTGCCTGCATTGGTCCACCCACCCCTTTCAGGTGCTACAAGCTCAATAAGAAAAGGAGGAGCTACAACGTCGTGTCCGTCAGCATTTCAGATGGGAGTGGGCGCACCGCCGCCGTGCAGCAGTGCATCCACACAACCGCAACGGCCAGCACGGACCAATTGGCAGAGGTGTGGACGCGCTGCAATGCAATGCAGCAAGCAAGCAAGCAAGCAAGGCCATGCCCCAACTCTGGCCAAGCGCCGAATACTGGCCCCTGTGTTCCTCGCCAGCCCCTCCTTTACATCTACTTGCCTGGCCCTGACCCGGCAGGAGTCGAGCATCACATTCCATCTGGAGCTGACGGGCCGCAGCCTGCTGTGCCGCCTGTTCCTGGTGCACGACGCGCCTCGGCTGGTGGATGCAGACAAGGAGGGCGGCAGCGGCACGCAGAACGCCTGGTGAGGCTGCAGATGCACCCATTGCACTCCCGCGGACTGTTTGGCAATGGTAGTTTTGCGATCCGTGTGGAAGGTCAGCTGCTGGTGCACGGAATCATGGCGAACAGCCTCACTGACTGACAGCAATCTCATTCTTTGATGTTCTCCTTGCCATGCAGGCGCCTTGTCTCGCGGGCTCAGTGCGCCAAGGGCTGCGAGGGGCCGCTGCTGGCCACCAGCCGACGGCTGAGCAGCCTGGGCAAGCGGCTGCTGGACGGCACCGCCGCTGCTCCATCGGCAGCCAAGGTGGGTGCATTGGGCACGCAGGGCCAAGCAGGAGAGGCACATTCAGGAGTCCTCAGCATCCTGCAACCACAGGCCTTCCCAGGCGCATGACCGAATCGTTATCCGTTGCTGCATTTCCTCCTTTCCCCTGCAGGACCTGCGGCCCATGTACGTGTCCATCGACGAGGCGTGCACACATGTGCGGGCGACAGCATTCCGGCTGGTGGCCGCCATCTATGATGGGGCGCCCCACGTTCCGGCTGCGTCTGCCAGCAGCGGCGCGCACAGCGCCGAGGGAAGCATGGCATCAGAGCAGGGCCCCCCAGCTGCGGCCCAGCCCCAGGCTGCTGGGCGCCTGCTGGCCACCGCGGTGTCGCCGCCCATCAAGTGAGCCATGCGGGCAGAGGTGGGAGGGTTGAGGGGCGCACTGACCTGTGCAGGTCGTGACCCAGTGCCCTGCACCCAGGCTTTGCATGCGGCCGCCCAAGGCCGACTAGTTTGCTACCATTCAACCCTGACCCCTTGCCACAGGGTGCTGGCAAACAACGATGCCCCGACAGGGGCAGGCCGCATCCCGCTGGAGGTCACGCTTCCCGCAGACTGGGAGGGGTGAGCAGCTGTGGTCGGCCAGCGCTTCTGCCACTGTCGCCACTGCTGCTGCTCCCTGCCTGCTGCCGCCCACCTGCATGGCGTGCTGCGAGCAACACTGCACCTGCCTCTCCCCTCCCCGTGCACAGATGGGCAGACCTGTCCAGCCAAGGCACAGGGGGATCCTCTGCTGATGGCTCGCTGCCGGCAGCCGGCACGCCCTCCCAGTCCTGCCATGTGGCGCACCGCAGCCGCGGCGAGCCCAGCACGGCCCCGCCAGTGGACAGTGGCGCCGGCTTCACCAAGCGCGAGGTGCAGCCGGTTGCCTCGCCTGCAGCGACAGCCACCGCGGCCTCAGCCCCTGTCTGCCTAAAAGCAACCGCGTGCTGCGCTGGCAGTGCACCGCATGAGCATGCAGCGGCATCGCTGCTGTCGAGTGGCAGCCCACAGCCCCTGCTTCCCACAGCATTCAGCGCAACAGGCATGGCGCCAGCTGCCACCCAGCCATCCATTGGACGCCAGGTCTCAGATGCGGGTGCCGCACTCACAGCAGCACCAGCTGTGCGGCGGCAGCAGCGCGCACCGCTGGCCCAGACGGCTGCGCTGCCGCTGCCGCTGCCGCAAGGCAGCCGCTGCGCCGACCTTGCCTCCCAGCTGCGGGCGGCTGCTGCAGCGCACCAGGCCCGTAGCCAGCCGGGAGCAGCAGCAGCGGTGGTGCCCACGCTGGCCCCATCGGCCACTACCAGTGTCGGTCTGCCTGGGGCGGATGCCATGTTTGGAGCAGGCAGCAGGGCAGTCGTGACGCCAGTCCCTGGGGTGAGGGCTCGCTGCTGTCACTGTCCAAGGCTGCCCACTGCTGCCACAACCTCAACTGTTCAGGCAGCCTGTTTGCTTGCCTGCTGGTTGATGCCGCCGGCACTAATGTTGTGTCACAGCCACCACCCCTTTGCAGGGATACCGCGTGGTGCGGCCAAGGCACCTGGCTCCCGCCAGTTCGAGCCCGTTTGCTGGGCGCCGCGGGCCCCTGCCAGATGCCATCACCAATGGCGGGGCAGGCGCGTCCGCGGTGCCACGCGCGCCCACCCCCGCTGCCCCCGCACTGTGGCACGCTCAGGGGCCTCCGCGGAAGCCTTGTGTTGCGCAGCCGTCATCTGTCGGGTGCTCGCCCTCCTGGGCAGAGCTGCAGTCCAGCGCCAGCACCGGGCAGCAGGCCGCCTCACTGCTGCCGCCTGAGGCCTACGAGGTTCAGGCGGTGGCAGCAGAGGCAGCGCCGCCTGCAGCAGCGTGGCCTCTGCCGTTCATGGCCCCACAGCCGGCCGGCAGCACGGCAGCGCTTGCAGTGGAGGCCATGCAGTGGACCGCGTACCAGTCGGCCGCGGCGCGCCATGCTGACGCGCGGCTGGTGGCAGCGGGCCTGGCTGCTGCTGGGCGGCTGGGCCTGCTGCCCAGTGCAGCCTACCAGCAGGCGCCTCTCATGCGGCTCAGCACGCATGGGGCACAGGCCGCCCTGTTTCAGGCGCCCCGCCCCTCTGCCGGCCCAGGCATGCCCGACCTGCCCGGCGAGGCGCAGCTTCTCAGCTTGATGGGGGACAGCCCGCATGAGTGAGTGGTGGCAGCTGGGCACAGGGGCCAGCATGCCATGCACTGGGCGCTTGCTTCATGTTTGCGGACACCTGAGTCGCACCCAGCCCTCTATCTCATCTGCCATGCCCTGCCGTTGGGCTGGATACCTGAGCACCTGTTGGCTGTCCCCTGCTTCCTCGCAGCCTGGGAAACCTCATGGCGGGCAGCATCTTTGACGACATCCTGCCTCGTGAGCAGTGACCTGGCATTTGTGCACGGCCACTAACATGCTCAGAAACACAAACCACGGCACCCATCTGCTGCAAGCCGGCCATCAATCCAGCACAGCAAACCGACCAGCAGGCCGCGGCACTCGCAGCTAGAGTGCCTTCGCCCATTTTCGCCGCTGGTGAACTCATCCGTCCAATTCTTCCATTTGCTACGCATCTTTCAGGCCCGTCCCTTGCCACAAAGGGACCTGCTATTCTTTTTCTTCACGGCTCTGTATGCGGCCGCCTCTGACCCCCGTTGAATCACACACATGCACCACTCACACACACACAAATGGCCCCAACAATCGGCGCCGCACCAATTCACACCGCCATGCCATGCCTCCTCCGCACACAACCAGCATGCATCATGCAGCATTCCTTCCGTCCCCTTTGGCGCACTTCCCCGCGCCTCATTGCAATTCGTGAAATTTTGCACCAGTACGAGTCCCATGCATCTGCATCTTCCACACAACCGATGTGCCCTTGCCGCGCGCGCGGCCATCAGCTGGTACATCTGCCCTTTTCTACTGATTTCTTACGCCTCGCAAAACGCTGCATCACCTTCACACGGTGCATCCAGCGCGTCGCTGGCCTGCATCCACTTTCCCCTCTATTGATGCAGCCATGCACGCGCTCATGTTCCGCTAACGCTTCTAGTGTACGATTCACAGTTTGCGCCTTGTCGGCCTGCATTCCGATTTCTTTCCAGTCAAGCACCAGTTGCTCCGGCCTGCGCCTCATCAACACCCAGCCTCCACCCCGCACTCCCACCGCCCGCGGCACACGCGGCTGCACCCTTCACTGCCACACTCCAACGGCATCCTGTCGAGAATTTGAGTTGTCACCTGACTCTGTAAGCATGGCATGACACATGGTCACAGGGGAGCAAGCAGTGAACATGTGAGATGGAACGCACCCTCGGTATGCCGGAAAGGCCCACACCTTCACCCCCTGTTCCAATGTGCTCTCTGGTTTCAGGCAAGCCTGACTGCCATTTGCACAGCTGCAGCTCGCAATGCGTGCTGAAAAGGGGCCAACAAAATAAGAATACATGCAGGATAGCAGGGTGCAATTCAGAAGCAGCAGGTTCAGCAGGCAGGCAGGGGGGCATGCTTGGGGACTTGGCTGGGCTGGTCAAAAGCACTGCAGTGCACTAAACACACATTTAGATGCACACCTCAAGGTCGACTTACGCAAACAGTATGGTCATTGCCCCACCCTGGGCCGGCTTGCTCCTGGCCCGTTCCTGTAGCTGAAGGCATCAGATCAAGGCCGGTATGCACTGATTGTGGCCTGTGGCTGCGCGTCGCTGCCATTGGAGCTGCCGCCTGTGTGCTCCGCGTGCTTCTGCGGCAGCAGCGGGATGTGAGGCGTTTCCTGCGCCTGCAGCCACAGGGAGGAGGTGGACAGCAGCTGAGGGATTGGCCCAGGTAGGCACGAGCAGCGAACACAGGGTACTGTTGGGTGCGACATCTGAAATGCCCCAGCACCGCCCATCACAAGCAGGACCATCCAACCCATGGACAGCTAGCGTCGCTCCCAGGCAGTCGCACCTTGTTTGCCTTGGCGCCGCCTGCCTTGGCGCCGCCTGCCTTGGCGCTGCCTGCCGCTGCAGTAGAAGCAGCTCTGCTCTCCAAGTAGGAGACCGCCGAGTAGGTGACCGACCCTGCCAGCCCCAGCAGGATGCCGCCGATGTTCATCGCTGAATACTTGACATCTGCGCCAGAGTAGAGGGCAAGGCAGGGTGTGGGCAGCTGGGCGGCAGGCAGCGCATGGCCCACATGGCAGTCCCGGCGGCCCTGGGTTGACCTTGTAGCTCAACCCATGGCCGTGGCACATCGCTCTGGCCGCCACGGCAGCCCACCAGTGGTGCTGCCATGGCAAAGCACAGCCAACAACGCAACAGGAACAGGCAGTCGCACCCTGGAAGATGACCATGCCCAGCGCGGTGGTCAGGATGTCCTTCATCTGCCCCGTCACGTTGGTGGCCAGCGGAGAGTTGACCAGCGTGCAGCTGCGGGGGCAGCAGCAAGGACACGAGTTGCGGGAGCAGCGACACACGGACATCTTTGAGCAACACAGACCTTCTGCTGCTGCAGCTGCATGCAACAGCTGCTGCTGGCCTGCCCAGTATCGAACTGCAAACACTGCAGGCTGTGAGGCTTCCAGGGCAATGTGCATCAGGGGCAGCGCAACATGCAACCACTCACCGGAAGATGCACAAGTTGAGCAGGAAGGCCTGGCTGCACGACAGCAGCAGGAACAGCAGAAAGTGGGGGTCCCACAGCTGCGCGGCAGGAAGAAGGCAATGTGCGCAAGTGAGGTGCCAGAAGGGTCCCAAGCAGCGGCAGTGGGGTGTTCAGTGCAGGCGGCCGAGCAAGTGGCAGGCCACATGTCAGAGGCCAAGAAGCAAGCGCGGCAGCACCACAGCCCTGCAAGATGGCAGCCAGCACAACATGTCAGCATGGCTGGGCGCCAAGCTTGCCTGCGGGTAGCGCGCCACCTCGGCTGCCTCGTTGGTGGCCAGCAGCATGAAGCCGGCCATGAGCGGCAGCGCCAGCACGTTGTTGAAGTACAGCAGCGTGTTCTGGTCCAGGCCTGCGAAAGGCAAGGGCAGCAGCTGGCACCAGGTTGGTGTGTGCGTGTCTTGCCTGGGCCTGCGTACCACGCCCCCTAACGCCCAAGAACCCCCACCCCCCAAAGAGCCTGGTGCACAGGCATCTGATGCATGGAGCCACGCACCGGTGCTGTCCTGCAGCTTCTTGATGAGCAGCAGGTAGGCGGCGGTGGACACCACGCAGATGGACACCCAGATGTACCTGCGGGGCGGCAGCAGGCAGGCAGAATCACATGGAAACAGCGTGGGGCTGTGTAAACCTGCAGGCAGCAAGCAGGCAGCCTTGCAAGAGCCAAATGCTTGCATGTGCAATGCCTTAGTGTGCCGGGGGCAGATGTGCTCCTGAGGTCTGCAAAGGCGAGGTGCTGTGCTCGGCAGGCCTGCCGGCAACTGCCCAGACATCTCGCCTGGTGTTGCTCTAGGGAGGCACTCAAGCACTCACCCCGGCAGGTTGAAGGTGAGGTCTGTGATGCCTGCCACCACCGCGCCACAGACCATGAGCAGCAGGGCGGCCAGGGAGCGGCGGGTGGGCCGCTTGTTGAACATCCAGAACTCGCCGCTCACCACCAGCAGCGTGGTGGAGCGCCGGATCACGCTGCATGGGCCAAGGACGGCAGCAACAGCAGGTTGGGGTGCTTGGCTGCACGTGCGGCAGTTCACAGCAACCAGCCTTGTGTCGACGCGGGCAGCTGCAATGCAGCCAGCCAGCCAGGCGCACCTGTACATGGGTACGTTCAGGTAGCGCAGTGCTGTCACGCCGCTGACCACGTACAGCCACCAGAAGAAAGCCAGGGGCGCAACCTGCACACGACAGAAGGCTGTGGAATGGCGTGTGACGTACGTCATGCAGGCCCGGAATCCCTAATTTCACTCCGGCAGCTGAGCAAGGCATATTGTGGCACCCCAAGCAACCATGCCCGGTCTCGCCTTTCGAGCGCCCTGGAGTGTGAAGCCGCCAAACTGCATCGTGCCGGCAGCCCGTAGTGCGTACATCAGCACCAGCGACACCAGGATTTGCAGCAGCGTGACGGTGCTGGGGTAGTTGAACAGGTAGCTGCAGGCAGGTGATGCAGCGTGCAAGGGGTGGGGGTTAGGGAGACCGCGACTGACTGGCCATCAAAAAGATACTGGGCCGCATTGCGGTGCTCAGGCCAGCCAATCGCAAATGCTAGCCACAGCAGCTTCCACAAGGGGGAGGCACCCATGTAGATCAAATAGGCAAACATGCAAACTATTCAAATGGCGGGCCGAGGGGCGACGGCAGGTTAAGCGGCGCCGAAGGCAAGAAACCTGGAGCTGCCCTACTCACACGCTAAACACGGCTCGGTTGAAGAGCGTAATTGCAATGCTAACAAAGCCATATTGGAGGCAGGCGGTCAGCCGTGCGAGCAGGGACGGCGGTTGAGCGGCGGCGGCGGTGAGCGGCCCTTGCTTAGCCGACGCGGTGCGCTGCAGATCGCCGGCGCTCGATCGCTGCGAGCTGAGCAACGACATTGCGGCCCCAAACGACTCGGACTTGCTTCCGCCCGCCGTGCAAACTTGACGGCTGCAAGCCGGCCCCGCAGCGATCGCGAACCACGAATGAAGCCGCACTGCCAGCAAGCGCAGACTCGAGTTGCCGCTCGGCAGAGGTCGACAGCCACCACCTGTTGCCGGCGCTGTGTCACGCCGCCGCTGTGTTGGCATGCATGAACCCCGCGGCCAGTCCAGCAGATCTTGCCCAACAAAGCTGCTCCGTGTGCCGTGTGTGGCTGTTGACTGATCCTCTAAATCAATTCTGCCAGCGTTTCTTTTTTTGGGGCCGCATGGGACCAGGCATGCCAGGCTGCTGTCGTCCTGGGACAGCTGGGCAGCATCACCACTGCAAGCCAGAGAGGGGGCCAGCAGGGAGGAAATATCCCCTCCAGTTCCACCCTGTGCAATGGCCGCCCCAGCTGCCATGGTTGAGGTTGGCAATGAGGTGCTGCGCTGGCGGGCCAACAGCTGCATGGCAGCAGAAGCTGTCCGAAGCTGGTACACACCTAGTTATTGACATGCGAGGGATACGAGGGGCAGTGACTAGCCGGCAGTGGCGTGCACCCCGCTGCCGCTGTGGGCCCCATCTCTCTTCGACATCCTCCAGGCCCCTTATTGTGGTAAAGCCAGCGTGAGACTCCTGCCCCTGAGGCCGAGAGCAACCCCGCAGCGCACGTGCAGGGCAGAGGTCATGCCAATCAACCAACTGCCGGGCAAGGACACCGTTGGTCCAGGCCCCGCCTGCCTGCCGCCCCCCTGTGGCCCCATGCCATGGCTGTCAGATGCACTGCAATTGTGATGTGAGGGGCGATTGCCATGCGCAACTTCAGCGCGTGACACCCAACAGCAGCGGCAATGCCCTAGCGATGCTGTGAAGTGTGTTGCCATGCGCGGAGCAGTGTTGCGGAGGTGCTACAGCAGGGTGCAGGGTTTGGTGTTGGTAGAGTACAAGTCAGTTAGAGGAAAATGAAATTGCTAGCTCCTTTGCCGCGGGCCGTTGGGGTGGCACTGCCGCCTGCTGCTTGGCTGGCATTCACTTCAGCAGCTGCTTCAGGATGTCGCTGGGGCACGTTGATGCCCTTCTTGCGTGCCGCCTCCAGGGCCTTGGTCACTGGCGTGTCGACTGGCACAGAATTGCAATTGATGCCCGCCGCCCGCAGCTTGGTCTTGACAGCCGGGGTGCATGTGGCGTTCTTGACCTGCTGGGCAGGAGTGGAAGGCGCGGTGTGTGTTGAGACTTGGGAGTTGGGAATGCTGATGGGAATGCAAGGTTGAGGGCAGATGCTGAAATTCCAGCAGCAGCAGCAGTGCTGGAGGCGCCGGGGTAGCAGCAGCAGCAGCACTGCACTAGTGCTGGAGGCGCCGGGGTAAAGGTGGCGGTGCGCATGAAGGGCTTGGCCGTGAGCAAGAAACCAAGGTGCGAAGGGACAGCTGACATTGCACCCAGCGCTCACCAGGTCCTTGCCAATGTCCCTGTAGCCGCCGATGGTGGTAGGATGGGCCCAGCGTCTTCAGCTTGATGATGCGGTACTTGGAGATGGGCGTCTTGCGCCACAGCCGCTGCTTGGCCCTCTTGCACAAGCGGCCCAGCTTCTTGCTGCTGGCCTGCACATTGTGTTTAGCAGGGGTTGCAGTGTGAGAGAGGTGCATTTGCCAAGCTATCGAGGCTGGCCATCCCGCCGCGCATGTGACATGCACCCCGCACTTGTCCTCAGCTACAGCACATTCTCCGCTTCGTCCATCTGCTCCTCCTCCAAGCCTGCCGCCACGCCTGCTCGCCGCTGCTCAGCACTGCAAGCCGGCCTCACCTTCAGCTGAGACTCAGAGTCGTTGTCTGAGTCCACCAGGTCGACGGCTGATGGTCGTCGGCTTGCGGGCACGGGCGGTTCAAAATTTGAACGGGACTGCATGGGCCCAATTGAATTGAATGCTTCAATTGCTTCAGCGGCATTTTCACCAGGCGTTCTAGCGCGTCCTCAGCCCGTTTCCCTCCTATCTGCCCAGCTGCTGCCGGCTAGCAGTTCCCAGTGGCACCCCAGCGCAGCGCAACCCAGGGCAAGCCCCGCTGCACGTGTGACTCTTGCTGCTTGAACAGGGCGCTTCAGAGAGAGGAAGAGTCTGCTGTGAGCGCCGATCGCACCAGGAGCACCCGCGAGCGTGCCTTTCTTGCCCTGCTTGCTTTTCTGCAGATGGGAGAAAAAGATTTCCGCAGGGCGCCCCAGGCGTGGGTTCCCATCGTCCTGGCGGCAGCAGCGGTGAGTTGCAGGATGCCGACGCTGCTGGCTGCCGCCCGCCCGCGTACCCGCCGCCGTCGATTTGACCTTGGCTGGCATGACCGGCAGATCTCGTCTCTGCAAATGTGACTGATGGTGCTGGCACCAACGGTTCATGGCTGAAATGCGCCACTGCCACACGCTTTTGCCCGATGTGCAGGCGTTCATGCTGGGCGCTATGCTGCGCCCGCACCTGGGGCAGCGCCTGGATGCCGTCGCCTCTGCGGCTAGTGTGGACTTCGCCCCAGCCTTTGCGCGCCTGGCGGAGTATGCGGTCCAGCCCGATGCCAAGCGGCCCTCAGCTGCCCAAGTCCTCATGAGGCCACTGCTGACTGCGCGGGAGCTGCTGACCCTGCGTGAGTGGGGGTTCTGAACATGCAGGGCTGCAGTCGCTGTGTGCAGCTGTGGCTGGCTAGCAGTTGGGCCTTCCGCACACTCTGCCTCGGTTCAGCACTGCTCACAGCTGGCAAATGCCGTGCCCACACACCTGCTTGCAGAGCACTATGCCCGACAGGCGGAGCGGTACCTGGAGGCAAGCTCCTGCCTGCGTCTGCTGCGTGTTGCAGTGCATGGGGTGCTGCTGCATTGCATGGCGTGCTGCTGCCGGAGGCTTGCCCGCTGCGCTGCCTTTGTTGCATGGCCATCAGCACTGCTGCTTTGCGGCTGAGCTTCCATGCCGCATGGCGAGCTTCTCTGCTGGGGCGGTGTGCGCTCCAGTTCTTGCAATGACGTCGCAGCCGCCATCCTCCATGCGCCATGCAGTGGGGCAGCGGCGCTTCCACGTTCATTGTGGCACCCATGGCGCGGCGCGCCTGGTCGATTGAAAACAACAAGGTTAGGCTGGCTTGCGTGCCAGCCACAAAGTGTTTGGAGTCACTGCCTTGTGAACAACCATTTCAAATACTGGAGCCTTCACTGGGGGGCCTCTTTAGCTGACTAGCGTTGCTGCCGCGCTTCGTGGCACCCGTTTTTTCTGCTGCAGCCCTGGTGCGCAATGATGGCACAGGAGAAGATGGCATTCAAGTTCTGGGAGGCGCAGGGCGTGCTGAACTACAACTGCATCGACACCGGTGCGCCGGCGGCGTCAAATCGCGCAACGGCTGGTCTGCAGCCTGTGATTTGAACTTACCGGCAGTCCCTGCAGCGGTAGCCTATGAACCGCCGCCTCATCCTGGCCCCTGCTGCGCCCTTTGGCGGCCGTCAGCATGCGGGTTCTGGATGAGCACATGCCATGCCCACAGGCTTCCCGACCTGCTCCCAACCTGTGCAGGCCCCACCAAGGACTGGGGCTATCCTGGTCCAGGCGTCACCGTGGAGCAGACCAAACAGTGCGCAAGGGGCCTGCCGCGTGGCTGCTTACCTGCTGCCTGCAATCCGCTCACACCTTTTGCCGGTTACCGCATGCTGGAGCACCTGTGCTTCTGCTTGGAACGGTGCAGCTTGCTGCACACACAGCTGCAACTAGGCATGGTATATTTGCTCTTCAGGTATGTGGACGCAGTGGACACCCTCGGCCAGCCTGATTTCGACACTGTCCTGGTGGACGGCAGGTGCGATGCCAGTCGGCAGGTTCATGGTATGCATTGTCGGCTGGCTGGCGTTTGTCGCTGCCACGCCCACCTCCTGCGCATGTGCTGCTCACCACCCTCGGCTAGGCTCTGCCACTTGCCCTCCGCGCCTTGCCAGACAGCTTGTACCCTTGATTGCTGGCGTAGGTTCCGAGTGGCATGCGCCCTCAAGGTGCTGCGCTACCTGACAGACAACTCGGTGGTGCTTGTGCACGACTGGGAGCAGCGGTGAGCCCTCTATCTTACAGGCTGTTGGCCGGCTGTGTCCAACATGTTGATGCCCTCCTGCTGGAGGTTGCTTCGGCTGGCTTGTGTTCTGCTTGTGCTGCTGCTTTAGGCAGCTTGGGCCTGTGTGGCTGCCGCCCTGGCGGGCATGCTTGCTCACTGGCTTGTTTCACAAGCTGCTCATGCCAACTGCTTCCCCCTTCCCTGCCATGTGCAGCGCTCAGCACTACGGGCCGCCTCTGCTTGAGTTTTACGAGGTGCGAGCCTGCTGTGGTTGTGGCGCCTGGTCTGCAGTGCGCCGGGATTGAATGGCAATCACACTGCCACAATACCCTATGCAACATGATTGCGCCCTGCCCTGCCTTGTTTTCTCGCTTCAGATGGTTGAGCTGGTGGACAAGCTGGCGGTGCTGCGTCGCCGCCCCAAGTGGAACAAGAAGGCGGCGGCAACAAAGCTGGAGGTGCGCTGCATTGTTATGTGGTGCTCCTGAGTTGCTGGTGCCAGCGGCTGGTGTTCTGGTGGGTGCATAGTGCGCAGGCTGGCTGGATACTGGTTTGGGTGGGCAATGGGAGTAAGTGAGGGAGCACCGGACGCCGTCAGTGGGCATGCTGCCACCGGCATACACTCTTCCCTTCCCTTCTCCTCTCTTTTAAATGGGGTTCACTCTTCCCTTCCCTTTTCTTCAGGAGTACTACTCCGACCCTGCATAAACTCCGGGCAGCCGCCGCGCATCCCATTCAGCAGCCTGGTGGCTTGCAACACAGCCGGCAGGCTGGTCTGCAGCACTACACGGCCTATGGCAAACCCCGCTGATCGCTGCTGTCAACGTGATTACTTTCTGAATGTTTTGTGCAATCTTCACCTCTGCTCTGCCATCACACCAGCATGTTGCCGCCACTTAAACGTGGTGCAAGCGTTGCATCCTGATCCCATAAGCACATGTTGTGGTGAAGCCTGGGCCACACGTGAGGCCTGAGCGACTTGTAATGTGCCCAGACTTTGTGACATGGTCAAGCAAGGCAGATCAGCTGCCACGCGTTGAGCTGTTTTCCAAATGGGCAATAGCAGCAGCATTGTGCAGAATGACGCGCGCCAAATGTTAAACGAGGCTGTTGAACATTCGGCGCACGCTAATCTGCAAGATCCTGCTGGTGCAGTTGCACGGCAAACAGTTCAACTTTAGCCAGCTTACTGCTTGCTTGATCATGCCACAACACAAGGGCACATTACAAGCCATTCAAGTTGCCCCCCCCGCGCCATCATGAAGGCTCTGCCAACATGATGTTGGCAGAGCCTTCACTGGTGGGACCATGTTGCAACGCCAGTACCATGCATCAGTGATGGTGCGCACATGCTGGTGTGAGGACGGAACAGAACTGAAGCAAAAGACGATCACAAACAAATCACATTGACAGCTGCGATGAGCAGGTCCGGACGCAGGTCTGCTGCTGCATGCCCAAGCAAGCTACACATATCACAGCGAGCATGTCAGCCGTTCCGTCTCTCACCTGGATATGAAGCAGGGAGACCACAGGCGTGGCAGCGCAACCGATCATCTGGTCTTGAGTTCGGCAAAGCCAGGGGCGTGGCTGCGCTGCCGCAGGACGCGCCGGTGCACAAAGAATGTGTCCTGCGCAGCAGTTGCAGGATGGGGGGAGTTGAGGGCTATTAGGCTTCATCTGGTTCCCCGACCTGTGGCCCCCACCCTTTCATGGGGGCCTGGTACAAGCTGACCGCACGTTAAATGAGCAGACTGCAACCCACTCAGCTCACTCTTGCTGGTGCCGCTCAGGCGGCAACGGGATGGGGCACTGCAGGCGGCGCTGACCAGGAGCTGTG